>Ga0126339_10002176_pt1 | contig 13929 bp, 11 predicted proteins | sample OrbTmetagenome_2_FD_92532 | JGI IMG/M metagenome (GOLD analysis project Ga0126339, IMG submission 92532) | Coral microbial communities from Petempiche,Puerto Morelos, Mexico - Orbicella T R C metagenome | ecosystem: Host-associated > Invertebrates > Cnidaria > Coral | place: Petempiche,Puerto... | reverse complement strand
CTACCGCGTCGCCCTGGAGACCCTGGGCACCCGCCCCTGGGCCGACCTGGTGGCCCCGGCGATCACCCTGGCCGACCAGGGGCTGCTGCTGGACGCACCCGCCGCCCAGCGCATCGCCAGCGAGGCGCCGGCCCTTGGGCGCTTCGCCGCCTCGGTGGCCGCGTTCCTGCCCGATGGCCGCCCGTTCCTGGAGACCCGCGCCGGGCGGCGGCTCCCACAAACGGCGCTCGCGGAGACCCTGCGGCGGCTGGCCGGGGAAGGACCACGATCCTTCTACGAGGGCGCAACAGCCGATTCCCTGGTGCGGGCGGCCCGCGCCACCGGCGGCTGCCTCAGCGGCGACGACCTGGCCGGCTATCGTGCCCAGGTGCGCGGGCCTCTGACCGCCGATTATCGCGGCACGACCGTTGTCGTGGCACCGGAGTTGAACGGCGGCCCCTCGGTGCTGGTGGCCCTGGAAGCCCTGACGACGCTGTGTTGCGGCGGTAGCCAGCCGCCCGGTCCCGGTACCTACCGGGCCTATGCCGAGGCGCTCCGCCTCGCCTTTGTCGATCGCCTGACCCGCATGGGCGATTGCCCGGGACGACGCGGCTTGCCCACGGCCATCGCGGACGACGGCTGTACCTCCCACATCTCCGTGGCCGACGCCGACGGCAACCTGGTGGCCTTGACCCAGACCCTGCTGTCGGTGTTCGGATCGCGGTTGGTGGCGCCAGAAACCGGCGTCTTGCTCAACAACGGGCTCTACTGGTTCGATCCGCGCCCCGGTCGTCCCAACTCCATGGCCCCGGGCAAGCGGCCGCTGTGCAATTACGCACCAACCCTGGTGCTCACCCACGGCGGCGGCCTGGCCCTGGGGGCGTCCGGGGGACGGCGCATCATCGGCGCGGTGACGCAGTTGGTCTCATTCCTGATCGACCACGGCATGACCCTGGACGAGGCCATCCACCAACCGCGCCTCGACGTCAGCGACCCCGACCGGATGACCGCGGACCCGCGCCTTTGCGTGGAGACCCTGGAGGCCCTGGCCGAGGAGCGCATGGCCCTGGACATCCAACCACATGTGCCCGTCCCCAACACCTTCGCCACCGTGGGCGCGGCGCAACGCAAGCCCGGGCGCTGCCTCGGTGCCGCCGATCCGGTGCACCCCTGGGCGGAGGCCGTGGCGTCGGACGAGGATGATCGTTCATGACCACCCCGTGGCTGTGGGTCATCGGCGGTCCCAACGGTGTCGGCAAGACCACCTACGCCCGCGCGCATCTCCGGCAGGTGGCCGACACGATTCACTTCGTCAACGCCGACGAACTGGCCCGCGGCCTCTCACCCCTTGATCCCACGGCCGCCAGCCTGGACGCCGCGCGCTTGGTCTTCGTCCGTGCTCGTCAGCACCGGACTCGGCGCGAGACCTTCGCCTTCGAGAGCACGCTATCCGGCCGCACGCACCTTCGCCTGATGGCAGGCGCCAAGGCGGAGGGCTACCGGCTCGGCCTGCTGTACTTTTGGGTGGCGGATATGAACGTGACCCTGGCGCGCATCGCCCGCCGAGTGGCCGAGGGGGGCCACAATGTCCCCCACGCTGATGTCGCCCGCCGCTGGCCGCGATCGATCCACGGCTTTCGGCGGGCGGCCACCGCGACGGACCTGTGGCGCCTGTTCGATGCCACCGCCCGGCCTCGGGTGGTGGCGGAAGGGTCGGGGACGGACCTGTCTTACCAGGGCGACAACATGCCCCCAGCCTTCGCGCCCTTGATCGCAGGGTTCCGTCCACAGGGCGAATAGGAGAGGGCAGCCCGTCCCCTACACCCGCCCGCGTGCCGCCAGCCGATCCAGCACGGTGTTTACGAGGGAGTCGGTGATCGTCACCCCGTCCGCCGTGTGTCCAACCAAGGATGCACACAGGTTGAGGGCCGCCAAGGGTGCCCCATGGGCCGCCCGCAAGCGCGCCAGCGCCGAACCGTCGCCGGTCGTCGAAGCCAGGTCGCGCAGCACCAGGGGGCTCGCCATGCCCACGGACTCGATCAGCGGGAAATCGGCGACGCCGTGCAGATGGCTCAGCAGCTTGGGGCCGAGGAACTGAGGGGGATGGCGGCCAGGCGCGACGCGGCGCATGAGGCCCTCGGCCACGTGGATCAGGAAGGGCAGAACCGGGTCGTCGGGACCGAACACACAGACGGCGTTGTGCACGTGCCGCCGCACCCGCAGGCCCTCCCCACCCCGGCCCGGCGTCACCCAGGCCTCACGACCGAACGCATGGGTGGTCTCTGTGGAGAGGGTCAGGAGATCGGGCGCGACCACAATCACGTCAGCGTCCAGCCAGGCCACCCGATGCCATCGACCCTCGGCCAGGGCCGCGCGGATCCACAACAACCGGGCTAGGTCGGCCCGCACGGCACCCCGCCCCTCCGTCTTGGCCACCACCCAGGGCGGCAGGCGGTCGAACAGCGCATCGTCCTCGACGCGATAGTCGTAACCGCGCGCCCCTGCCCAGGCGCGCACACTTGCCATGCATCGGACGATCCAGGCCGGTGTACATGGACCGCAAGACTGGAGGACAAGAAGATCCGCCACGCTACTCGGCGGCGCCAGCGGCCAGGTCCGCGCGATACTCGGCGCCCAACGTGGCGTAGTGCGACGCCTGCCCCGGCCAGCCGGCGGTGTCCGAGGCGGTGAGCGCGCGTTTGAGCCTGGCCGGGCTACCGGCCCACAACTCCCCGCGCGGCACCCGCTTGCCGGGGGTGACCATGGCGCCGGCGGCCACCATGGCGCCACCCTCGACCACGGACCCATCCATCACCGTCGCCCCCATGCCGATGAAACAGTCGGTCTCCAGGGTGCAGGCGTGGATCAGCGCCTTGTGACCGATGGTGATGCCGTCGCCGATGTAAGTGCCGAAGGTACCCTTGCTGACGTGAACGATGGTGCCATCCTGGATGTTGGTCTCGGCGCCGATGCGGATTTCGTGCACGTCGCCCCGGATGACGCAGCCAAACCACACGCTGCTTAGCGGCCCGATGACCACATCGCCGATGACGACGGCTCCGGGGGCAATGAAGGCGTCGTCGGCGATGGTCGGCCAGACGCCGCGATAGGGCAGGATGATCGGGGTCATGGGGCGCCGTCCTTCCTCTTGCGGTCAGGGGAACAAGGGGGCCTGCTCCAGGCCCGCCGCCTCGGGCAGGCCAAACATCACGTTCATGTTCTGGATGGCCTGACCCGACGCCCCCTTGACCAAGTTGTCAATCACCGTCACCAGAATCGCCCGCCCAGGCAGGCGATCGTCGGTGGCGCCGATCAGGCACAGGTTGGAGCCGCGCACATGCCGGGTATGCGGCAAGGTGCCTGGGGGCAGCGCCTTGACGAAGGGCTCGCCCGCGAAGCGCTCGGACAGGTGGGCCAAGAGGTCGCGCGCCGTCGCGCCTTCCCGCGTGCGCACATACAGGCTACAGAGAATGCCCCGGTTCATGGGCATCAAATGCGGCGTGAAGTTGACCAGCACCGGCCGCCCGGCGGCCCCGGACAGGCCCTGTTCAATCTCCGGGGCGTGACGATGGCCGGCCACCGAATAGGCATGGATACCCTCGGACACCTCGGCGTGGAGCGTGCCCTCCTTGGCCGCGCGCCCGGCGCCGCTCACACCCGACTTGGCGTCGATGATGATCTCGTCGGCCTCGATCAGCCCCGCCTCGATCAACGGACAGAGCGCCAATTGCGGCCCGGTCGGGTAACAGCCCGGGTTGGCCACCAGGCGGGCCGCCGCCACCTGCGCCCGCGCCAGTTCGGTCAGACCGTAGACGGCGGTTTTCTGCAACTCCGGCGCCTTGTGCGGCCCGCCATACCATTGCGCATAGACGGTCACGTCCTCCAGACGGAAGTCGGCCGACAAGTCCACGATCCGCAGCCGCTCCGGCAGGGCCTCGATCACCGCCTGGGTGGTGGCGTGCGGCAGGGCACAGAACACCAGGTCCACGCCGGACCAGTCGGTGACATCCTCGATCGCCACAAGGTCAGGCGCATGCAGATGGGCCAGATGGGGGAACACCGCGTGCAAGGGCTGACCGGCGCGACGGTCAGCGGTCAGGACCACCAGATCGGCGTTGGGGTGTCCGTGCAGCAGCCGCACCAACTCGGCACCGGTGTAACCGCTGGCACCCAGGATGGCGATCCGGATCGGGTCCGTCATGGTTTAGGGTCCTTCATGGTCCATCATGTCGCGTCCGGCCGGGCCGGGGGCGCCAGCATGCCCGATCCGCCCCAAGGGCTCAAGCGGGGGGCTCAAGCGGGAGTCTAACGCCGGCGGCTCCTCCCCTTTCTTGGACCGGTCCCCTGTTCCGGACGCGTCACATGGCGTACAACATCGGCATGGATATCGATCCGCATATGCTCGTCTGGGATGACCCCGGATCACGGCCGGTTCTGGTCGCGACGACGTCGACCGACGACACCGCATGGGCCTCTCGGCGGGCGCGGTTGCGCGCGGTGGATCATTGGCTCTATCTGATCGACGTCAACCTGGACACAGCCGAGGTTGCGCGCATCGCCAGCTCGGCCCATGACATGGTGGTCATCGACACCATCGTCTCAGAGGCGGACAACACCGATTATCCCATCGCCACCACGGTACGCCGCCTGCAGGGGCCGGACGGCGGCCGGCTGGTGCTGGCCTACATCGACATCGGCCAGGCGGAGGACTACCGCACCTACTGGCAAGACGGCTGGCGGGTCGGCAACCCAGCCTGGATTACCGCCCTCGATCCGGACGGATGGGAGGGCAACTATCCGGTCGCCTTCTGGGCGGAGCCCTACCAGGATATTTGGCTGCGGGACGGTGGCTTGCTCGACGACATCGTCGAGGCCGGGTTCGACGGCGTCTACCTGGATTGGGTCGAGGCCTATGACGACCCCAACGTCATCGCCGCCGCCAAGGCCGACGACCTAGACCCGGCCGAGGCCATGATCGAGTGGGTCTGGGCCATCACCCACCATGGCCGCGCCCATGACCCGGACTTCCTGGTGATCGCCCAGAACGCCGGCGACCTGCTCACTGACCCAAGCTACCGGACAACCATCGACGCCATCGCCCAGGAACAGATCTGGTTCGACGGCGGCGCCGACAACGATCCGCCCGGCGACTGCCCCTTGCCGGCCACAGACGCCGACATCGAGAGCCCCCGATACCTCGCGTCGCTGTCGCCGGTCTGCCGGGACCAGCATGATCGCGCGCCCGAGAGCACCTTGCATGTCAGCAGCGCGTGGTACCTGGCGCAGCTCGCGGTGGCCGATCGCCATGGGATCCCGGTCTTCACCGTGGACTATGCCCTGGACCCCGCCAACATCCGAAGCGCCCGGCAGCGCGCCCGCGCCCTGGGGTACACACCGTTTGTCGGGTCACGCGCCCTGGACACCTACGTCGCGCCGGACTCGGGGCCATGACCATGGACGACCCTTACGCCGGCATCACGGTGGAGGGAGATGACGATCCGTGGATCCGCATGGCCTGCGACGAAGCGGTGGCTTCGGTGCGGGCGGGCGGCGGACCCTTCGGCGCGGTGCTGGTGCAGATCGACGACGCCAGCGGCGCGGTGGTGCGCCACTGGCGCGACCACAACCACGTCACCCAGTGGACCGATCCCACAGCGCATGCCGAGGTCTGCGTCATCCGCCAGGCGACCCGGGCACTGGGCGTGTTTCACCTTGACCGCATCGACAAGGCCACCGCGCGGCGACCACAGCCTGGGGCCACCTCGCACTGCGTCCTGTACGCCAGCACCGAACCCTGTCCGATGTGCTATGGCGCCATCGCCTGGGCGCGCATTCCCCATTTGGTGTTCGCGGCCTCCCGCCATGACGCCGCCGCCGAGGGCATCGACTTCGCCGACGCCGCCCTTCACGACGACATGACCCGGCCCTATCGCGACCGCACCGCCATGACCGTCCGTCGCATGCGTCCGGACAACCTCCTGGAGGCCTTCGATCTTTGGACGCGGGTGGACAAGATCCCCTATTGAAAGTTCCGCTGGACCAAGGGAAAGACCGAGGGCGGCGCCCACCCCGGCGTCGCTACAGATCCCGGGCCAGACGAACGCAAGTCTTCCCCGCCGCCTTGGCGGCATACATCGCCTCGTCCGCCAAGCGCACCACGGCGGCCCCCTCCTCGGCGTCGTCGGGCCACAGAGCCACCCCGATGCTGACCCCCACCGTGTGTCCCTCCCAGGACAAGGCACGCACACGGGCCAGGATCTTCTCCGCCACGCCACGCGCCGCCTCGACGCCCGCGATCTCCTTCAACAACACCACGAACTCGTCGCCCCCGTAGCGCGCAGGGGTGTCGACCGCTCGACAGCTTTCGGTCAGCACGCGCGCCACATCGATCAGGACCCGGTCGCCGGCCTCGTGACCCAGGGTATCGTTGATGGGCTTGAAACCGTCCAGATCCATGTACAAGACCGCGAAGCGCCGGCCATAGCGCTGCGATCGGCGGACTTCTTGAGCGAGGTGCTCGTCGAAGGTGGCGCGGTTGGCTAGGGAGGTCAGGGCATCGAAGCGCGCCAAGGCTTCCAGATTGACCCGATGACGCCGCCGCTCGGCCACCACGACCATCACCGCCCGCGTCCCCACGGCGAGCAACACAAGCACCGGCACACCGACGACCAGGGCGTTCACGGTCGCTGCCCGACGCACCTCCACCAGATACGACTCCGGGACATGCGAGGCCAGCACCCACCGGTACCCAAGGGGATCACCGGCGATGCTCGGCCGGGGGCAATCCTCGATCGCGTCCAGGGGAGAATAGCTTTCGTACGTGAACAGACCATGCGGCGTCCGCACATCCCCCCGGGGGTAACGCGTCATATGGTCCCAGGCGGTCGGAAACAGGTCAGGCATCCGGTCATCGGCGCGGTCGGGGAACATGAACCCCCAACTCGGCGACGGGAAGGGCGACACGAACCAGTAGCCCTCGTTGTTCATCATCATGGGCCGTCCCACCGAAACCGCCCCCGCGTCCGCGACCCGATCCAGCATGTCCTGGGCCCGGACATTGATGAGCACGAGACCCCGCTTGCGGCCCTGGGCGTCCGCAACGGGTGTGGCGACCCGAATCACGGGTTTGTGCGGCACCTCGATCTCGCCGCGCTCAATGTTCAAGTCCAGGGGCGAGACGTAGATCATGCCCGGCTCCAGAGCCATGGCTTCGGGTACGTAGTAGCGGCCCACCTTGTTCTGAAGGTCCGCGGCCGCCACCGCTATCGGCACCCCGTCTTCGTTGTTCACGCGGACGATTTCGCGGCCTGTTGCGTCGATGTAGCGAATCTGGTCGTAAACCTGAACCGTGCGGGAGAGTATCGCATACTCCCGCGCCATGCCGGCCCGGGCGTCCGGCGAGCCGTCGGTCAGGTAAGCCGCAAGCTCGTTCTGGCCCGCCAGCATGCAGACATCGGCGGCGACATGATCCAGGCTGCGGGCGACGGCCTCGCGCGCCAGCCCCACGGCGAACCGCTCGGCGCGACCGACCTCCTCCATGCGCGTGGAGACCCACCAGACGCCATGTCCGACGAGCGCGATCACAGGCACCAGGGCCAGCAGCGGGAACACCACCCAGAACGGTCCCCACGATGTGGTTCGCTTCATAACGCCCGCACCCCTCCGACCCGGCCCGAACCGGTCCCTAGGATGCTTGGCAATCCCCTGGACAGACAAGGGCCATCGGAGGGAAAACCCGAAAAGGCTCTTTGGCCTCCACCGGTTCGTGTGATGCCAGGTCCATGCGACGCCTTGCGCAGAATGGCGAGGGCGTGGTGCGGTGCGGTGGCGCCCTGGCGGTCTTCGGCCGTGACAGATCAAGGCCGAAGACCGCCGCGAAGACTCGGGGCTGCCGTATCGGCTTCTCGCGCTATGCCGCCTTGGCCCGACGCAGGATCATGGCGGCCGCGACCATGTTTTCCAGGCTGGCCTTGACCTCGGGCCAGCCCCGGGTTTTCAGGCCGCAATCGGGGTTGACCCAAAGGTTCTCGGCCGGCAGCACCCGCGCGTCGTTTTCCAGCAGGGTCAGCATCTCCTGCATCGTCGGCACCCTTGGCGCGTGGATGTCCCAGACCCCGGGACCGATCTCATTCGGATAGCGGAAGTCCACGAAAGCGTCCAGAAGCTCCATGTCCGAGCGCGAGGTCTCGATCGAGATCACGTCCGCGTCCAGGGCTGCGATGGCCGGCATGATGTCGTTGAATTCGCTGTAGCACATGTGGGTGTGGATCTGCGTGCCGTCGGCCACCCCCGAGGCGGCCAGCCGGAAGCTCTCCACCGCCCAGGCGAGATAGTCCTGGCGGTCGGCTTCCCGCAGCGGCAGGCCCTCGCGCACCGCCGGCTCGTCAATCTGGATCAAGCGAATACCAGCCGCCTCCAGATCCATCACCTCGTCCCGGATGGCCAGGGCGATCTGCCGGCAGGTGTCCGCGCGCGGGATATCATTGCGCACAAAGGACCACTGCAAGATGGTCACCGGTCCGGTGAGCATGCCTTTCACGGGGCGATCGGTCAGCGACTGGGCATAGGTCGACCACCCCACCGTCATGGGCTCCGGCCGGGACACGTCGCCGAAGATCACCGGCGGTTTGACGCACCGTGATCCGTAGGACTGCACCCATCCGTTGCGGGTGAAGGCGAAGCCGGACAGTTGCTCACCGAAGTACTCCACCATGTCGTTGCGCTCGAACTCACCGTGAACCAGCACATCGAGGCCCAGCCCTTGCTGGAGACGGATGGTCCGCTTCGTTTCCTCTTTCAGAAACGTCTCGTAGGTATCCCGGTCGATGTCGCCCCGGCGGAAGGCGGCACGCGTTCGGCGGACCTCGGTGGTCTGGGGGAACGAGCCGATGGTGGTGGTCGGAAACGCGGGCAAGGCAAGGCGAGCGCGCTGGGCTGCTTGACGAATCGCGAAGGGGCTGGTGCGTTGACTGTCCGCAGGGGTGATATCGGTCGCCCTGGCGATGACCGCCGCGTCGTGAATGCGCGGCGAGGCCTGGCGCGCGGCGGCGGCCTCGGTGCTGGCGGACAGGGCCTGGGCCACCACGGCGCGACCGTCCCGGGCGGCCGTGGCCAGGGTCACCACCTCGCCCAGCTTCTGAACGGAAAACGCCATCCAGGAGCGCAGGTCCGCGTCCAGATCTGGTTCGAGATCCAGATCCACCGGCGTATGCAACAGCGAGCAGGAGGGCGCCACCTGCACCCGGTCTCCACCCAACCGCGCGACGGCGGTCTCCACCAGAGCAAGAGCGGCCTCCAGGTCGGCGCGCCAGACGTTGCGGCCGTCGATCACCCCCAGCGACAGCACGGTGTCCGGCTCCAGGGCCGCGAGAACGGCGTCGCGTTGATCGGGCGCCCGCACCAGGTCCACATGCAGGCCGGCCACCGGCAGGCCCGTGGCCAGCGAGATGTTGTCGCGCAGGCCCTCGAAGTAAGTGGCCAGCATCAGCTTCGGCCCGGCCTTGGCCAACGGCACGTAGGCGCGTCCGAAGGCCGCGCGCTGCCCCGGTGTCAGATCCAGGGACAGGATCGGCTCGTCCATCTGCACCCAGTCGGCGCCCGCCGCCGCCAGGCGCGCCAGCAGGTCGACATACACGGGCAGCACGGCGTCCAGAAGGGACAGGGGATCGAAGCCCGGATCCTTCGCCTTGCCCAGGGACAGCCAGGTGACCGGACCGATCAGCACCGGGCGGGTGGCAATGCCCTGGGCCTTGGCCTCGATCACCTCGTCCACGGCCTTGGTGGTGCCGAGGGAGAACACCTGACCCTCATGCAGCTCGGGCACGATGTAGTGATAGTTGGTATCGAACCACTTCGTCATCTCCATGGCCGGGGCATCGTCCGTGCCGCGCGCCATGGCGAACACGGTGCTGAGCCCCACCGGCCCACCCTCATGCTCGAAACGGGCCGGCACCGCGCCCAGGGCCGCCGTCATGTCCAGCACTTGGTCATAGAAGGAGAAATCGTTGGACGGGATAACGTCGATCCCCGCCTCTTTCTGTGCGGCCCAGTGCCGGGCGCGCAGGTCGGCGGCAGCGGCCAGCAGACCGGCGTGATCAAGCTGGCCCCTCCAGAAGGCTTCAGTGGCCGTCTTCAACTCACGGCGGGCACCGATGCGGGGAAAGCCGAGATTGGCGGAGCGGGTCATGGGGAACCTCTTTCGGTGAGCAGGGTGTTGGCGTTGGCGGTCGGGGCGTAGCGAGCGACGTGGCCCAGCAGGTCCAGCAGGCGACGCTGGTCCGTCGAGCCCGCGTTGACCCCCGTCTCCGCCAGGCGGGCCAGCAGCGACCGCGCGGCCTGGGGGGGCGGCACGGACGGCGGCAGGATGGCCAGCCAGGCCACCATCAGCGTGTCGGGCGTGTGCGGCCCGGGCGGCCCGCACCAAAGCCAGGACTCGATCAGGCCGCCGGGGTCGTCCCAGGACTCCTGCACCGCGCGAGCATTGGAGTCTGGGGTACCCGAGGTGGCGGGGACGGCCCGGGACTCGGGGTCGGGACAGGTCACGCCGCGCGCGCCTGGCTGGCGCGGTCCACCAGGCGGTGGATCATGGGGGTCAGGATCAGTTGCATCGCCAGGTCGAGCTTGTTGCCGGGGATGACGATGGAATTGGCCCGCGACATCCAGCTGTCGTGGATCATCGACGTGAGATAGGGAAAATCGATCCCGCGCGGGTCCTTGAACCGAATCACCACCAGGGACTCGTCGGCCGTGGGGATCCAGCGCGCCGCGAAGGGATTGGAGGTGTCCACCACGGGCACCCGCTGGAAGTTCACGTCGGTTTCGGTGAACTGCGGGCAGATCACATGGGCGTAGGAGTGCATGCGCCGCAGGATCACATCCTGCACCGCCTCGGTGGAGTAGCCCCGCACCGCGCGGTCCCGGTGGATCTTCTGGATCCACTCCAGATTCATGACCGGGACCACGCCGACCTTAAGATCCGCGTGGCGGGCGATGTTGTGGGTGTCGGTCACCACCGCCCCATGCAGGCCCTCATAGAGCAACAGATCGCATCCCTCGCCGATCTCCCGCCACGTGGTGAAGGTGCCGGGCGGGACACCGTGCGCGGCTGCCTCGGCGTCGTCATGGACGTAGGTGCGGCTGCGGGCGCGCCCGGTCGCCCCGAAGGTCCGGAAGCTGTCCTCCAGCGCGTCCAGCAGGTTGGCGTCCAGGCTGAAGTGGCTGAACGTGTGGTCGCCCTCGGCGGTGCGGCGCGCCAGTTCGGCCGTCATGGCCTGACGATCGTAACGATGGAAGGCATCGCCTTCGATGGTCGCGGCGGCGACGCCCTCACGGCGGAAGATCTCCTCGAAGGTGTGCTTGATGGTCGAGGTCCCGGCGCCCGAGGACCCGGTGACGGAGATGATGGGATGTGCGCGCGACATGGCGGACCGGGTCCTTCCGAGAGAGGGAAACTCAGGCGCGGAACAGGCCGCGCGCGGCGAACAACGGCGCGCTGACACCGCCGCCCTGGTCCGTGGACGGTTGCGGAATCACGGACTGGACGATGGATGCGTCCAGGGTCTCGAACCCAACCAGATCGAGCAGGTCATAGAGTTCCTGGCGCGTCTGCATGGCGGGAAGCTGGGCCTCGGTGGAGCCGTCGCGGCGCAAGGTTTCGTACAACCGTGCCTGGGCCTTGTTGGCCACCCGCAGCGACGAGACCGGCCAGATCACCATGCGATAGCCCATGGCCTCGAACTCGGACGCGGTAAAGACCGGCGTGCGGCCGAACTCGGTCATGTTGGCCAGCAACGGCACGCCGGGCAGGCGCTCGGCGAAGGCACGGAACATATCGGCGCTGGTCAGGGCCTCGGGGAAGATGGCGTCGGCCCCGGCCTCCATGTACAACCGCGCGCGCGCCACGGCGCCGTCCAGGCCCTCGCTGGCCACCGCGTCCGTGCGGGCGATCAGGTAGAGATGCCGCTGCGCCCGGGCCGCCGCCGCCACCTTGGCGGCCATCTCCCGGGCATCCACCAGGGTCTTGTCGTTCAGGTGGCCGCACTTCTTGGGCAGGCGCTGGTCCTCGATATGGACCGCGCCGGCGCCCGCCTCCTCGAAAGCGCGCACCATGTGCATGACGTTGAGAGCCTCGCCGTAGCCGGTGTCGCCGTCCACCAGAACCGGCAGGCCGGAGGCCCGCGCCACCTGACGCACGAAGAAACAGACGTCGTCCACGGTGATGATGCCCAGGTCGGGCAACCCCATGGACGCGGTCATGGCCGCCCCGGACAGATACAGGGCCTCGAAGCCGGCGGCCCGGGCCTGAAGGGCGGCCATCCCGTTGTGGGCTCCGGGAAGGCCGAGAATGCCACCTCGGTCCACGAGGGCGCGGAAGCGCTCTCCGGCGGGGGCGGACGGACAGTCGGCGCCGACGAGATAGGGCATCCTGGAACCTCTCAGACTTACTGGGGTTTGGCGTCTATCAGTGATCCATTGTGCGCGGCGTGGCCCGCCGTCCCGTGTCGCCGGAGGGCGGCCGGATGGTCGAGGTGGAGCAAGGGGGACGGGCCGCGTCGCTCCCCTGCCCCACCCCCGCCTCCGCCCCATCGGGGGAGGCAACGGGAAAGCCGCGTTATCCCAACGGTCATTGAGAATGACCGTTGCAGTCCGTGGCCGGCCCGCTCCCCCACCCGGCCACCCACGGGATTATGCTTGGGGTGGCCGGGTGGGGGAGCGGGCCGGTGCCGTTCGGCGGATGAGTCACCCTCGTCCGCCGATGGTCCTACGCGGCGCGGACGGAGGCGCCCGGGTGGACGCGATCACGCAGCGGCACGAAGGTCTGATGCTCCGGACCGATGTACTCGGCCGACGGCCGGATGATCTTGGTATCGATGCGCTGCTCGATGATGTGCGCGCACCAGCCGGCGGTGCGAGCCATAACAAACAGAGGCGTGAACAAAGGCGTTGGCACACCCATATGGTGATAAGCCACGGCGCTGTACCAATCCAGGTTGGGGAACATGTGCTTGGCGCCCCACATCACGGTCTCGATACGCTCGGCGACCGCGAACAACCGCGCGGCGTTGTCAGCCGCCGAAAGGCGGCGGGCCACGTCCTTGATGACCGCGTTTCGCGGATCGCCGGTGGTGTAGACGGGATGACCGAAGCCGATGATCACCTCCCGGGCCTCGACGCGGCGGCGGATATCCGCCTCGGCTTCGTCGGGGGAAGCATAGCGACACTGGATCTCGAAGGCCGCTTCGTTCGCGCCGCCATGCTTCGGTCCGCGCAAGGCGCCGATGGCACCGGTCACCGCCGAGTACATATCCGCCCCCGTGCTGGCGATGGAGCGCGCGGTGAAGGTTGAGGCGTTGAACTCGTGCTCGGCGTAGAGGACCAGCGAGGCCTGCATCGCCCGCTCGATCATCTCGGCGGCCGGACGGCCGTGCAGCAGGTGGAGGAAATGGGCGGCGATCGAGGCATCGTCGGTCTCGACGTCGATGCGCCGACCGTTGTGGGTGAAGTGGTACCAGTACAGCAGCATCGACCCCAGCGAGGCCAGCAGCCGGTCGGCGATGGCCCGGGCCCCCGCGTGGTTGTGGTCGTGGGCCTCCGGCAGAATGCAACCCAGGGCCGACACACCGCTGCGCAGCACATCCATGGGATTGGTTGCCGCCGGCAGCATTTCCAGGGTGCGGCGCACCCCCTCGGGCAGGCCCCGCAGGCTTTTCAGGCGAGTGGTGTAGGCAGCCAGTTCCACCGGATCCGGCAGGGACCCGTAGACCAGAAGATGAGCGATCTCCTCGAAGGTGCAGGACTCGGCCAGATCGAGGATGTCATACCCCCGGTAGCGCAAGTCGTTGCCGGTGCGGCCGACGGTGCACAGGGCGGTGCGACCGGCGACGATGCCCGACAGCGCGACGGACTTCTTGGGCTTTTGGGCGGGGGGCTTTTGGGCGGGGGGCTTTTGGG
>Ga0126339_10002175_pt1 | contig 13931 bp, 8 predicted proteins | sample OrbTmetagenome_2_FD_92532 | JGI IMG/M metagenome (GOLD analysis project Ga0126339, IMG submission 92532) | Coral microbial communities from Petempiche,Puerto Morelos, Mexico - Orbicella T R C metagenome | ecosystem: Host-associated > Invertebrates > Cnidaria > Coral | place: Petempiche,Puerto... | reverse complement strand
TTTTTTTTTGTTAGTAGTTTTGTTGTTGGTGTTTTTGTTTTTAGGTTGTTTGGGGGGGGGGTGGGGTGGGGGGGGGGGGGGGGGGGGGGGGGGGGGGGGAATTGCAGTGCATGGTGATACCTGATACTGTTACTCTGCTTTGATTGTTAAGGTAGAAGTGGGAAGGGAGGAGGTATCATGTAAATAGTGCAGCTGATTTTTCCCTCACTAAATTGTTGGCTACGAATGAGTGAAGGGAGCAGGGACACTTAATAAATTTCTTGTTCCAAAACGTGGGGTTAATAGTTCAAACTCTTAGTAAAAGGTTCAAATGTTGGCATGTATGAGATGGAAAACTTAAGTAAATGCTTTCATTGCCGACACGATTTCAACACACTACAAGATAACATGTTAGGCAAATGGCTCAGTTTATTAAACATCTAGAAATCAAAATAAAGAGGACATAAAATAACAATCACAGTCAAAATAGTACAGTCAAACTGTAGTTCATGCTCAAAAAAAAGCACAGGATAAATTGAAGTGATCAATACTAAAGGAACTTTTGGAAAGTCAGAGTTAATAACATACAAAATAAATTCACAACATGATACTGCCTGGCAAAGGCATCATAACAAAATAAAGGAGGTGCAATATGAAGGTACCTACAGTGAAACCACTGCCTTTTTTTGTTTAAATCATGCATTACAAACTACATTTTGTAGACTGAGAATGTTGACATTATGCTATAGAATACAAAAACAATGATGTGACTAGGTTCGATTAAAAGAAAATTAGTACTACCAAGTTGCTAACTTTATGAACATTAAGTCACAATTCAAAAGACTGATTAGACATATATTGGTGATAAGGGAAACAGACTTAATTCTAGAGTCACTGGACACACATGGTCTTAAGTGATGACTGCAAAGTTTCAACAAAAATGAAACCACATGGCAATGATAAATCATCAAAACACAAAAGCAACAGAAGCAACATTACTGCAGTGTAAAAGTTCCCTTAATGCTAGAAATTCTCAGTCAACAAGAAAACAAGATTATCACACAACATGCACTACATGTAAAAAAAACTGAATATTTCAAGAGGTTTATATGCCCAGAAGGTTCTCCACAGAGTTGCCAGATGAAATCACTGTAGTTCATCAAGGAGACAACCAAACATTGTGTTTTTGAGTTGCTCCTGTCATTCAAGATCATCCACCTGGCTTGAACATCTGGTTCAAACTGAAACCAAACAATAAATCAACATTCAGTATTTGTAAAACCCATTTTTCCAACCTTAAAATTATGTGGACAAATATGCTATATTAACTACTTAATAACCGAGAGTGAGGTCGTTACGGGAAAATCTCAAACTGAGGCCTTGCTGTATTGACCGAGCGATAGCGAGGTCAATATGGTAGGCTGAGGTTTGAGATTTTCCCATAACGACCGAACGGTCGAGGTTATTAAGTTGTTTATTATATGGCTCATGAATTAAAGAAAAGAAAAAAAATATTCAAGCAGAAGTTGTCAATTTACATTCGGCGATGCACGCATTCACCGATTCATTCATCGTCTAAAACTACATAGTCAGTGAACTTCACCACTATATTACGCATTCCGTCAAAAACACCCATTTGTTTACGGGAAAAGTGATTGTCACAGCCTCAAGAAGGTATTTTGATATCGTGGTGTCACAACTTGATGGGGGAGTTTTTCCGACTTTTGGGGCGAAACGTCAACGCATATAAAAAGGACAGAAAGTGCTTCAAAATAGTCCAAACCAACGGTCTTTTGGTGAAAGAAAATACTGATGCTTATTATGCTTCAGAATGCACTGCTCAGAATAACTCGATCTTCGCATTCGCTTTCGATGACATATCTTCGCTTTCTCCATTCTGGGGTTTATGGATGAACTTTTCAAGCCTTGTGAACTTCTAAAACTTCTTGCAGTTATCAGAAAGACGGCTACCGACAGAAACCGCCCGATTGTTTACATCTGATGATCCTGGAAGCTGATTTACTCTTGCTTGTGTTAAAGCGAGGGAATCTATTTGGTGAGAACTGTGACGGAGTGCAATATTTCGGTAATTGTTGTGACTAAGATGATAACTTATAAGTTTCTTCGTGGTGTTCTGCTCAGGATGCATGGCAGATCTGCCGATGGTGTTTTCCACTCCGCAATTTTAGCTTTACTTAAGACTCGTCAAACTTTGATGGTTTTTCACTAGTGCCCGCCAAGGTTACCGGCTGGTGGGTCAAAAACGACTTCTATATAAATTTTATTAAGGAAAAATCTCTAAACTGTTAGCTACTTGGAATTAAATTTACTTTCTCTTACTGTTTTTAATCGGCTTTCATCGTTTCAATGCGCTTGAATTTTCAGAGTCGTGCTCTTCCTAATTTGCATAATCCGTAATTGGCCCGTGGGCATTACGGCTGCATAATGACCGCTCGGATCTCGCTCTTAGCCAATCAGAACGCGTGTTATATCGGCCACAAGCCAAAGCCATATAATAAAAATCATTAAGGACTGATTTCTATTTATAAGATTAGGTAAGCCTGCAGGTCAACAACTTTTTCAACATGAAAGAACACACACAAAAACAAAGGTGCACAGGTTAATTAAGGCAGGCCAAGGGAGGGAAATTTTCTCACTACCTCTCCTCCTCCCACAATCCCTCCGATTCACTTGATCTCTTGCAGTTCTTTGCATCCCGTAACTATTTAAAACATCTATGAGCAGTTCATAAGCTCTATCAGAAAGTTATTGAGAAAACTGATACTGATCAAAACTACACTTGCTAGTCAGGGTCGGGTCGTACAAAGCCCAAGTGACCTAACCCAAGATAAGCGAGAGTTTTGTAACTTTTCTGTGAGGTTTTCCATTTATATTGTTTGTCTTTCAGTTATGAGCTTGAGTTATCTCAAATGACACAAACCAAAAGCACTAAAAAAAAAAAAACCAGCATGGACATGGACGTAACCTTTCTACTCCAAACATTAGCCAGGTAACATGCATGAAAATCTTGGCTCACACAAGCACCTTCAGTTATCATGATTGAAAAGTGATGAAATGTGCGAGATTTAACCATAAGGAAGGCTCTGTGCACTATCTCTTCTCTTTTGGAAGGAGTAAGTCCAGGAAAAAACATTAACTCTGCAACCTTACTGGGATAAAAACTTTTGGTCTCTTATCAAGAGAGTTAAATTACGACTGTACCTCGACTGTACACACTCCCCTCAAACACGCTGATGCACACACTCAGGCCTTTGCAACAGCCTCTTTGATGGCACTCATGATCTTATCCCACTTGGCTCTGCTGTCAACATATCCATCGCCATTCTGGAAAAAAATATAACTGCAGAATGAAAACCTGCAAATGAAAACCTGGGCTACTGTGGGAGTAAAAGGGCTGATTTGTGTGAAGATATTCTACACATGACACAATTTTGTAGACAAATTGTGAGTACCAAGTAAATGCACTCAAAAAAATCTGTTTACTAAATAAAATGAATTCAATCTATTTTGGTTGGACCTTTACAGGGAGAATTACTTAACTTGCATTAAAACTAAAACTTATGACTTTTTGTAAAATCTCCTTTCAAGTAGCTGGTCAACATTCTCATTCCAGAAACTGAAAATCCTTTGGTCAGAACACAGGATCATCATAACCTCTGGCCAGTTTCAATAATTAGACTGTGCAAACAAAGAGTTATTTCTTAACAAAAACAAAAGTTTGACTACAACTCAAGAATGGGCACTCAGTACATGCCGCGAAAATTGCAACCAGCCAGAGATTGCCATGCCTAGTGCTAATCAAACTGATTGCAGGTTCTGGGGATGGAAATAATTTGCTGAACAATGGAAAAGGATTGAGTTGATTGCTTGATTTCTGCAAGTTGAAAAATGCAGCACAACTATATCAGAGGCAAGCAGAATATACTTCACAATTTAATAATACTGTATGTAGTACCTTTTTTGAATGCACAAGCTTTCCGCCCACTTCTACCTCCAAATAACCTGTGATAGTTGGTGTGCTTTCTCCTTTCTAAAGTACAAAGAACAATTTTATTTTACTAATAATTTTAAATTTTGCTGGCAAAACACTGAAAGCCACAAACATGTGGTTATATAGCCCATACACCACATTTTTATAATTCACAGGTATCCATGTGAAATAAAGTTTATGTATCTATTGTTAAGTGTTTTCAAAACAAAAAGAATTTTGACATCTTCATGACTTGAAGATAATTTCCTTCAATCTTATAAGAGGCAAAACTAGAAACAAATAATTAGCCAAGGTAAAAAAAGTTAAAGATAAATAGCTTTTGTAGCCAAAGATGAAACAAAAGTTTAGACTCCTCTACAGTTGTACTTCCAGTTGGAAGCTAAATCTGAAATTCTTAAACTTTTCAGTGACCTTAAGTCACATCTTTCAATTTCCCTGACCTCCCAACCATAAAAGTTGATAACTTTCACAACTCTGTGCACTATTCAAAGCGGCGATTCTAGTTATGAAAATTATTTCATCAAAACAAACAATAAGAGATTAATATAATGAATAAGTTACAAACCACATCCACATCATCATCATCAAATTCTCCCAGGATCTTTTTTTCAATTTCCCGGAACTGTAGACAATAATAACAGAAAGTAGGTAACAAAACTATTTCCTTGAGGTCTGTGCAAAATGTTATTTTTGTCAACTTAATATAAGGCATATGGCTTATTGATAAAGAGTGAGGTCAAGATGCTTAGATATTGGCCAAAATCCTTTTTGGCGAGTTAATGGACTGTGACATTGTCCAAGTCCACAAACACACAAAAGTAAAACACATGAGCACAGCTTTGAAAACCAGAAAAAATGTAATGATAAATAATTAAATTGACTGTCTTTAATATCTCCTATTTAGGTTAAAGTATGCTTTAGAGGTGTCTTGCATCGAAGTGATGTGGTGTGTCTGGTTTAAAAAAAGAGATTCCTACACCCCTATATCAAATTAAAGATTACAGAACTGGCTGTCAAACTATACCAAGAATTATTCAATTGTAGCAAAAAGTTACAGCACATTTTCCAAACAGGATTAAAAAATTGTGAGTGACCATACAAAAATTGCTCTGAAAGAAGAAATATTTCAGATTAAAAAAAATTGCAGACACATTTTTGAGGACAAACAGACAAATTCCCTTTGACTTGTACAAAATGGTGAATTGGAGGCTCATGTTTAGAGGTTGTTAGAATGCAGTACAGGTGCATTTGGGGCGGGCAAGTGCACATTTTTATATTTGCCAAGGGAGTAACAGTAGGTGCGAGAAAAAAAATGGGTGAGTGGGGAGGACAAGGAAAAATTTCAAATCCCCCCCTGCCCTCTGCACCAACCCTCTACCAATCAAGCATCCAATTACAATCTAAGATGGCAGCATCAACAGCCCAGTACTTCCAAAATAATGCCTGACTAACACTTTGTATGGGGTATAGTTGTCTACAGTTAAACCAGATATGCTACATCGCTTAGATGTGAGACACCTCTAAAGAACATGATGAAAACTGGTAATATTGCCAATTCTTGAGACCATTAATGTAGCAATGTGATATTTTACGACAGTCCAAGAGTTTCAAACATTAGGAAAGTATGTCAAACTTATCAAAAAAAAAGTTAAATGGCCACATAAAATATATGTCTTAAAATTTTCAAACCATCAGAAAACTTCACATTTAAATAATAATCTCACAAGTGGCAATGATTACTAATTTCGTCACGCTTTGTTCCATTCCTGGCATCCATTTTTCACACGATTAACAAGGTCACGTGACAGGGTGCAAGGTCCTGACTAAACCCATCGAGTTTAAAGACTCAATATTCCAGAAATAACTGCTGCTTGAATTATATCAATTGTGATAAGTAACCAAACATGACCGTATTTCATTCCACACCAAGTCCAAACACAAGCATTTCCGCAAGACAGAACAAGCAATTATTAAGCCCAGTAGAATTTCAAAGGGATTTTATCTTAATACGCTGTTCATACACACCTTGGGCCCGTACCCTCATCCACCACTGGAACAGAAAACAAACTTCGTTAGTGCTTACAAATTCACGACAAACTGTGTCTTGTTAAGTGTACAAAAGCTAAGCTAAATATCAGTGCGTCATCAGATTTCACAGAGTCAGCTGCGCGCGTCATGCAATGCAATGCAAAACATCAATAAAACAGCTTGAGTCCAACACCACGAAAGACTGGTTAAAAAATGCATACTTACCAATAGGTGACCTTAACGATTACCGGCATGCTGCTATCGAAAAGTCTAAACGGTTTTCAGAACCTTAAAATTTACTGACACCTTGCCAGAATCTTTCGCTATCTTTGCAAAAACGCCAACACCCGTCCCTGGGGAAAGTTACCCAACATCCTTTTCGCGCAATAACAAAATTGTGCCCCCTCCCCTCCCCTCCCAATTTACCATAAAAATCTTTTCTAAAATAAATATTCCCGTAAATTTTTTCTAGTACAGAATGACAATATTTCTGAATATTCCCGAATTATCGTTCGTTTTACTAAATATTTCACGTGTAAAGTATTAACATCAATAATATGCGCACTCAATGATTTTTTTTTAGAATTCATGTCGTCTACCTCTCCCAAGAAAATATTTTGTTATTATATCCCATAATGCATTGTCGACTGCGCCAAAAACAAGGGCGCGCTTTTTCAAGCAAGTTTATGAATTTCTTTGCAATAAGCTTGTATTCTTCGCTTTGACAATTTCATGATCTTTTGTCGTTTATTCGACATGAACACTCCGAGAGTAAAGGATCTTCCAGATGAAGACTCGCTTTCCCTCTATGCAGTGCTGAATGTCTGGGAACCACCAAGACGTTTGCTAAGCCGCTCCACCAAGTAAGGACAGTTTACGTTAAAATGCGCGCGTTTTCTGTGACTTTGTAAACTTAAGAAGGTTTATTTAAGACCAGATTATTCCAGGTCATAAATATAAGGCTATAATGACTTTCAAACCTGCAAGAATGGCAATGTGTTAATTTGTTAGTGTGTATGCATGGGACATGCACTGTGTGTATTTTAAGCTTAGGCTTGTTTGTTTGTTTTTGTTCAAATGACACATGCCCTTCACTGCTGATTCGAACATTCAACCCGTACATATCCCCATGCATCTGATCCGATCATTCTTAAGCCAGAATGGTAGAGCCTACTATTGTTGTTTACCTTGGACCCCCCTCCCATAAACGAGACAATTCAAACTTTCCCACTTGAAGAAAAACGTTCAGTGTACTGCACCCCCCCCCCCTCCAAAGATCTTTGCTTCTTAAGAAAAAACAATTTTTTTCCACACATCAAACAATGCCTATGGGACAGCCCCCTCAGAAGTAACTTTCATCCCCTCCTCCCAGAAAATCTTTTCAATGGAGATATTGTGTAAATAATATGGAGTGGCCTGTTGTCATTGCGTTTCAGTTCATTTCTAGATCCATAGTAGGGGTGGCGGGCGGGAGGTGTTGAGCTGAAATATTTTTCAGTCAACTGAATCGGGTGCTCCCTCAGTCCGAGCACCAACCTCCCTCCATCACTTTTTACCTCCCAGTGGATCTGTGCCTGATAATAGCTTGTGAAGTAGATTTGAGATGCAGCAATGCAGAAAAATTTGAGGGCATAAATGGGTAGTGCATATAAAGCCAGCAAGAGTTTAGTCCCCATCACTCGTAGTCTCCCACCCTAAGAGCATCTGCAAAGAAGACTACATCACTTGTTCCTCAAGTAATCGACTAAAAGACTGTCTTGGTTTATGAGCAAATTCTTAGAACTGACATTCCAAGAAATCTGTTGCAAGTGCAGAGAAGTGAAATTTTGAGGAGCTTGGACTCATGCTAAGATTTTAAATAGAGCCTGATTTACCTGAACTGTAATTCTTCAGTATTAATGAGTATTTATTTAACTGTTTTCCTTTGCAGTGGTAAAGAAAAAGGACAGTGTAAGAAACGTTTCCACTGCCATTTCCAATTACCCCTGCCAGAACAAATCATAATTTTTAGTCGTGGAAAGTGGGAACCAGACTTCAAAGGACAAGAAATTATTGCAGAGGTTTCTATTGATGCAGAGATTCCACCCCAGAAGATAGGAAGTCTAACAAGCAGAAACAAAATGTTCTGTTGGGATGAAGGCTGGACAACCAAGTTTTTAAAAAGAAGTGAACAACTTTGTGAAGAGGTATATTATCATTAGTCTGTCCACACACCCTCTATCTTGTCTTGAGTTCACGAGATTGCAAGCTTAGTGAAATATTAAGCCCGCACGTGGGATATACGTACTAAAACTCAAAGGGGTGGGGCTAGGGAAATATCATTTTTGAAGATGCTTGTAGAAAAATAACTCACAACAAAAAATAATCGTCTATGGATAGACAATATTATCACTGATTAGTCTTAATACAGTCACTTTAATGCAAACTATAAAAGTATATAACTACACATGTCCAAGTTTTAAAGGAAGGCTTTGATTCATGCTGCTAAATCATTAGTATTACTTTAACATTTGTCATTACATTGAACTTTATTAATTATCATTTGGTGTATTTGTGGCACACTTCAGTTATTATTCTTTTTTATAAAGTTCCCTTCTGGCAAAAATGTTCTAACTTACAGAGTTAGTGTACGTACAAGCTTAATGTGTGCTTTTTTTTTATCATATGCATGACCAAAAGTAAGTTATAGCTAGATTCAAAGCCAATCACCACCTCACATTATTTAACATAGAGTGGTTTTCATATTGAGTGTCGTAAAACCAAAACCAAAGTAATCGCTCAGCCAGACATCACAAAGGACGCTGACAATACAGGGAACCAGTCAAAACTCGAAGTGAGGTTTTACTTTTGATTGGATGAAAAAGTGGCATGATCGAGTAGCACAGTGACACAAAACCAATTTATTAGTTTTTACACTCAGTTGAAAACCACTCTATGAGACCATCGCTGACTGTGACCCCATCCTGACTCCCTTTGGCCTTTGACTTCAAAAAGTAATCAGCGATTGTGATTGTTCTGTGCACTATGAGCAGAACATTTTTCACTTTTTTCACTTCAAGTAAAAAGCCAGTGTTTGAAAATCCACTTCATACAAATTGTACATTACCCCACCTAACAATCATGTCTTGAGACTAGCTCAATATTATGGCTGAAAGACTTACCGGCACTCAATTTTTCAAATATGTTGCATACTTTTCCGCTATGGTAGATTCAAGAGACCCAGATTGAAAAAATGCATAGTGTACAAAATGTTCCTCCCTTTTTTTTCCAGAAACAGGGAATCTCCTTCCCCTCTGATGACCTGCTAATCAATTCCCTTAGATCTGCAACTGAGTGACACTGGTCATGAGATTTTTTTCCCTCATTAGGGTCGAATGGCTAAGCTGACGTTAAGAGCTGTAAAGGAGAAAGCTTGTGGTGACAAGGAAAATAAGAAGGATAAAGAAGGAACTGCATTGTCACCGACACAGAAACTTCCAAATGATATTTTAAAGAGCCCTGTTACTCCAGGAAATTTCAAGAACCTGAAGCAGCAAAAGCTTAGTTTTACTGAATATGAGAGAACAGAGGTTTGCCATGAAAATGGAACAGATAAAATTACACCACCATCAAAGAAAAGAAAACAAAGCACTGCAGAAACGTGAGTCCAGCCCCCAGCTAGTCGCATTGATAGTTTAAAAACATAATATTGCTAGTACAAAGTGTCAACTGATACTAGTACAGTACTGATAATGTGGTTGAAAGGATCAGTATAGCAGGGCAGGGAAAAAAAAAAAATTAAAATCCACTTGCCCAGTGGGCCAGTAGATTTCAGCTTTCACTTGCCACCAACTTGTATATAATTACCCAACATGCCAAGTCAACTTCAGAATACGGCGGCAAATATGTTGATCAGAGGATGAACACGAACAAAGTATGCATGGATTTTAAATCAATCCATGCTTTCTAACTGAAATTTTTCACTCATCTTGAAGGTTTAGGTTTTGAAATTATCATTTTTCAAGCTGACATCTTCACTCAGACTCACAAGACTACTGAAGCTAATTTCACATGCCCACCAGGTCACTGAACTTCTACATGTATTTTCACTTGCCCAAGGGCAAAATTTACTTGCTTCAGGCATTAGGACCTGGGTTTTTTCTTGCTATGAGTATAATGAATACAATACAATTATAGTAAGTCCGCTGATATTGCTTTTCTGTTGGCTAACAACAGTGATGATTATATTGATGTTCAGTCAATCAAAATTATACTACGTTATTTTTTATAGTTAAAGCAAATATTTTTTGTACAAATTTTATAGTACAGTGTGAAAGTCACCCATTTCCAAATTGATTTGTTCCTATAGCAATTCCAGGATTTCATGGCCAATATACTTGGTCTGTTATACTCTCCATTTTGAGTGAGATGACTGCAGGTGCAAGGGACAAGATGGGTAAATAGGAGAACCTGTTCGACATTTTTTTTTCTCCTAAGTGCTTGCACCTGTGCTTTGTTTCCTTGCAGGAGTACTCCCTGTGTGTGTCAGTGTCTGGCTAAGTCTCAAGAGAAAGCAATCAGCTTTCTGAGTCAAGAGCTAGTTGATGATCATGTGCTAGTGATGAACCAGCAGAAAAAAAAAAAAGCAGTACTGTCACCGGAATTAAGTGCACTAGACAAAAAATTAATGAAGTCAGATTACCAGTTAACATGTGAAGAGTCCAGTTAAAATAATTCCAGCTGACAGTATGTTTTGCTTAAGTCCTATTCAAGGTCAAAAGCAGAATTCTCAACAAGTTTCAAGTTATGTCAGAAGGAATCCCAGGAAAACTCCAGCAAAAAGTCCTGAACTACTGACACCTCCTGACACTCCATCAGCCGTCAACTTGGATGAGAGTAGGTTGAAAAATAGTGAATAAACATATTTTTGTTATTTGGCATACACTTCTTAAATTTTCATGATCTAGCTAAGACTGTCAATTGGAAGACTCATTTTGATATCTCCAGCTACAGTGTAATAGCTAAGACTCAATTGTAGTCACTAAACATAGGATGGGCGCACAATACACACAGAGAACTAAAAAAGCTACACATGAGAGTATGGCATCTTCCATATTATTTGTGTGTTGTAAGTAGTCTAGTAATGGCAGTCTAGTTTTCACTGTTAGTGTTATTGTAAATGTAGTTTAATAATGAAAAATCTTGCACTGCAATAAGAACATAACATGAAAACACTAACTTCAGGGTGCTAGCGGTAACCTCTAGACTACCACACTCACTGGAGTCCAAATAAGTACAAACATTTACCATTGATACAGGCTACAAAACACCAGACTTTCCCTATCAGGCTAGGCAATACAAGAAAATGTCAACTGGGCAGAGACCTCTGAGAAAGTTTTCTTTTTTAAGGGAAAAATGCAAACATAAGCTTTTTTCGTATTTATCAGTACCATCGGGCAGATGGGGACATGACATGTGTTTGATTGACAAGAGGAAAGCAGTTCTGATTGGAGGCCAGGGAAGCAAACTACAGATGGCTAAAGATTCAGTTTGGACATTGAATATGTCACAAGGTTAGTACATTGAATATGACCCAAAGATCTTCACAAAGATCTCCAAGGATATCCTATTGACAGAGATTATTGAAGACCATTACTAAAACAGGGAATGCTTAATGAATTCTTGCCAAAGATCTTCAATTTGTATCGTATTTCTCTCCATCGAGCCAACACTGAAAGTTAAAAAAAAAACATTCAGAACATAAACTTATCTTCCTACTGAGTACGTTGACTCCTCATTCATGTGTCTTAAGTTACCATGCTTCGTCAATACCCTAACTCTCTACCATACGATGTAAACACACATACAGTAGCCCTACAAACCCCCACTTTGCTCTGATGAAGGCTCATGTGCAAAACATTAGCTGCACAAACTTGCTGTGGTGCTTTATTATTTTATAACATTTATCAACTTCAAGTTCATAAATAGCTAACACAAGTCTTTCACTTGTCCACAGAAGCAGTCCAACCGTTTCCTTAGAAACTATAACTGGTCAAATACACGTAACTTTGTCCTCATGGTCCTCACCATCTAAATTAAGGGAAGCCCTTTGGGGATCTTTGAAGATCCTTAAAGATTTTGTAAGGTTTTCAACAAGGATTTAGTGGTGACCCAATTAAATGCCCCTCTTTAATTGGCATTTAATAAATAAACTCTCAACTTTTTGATGTACTTAATTTTGTGCTTTTTGTATTACCTTTATCCAAGAATGCATCTCATGGAAACAAGAGAGTTGTGAAGGAGGTGGAGCTGATAGACGGATAGGACACACAATCACCTATGACACAGAAAAGAAAGTTTTGTATGTCTATGGAGGATCAAAGACAAAAAGATGGTTCAGTGATGTCAACATTCTAGACCTTCAAACAAATACCTGGTCAGCTGTCAAGGTTTGTTAATTTAATAATATATAGATTTAGCTGAGCCTAAAACTGGAGCTCCTGATTACAATAAATTAACATGGCTTGAGCCTGCAATTCAATTACAGGGCTCAACACTAACTTTTCAACTTACTAGCCTAGTGGCTAGTGATAACTTAGATGTTACTAGCCAAAAAAAATGTTTTTACTAGCCAAGTGTTGAGGTTGGCTACCTTACTACACGAAATTTTCGCGACATGTTTATTTCATGGTTTGGGGGTGTGTATATTTTGTGACACTTAAATTCCACAATTTTGCAAAATTTTGTGTATTTTGAATCACTGTAACTTCTCCTTTGTGCGTAACACACAATTTATTTGCTTGGCAATGTTACTTGAACATGTCCTTGAATTTAGTAAACCGACTTTATCAAAGTACAATAACGTCAAAAGTAACAAAAACGCAATGGCGGGACTATATGTCAACAGTAACATGATGTGTTATGTTCCCAACACTAACTCTTCGCGTCACTTTAAATTTGCAATTTTTTTAAGACGTGAAATTCGCGAAATTAACTGGTCGCGAAAATTTTATGTAACAAGGTAAGTCCAACAAAGAGCAGAATTACTAGCAAGACTTGAAAGCAAAATGCAAGCATTTCTCTTTAATACACAATGTTGGTAACTACATTGAACTTAAACTAGTTCCAATAAAGTTAATTCCAGTTCCTGAAAAGACTTTCAAGACTCTGTTTTTCTTTGAGACTTCCTTGGAAGAATATAGAGACCCTGAGACGTCATTGTAAAAACTATTGAGACTTCTTCACAGACTGACAGGCACCGTAGAAAGCAAAACAGCTATTTGAACAATACTGCAAACTATCGTTGGTGAAATTTGACCGCTAAAAACAACTGATTTAAATGTCAAAGGAAATAAATCTTTCTCATCTAATTATTTCTGTAATGGTAAGTTTGTAAGTATGCATGCGATGACAGATCACCCATGTATCGTTACTATATAAATAAAATGTTATCCCTTTACAGTTCCACACAATTTTGCAAATGATTTTATCAGGAAGCTTGAGTTTTGTTCCACTTATTCAAACAAAAAAGAACATCAACGTGTTCTTTCAGAAAATGCTGTCTTGTTTGTCAAGTATTTCTTTCAACATAGTAACATCTTCAGTTATCTGTTTATGTACCACACAGCCAAAAGTAAACAAACTTAAATTTGCATACGTGCTGAACAACACATGCCTGGTCACATGGTACATGTATGTCCACAATGAAATTCTGATCTTGTTTCCGAGAAAAGGGTTTGTTTTTCTTGAGAAAAACTAGTTCGGCCAATTTCATTTTGTTTACTAGCAAAAGTGGCTAGTGGAAATCGAAAACGTACTAGCCAAAACTAAATTTCTACTAGTCTGTGGCTAGTTGGCTACCGTTAGTGTTGAGCCCTGAATTGAAAACCAGTACCTGGTCAGCGGTCAATTTGAAAAACAAGAGTGGCCTTGA
>Ga0126339_10002173_pt1 | contig 13936 bp, 8 predicted proteins | sample OrbTmetagenome_2_FD_92532 | JGI IMG/M metagenome (GOLD analysis project Ga0126339, IMG submission 92532) | Coral microbial communities from Petempiche,Puerto Morelos, Mexico - Orbicella T R C metagenome | ecosystem: Host-associated > Invertebrates > Cnidaria > Coral | place: Petempiche,Puerto... | reverse complement strand
GCGCAACCAAACGCTTACTTGATTAAGATCATCGTTAACACACTGTTCAGCAGCACCAACATCATTGGAACTTGCATGAAATTCAGTGTCATCGGCATAAAGAATGACTTGGCTGTTTTCACAGGCACTAGATATGTCGTTTATGTGTATATTAAATAAGGTCGGTCCTAAGACAGAGCATTGGGGGACTCCATGGGTGATTTGTTGCTGTTCAGACTCAATTCTGTTGCAGCTGACTTATTGAGATCTCTCTGATAGGTAGCTTCTGAACCACTCGTACTCCTTTCCATGTAGATGTTTTGAAAGTTTCTTTAGTAGGATGTTGTGATCAATGGTGTCAAATGCTTTCCTCAGGTTGAGAAAAGCACATACAACTTTCTCGGTATTGCCAATTGCCATTTGTCATGAATCTACCGCTTTAATGAGGGCGATCGTTGTTGACGAGTGTTTCATAAAGGCAAACTGAAATCTGCGGGTTGTTATCTGATTGGTTAAGACTGACGAAAGAATCCTCATTCATCCAGCTGTGGCTTTGGGGAGGAGTGTTTGCTCCTTTTCCTTAATCAAGCCTAATTCCAAAGGGGTAGGGAGGTTATGTTTGAGTTCAGAAAGTGGAAATTCCAAGGAGGTGGGGGGTGTCTTGTGGGAAATTCCCTCCATGGTGGGGGTATGGATATTTTCTGGAGCTACACATTACAAGAGACATAATCTGTAGGCATACTTGATATACTCATTATCTGGAGTTTTTAATGCATCATAGGGTGACTTTGAACATGGTCAGCCATTTGGAAGTTTTCCCACAGATTGTCACAGATTCAATACAGTGAAGCAAAAGGATGGATTTTTTTCTTTTCTTACATGTATGTTGAATCTTTTAGAAGCAAATTAAAGCAGAGCTCGACTTTCAGGAAAAAATCTTGGAGCCAGCTGGCCCCTAAGTTTTCAGATTTGGTTGCCAGCACAAGTATTTTAGTCGCCAAAAATTTTTGGGCCCTTTGGGCCTTATATAATTCTAGGAAAAAAGGACGCTAAAACAGCACAAATCACATTTTTTTTTTTTGTAAAATCGGTTTGCCACTTTTTTTCCAAAATAACAGGGAAAATGCATGGCTAAATAACATTCTTTTATTCCTTTATTTAAAAAAGCTTCCATGTTGCAAGCTTTGATTCAATATTTTTTGTAAACTGGTGCTAAAATCAAATTAAAATTACATATCATACTAGCCCGCCACGGATTTCTTTTATCTACGAAGCATTTTTTCTATTTTTTCATTCATTCATTCTGTTTATTTGCCGTTTGTCTTAATGTGCAGTATTTATAAATATTTTAATGCAAGGCGAGGTGACCTCTAGAAACCATCAGGCTTTTATTTGAGACCACCTCGTACGTAACAATACGGTTACATAAATAGTGCAACAGTGTGCAGCTTTGCCGGTTCAGTAGTTATTTAACTAAAAACTCTAGCAGTTTTTCCTTAAAATTGGGAAAACTTGACAAAGAAGTGATTAAAGTGAAGAATGATCATCGCAGTAAATTTTCCAATTTTAAGCAATTGGAAAGAAGCCTGAAAAAATCTGGGCTTCAATGGGATTCGAACCTGTGACCTCCGCAATACTGGTGTGATGCTCTACCAACTGAGCTATGAAGCCACACATTGGGAGCGAGGTCAATTAATTGAGTTCCTATCTTCCTGTGAGGAGTGAAATGATGTGAAGTATATATGAAATAATTCATATTTGAACTGTGGTTGTAGATGAAAGTGAAGAATGATCATCCCAGTAAATTTTCCAATTTAAGCAATTGGAAAGAAGCCTGAAAAAAATCAAGGCTTCAACGGGATTCGAACCTGTGACCTTCGCGATACCAGTACAATGCTCTACCAACTGAGCTATGAAGCCACACATTGGGAGCGAGGTCAATTAATTGAGTTCATAGTTTCAAGGGAGGAGTGAAATGATGTGAAGTATATATGCATTGTCCCCCAAGGGAAAAACACTATCGTCGGTTATGTTTACAGACCACCAAATCAAAACACTGCCCTGTTTCTAGAGAAATTCAATGACATTCTTACTATTATCACTAAAGACAATAAACATTGTTATGTGATGGGAGATTTTAATTTAGACCTTCTTCAGTACAACCATCATGTACCGACTCGGGAATTTATTGACAGCTTATTTTCGCACGCATTTTCCCCTCTTATTTCAAGTCCAACTCGCCTCACCTCTTACTCTGCAACACTAATTGACAACATATTCACTAACAGTCTCTGGCAAAATGTTTTCAAAGGCATCGTCCTAAATGATTTATCTGATCACTTACCGGTCTTCACCTATTTTGATAACAAAACTCAGACACGTAGAAGAGAAAAGAAAATTCCCTCACGCACAATCAATGTTATTAATTTGGAAAAATTCAACGTGCTTTAGCAGTGGATTTCTCTACGTTCTAAAACAAGTGCCACGAGGCAGGCCAAAAGGGCCTTTCAATTTATCCGTATTCTAGTACAACAAACAGGCCATTGAATCATACACTTACATTTAATACATAGAGGATATTACATGGCTGCGTGGAGATATAAAATTTATATTCGCTATACTATGCTCTCACATGAAATATTTTTCAACACAAGAAGAGAAATTTCATATCTCAAAGCGGCCATGTAATGTTTTACTTATTGTAAACAATGAAAATACAAAACAATTTCAGTTTCACTGCAACATGTGAAACTTATTATGTAACCATAGCAACAGTGATCTTTTCACATATGAAGATAACATGTTATTTTCACATGTGAATATATCATGTTTTCACGCTAAAGATCACTTGACCAATTGCAAGCCAAAAACCAACTGATCTCAGATGTGCGGATGAGTGAAAATTTTTTTGCCATGGGCTCGACTTTGGTGCCAAAGTTCTGTCACATTTCTCCCCTACTGTTTAAACTGCTTTGGCCACCAGTGAAACAGTGCATCATTTTCGTTTCCTGCTTCTTACAAATGTTCAAAATTATTCATAGCCTCTTGTCCTTGCGATCTTATTTCTCTGGTTTCTCAGGGACATTGCAACAGGTGCATTGTGACAGTCAAGGAATTTTACTGGGCCCTCCTAATTTTATGATCACTGCCCCTCAGCTTTGCAACATGCTTCTGGCTGATGGCAGATGCTAAGAATGCCTGTGCAATGGACAACTTGAAAACTCTTGTTAAAACTTTCTTGCTTAAAGAAGCTTTTTCATTCAGTACAATGAAATGGCGGCTCCACCACCAAAAATCACTGGCTCAAATCCTGCCAACTCTACAGGCTGATAAATCAGGTGATGAATTATTCACTTGCTCACATCAAGTACTGATTCATTGACAGCCATCATGGGCTCAAATGATTCGTTCAGTGAGCTACTGGAAATCATTTAATTTGCTCACCAAATTACGTGTTTTACTGGCTGTGTTATCCATTCATGGGTATTTTTAGATGAATGGCTTTTTCTGATTCCCCGATAAGGTCAGGAGATTGCTGGACGCATGGACTCATATTTTTTTTTTTTGTGAGGGAATGTCATCGTATCTGATTGGGGACTCGTAAAAGTCATGTAGCAAAGCGCCTGGTTTGTAGTTCCAAAACCTAGTTAGTGATTCGCCATTTTCAGCATTTTGATCAGTTTGTGGACTGCTTTTGTCTTACTAATTTCTATCCTCTGATTCAAGGATTTTCTTAGTGCAATGAATGAATGAAGATTTTGTCTCATTTGATAGAAATTAGATGGAGTATAATACTCAATTTCCTATAGAGTGCTGTCTACATAACACATTCAGTTTTTTGTTAAACTCGTTATAGTTACTGTAGCTGTTACAATCAAAACAGCTCAAGTATTCTAACTTAATATTAGTTTTAAATTAATAATATTATTGTTGTAGAATTAATGCTGTGAGGCATTTATCATGAGTAGTTGGCTTAAAGAGTCTTTGATTTTAGAAGGGTGGGGGTTATAGATTTTTGAATGTGTAAGGAGTTAAGGGTGGGCTTCATTGAATCATTACTTGCCAAGGGATAGGGTACTGAAAATGCCTTCATGATAAATTTGATTTTTCCATCCTAACTCTCCCCCCCCCCCTCCCCCATGTACATTATGAGCCTTCATGAGCCTCCTGTTCATCAATCCTTGTTTGAGCTTTAGTACCAGTGATAAAGGTTGTCCAATTTCTTTTCTGTTTTCATTCAAAATTTGCAGGCAATGTTCAAAGTTTTCTCGTAATGGCCTTGCGTAATTATTTCTAGTTTCCCAGTGATAATTATATTTTTCCCAATTCTAGACAGAACTTTGAAAAACTGAGTAGGCCCTGTTCTGACCTTGTTTTGAAATTTATTTGATTTTCTTATTTTGTTGTTATATGGGAAGGATTGTTGCTGCCCTGCCAAGTATTCGATACTGTTTGGATCACGATGCCAAGAGTGTGGTGTTAATGAGTCACTTGGGACGTCCAGATGGCAAAATGGTAGAAAAATATTCTCTGGCTCCTGTAGCTGATGAATTGGAAAAACTGTTGGGAAGGTATTAAGAACTAATTACTGTTTACACTCAGTAGAAGTTATTATACAAATTATAGGTCAGTGTGTCTTTCTGTGTCTTTTACCCTCTTCTCAAATGTTTAAATTTATCTGTCCAAGCCGAAGGGTGCTTTAGAAAACCAATTTTTGGGCTTGTCCTTTCGGGCAAGTTGATGTACTAGCGTGAAAATCATTCTCACTAGCACTCAAAACATTTCCTAGTGGCATGATAAATTACGCTATTACTGTTACAGTGATTTAATCTCTTACAGTACTTCATTGTGTAATCTGAATTTTTTCAAAAATTTTCTCAAAAAACTTCACCTGTCCATTGGGCAAGTTAAGGATAAAATATAATCCACTAACCCAATTAGAAATTAAATACACATCTAACCCTCAAGGTTATTGGACATATCTTTCTTTGCAAGCTTTGTCCATCTTGCAAGATTTTGTGGGGTTATGCAATTATTGCATAATCCCATATAGTCGTCAGTGATCTTGAAGGTTTGAGGACGTGATGAAATTTGAGAATCACTCCCCCGATGAGAGTTAAGAAGGAATGTCCATTAGGACCGAGCCATATCGAAAATATGTGGCAGATGATGAAAAATCAAAATTTTACATATTCCTTGCAGAGATGGTAAGCCTAGAAACATGGTGGGATCTTTTTCTTGAAATAGTTTTTTAATCCACTGACTCCTGTGCTGGCTATAACTGGCTGTGCGAAAACCCACCCCCAATTTCCTGTGCCGGCCCTAACCAGCGGTAAAAAAGCACGTGAGGACAATTGCCTTTCCTACCCTCCTGGAGACGTTTTGGTTCTCCTATTGTTCTATTGTTGTTAAGGACAAATAAACCAATCAGAATGGACTTTCTAAGCATATTTTTAGGCGACTTTAGGGGTCCTAGAGAGACGGTTTTTCGTCTTGAAATCATGCACTTGAAAAGTGCAGTTAAGCATGGCGCGTTGCGGGCCAAATCTACAAACTTCCAGGGTCGTGTTTTCATTCCTAAAACGGAGAAATTACTTCTTTGGCACTTAAAATGGAAAGGAAAAACATAAATCGATGTTTAGGTGGCCTCAGAATGAAAGATCAATGTGTTCAGAGTCCTCAAACCTGTCTGGTAAAGAATTTTTCCTTCCTTCAAGCGCCATGAAAACATGACGATCGGTGCACTTTCAAGTGAGTTTTGAATACAGATCGCGGATTTAAAGCAGCTTCCTGGACTTAAGAAAACAAAAATGGTAATGTACAGGTATTCCTTCAAAGTTGAATTCAACTTTTAGAACAATAATTGGTAAAGCCACGGCCGATAAAATAACTACAAAACTCGTTGGCAAAATCTCAAGCTTTCGCTTTAGCGTGAAAAATTAATTTTAACATGCGGTCATTTAGCGAATCACGTCTGCAAAATTTTGAACATTTTTATGCTGTTAGGTAAGTGTTTTTTGCCTTATCTTGAATGAAAATTTATTGTTATTGAACTCCCTGTCATGTTTCTTTCATTTGGTTGCATTTATTTGGGAATTTTAGGTTTTAAAAGTGAACAGTATTTTTGCATGCTGAATTTCTGCATATTTAATTTACGGCAACCCCCGTGGTTTGTTTTTTAGTTTATGCGCTTCGTTCAAATATATTTTTTTGAGTCTTATTCAGCTACTACAGAACTCCTGAGAAAAGAACAAAGTGGGAACTAATAAAATTAACACAGTTGAAATACGATTTATCTCAAAATAATTGGCTTGTTTTTGTCGCCTTTTCGATGTACAACTTTCATCTTTCTTCCACTGCACTGTATTATTTTGTCGTGTGGCAAAGAAATTATCTGATTTCTTCTTTTTAAGTTGGTTTTTACACGTGTCTTTCACCTTTATTTTCTGGTGTTTTCTCAAATGTTGTCCGTTATAGTAAAAGAGTGGAAATTTTGTTGTATTCGGTCTCGTTTTGTCCCCTGGAGTAAAAAATTAACTCATTTTTGCATATTCAATTTTCTCAGCTTTTGTCGTGCAGCAAAGAAAAAAATATAATCTCTTGTTTTCTTATCAGTTTTACAGATCAAGTTGAGTTCTTTTTGTTGATATTTTTTTAATATTTTGGCCCTTCATTAATTCAACTTTAAATAAACGATGTTGTGAAACCTGATCTTGTGTCTGTGGTTACTGCACATATGGTTTATTTTTGTGCTTCTGCTCGCTCTGAAATATTTCACAAAAACGCCAGGGAATTATGGGTGGGTTGCGGGCAATTTCATGCAGGCATCAATGGGTTAAACCCACCAAAAAATCACAAATTCGTTACAGCCCCACATCTGGTCAAAAACACGAAACATTTAGTGACTCATACCCTATCAAAAACTTCGCTCTGTTCAATCCACAATCACTTTCACAAGCAAGGGACCGACGCTGAAAGGCTTCACTACTTTTATGGATTGCTGTTTAATAACAAGGGAGAGGAATGTGAATTATTTTGGAGTCATTGATTAAATGTTAATAAGATAATGATGTACTTTTGCCGAGCTCCATGCGTCGCAATAGTTATTCTGAATACACCAGCACTTAATATTTGAATGTAATATCTTACAGAAGGTTAGTTAAATATGACTTTTCTGCCATAGTTTAAGTCCAAACACTGAGGAAATCAAATGCGAGAAGACATTTTCACATTCCTTTTGATTATCTGGTGACAGGCACTTGCCTACTGTTTTCGTTTCTAGCGGGGTGGTGTTGTGATTATCATGATTTTGAGACCATTAGTACTCAGCGCTGATGAAAAGCCCAAAAATCATTTTTACACCAGGTTTTACTCTTACATTTCTTCTTTTGAAATGTCAGAATTTTAGGTGTTTCAGTGTTTTACCGGGTAGTAAATTTGCCGATTGAAAAAGTGTTCATAATTAGGAATTCTGGGGAAGCAAATTTTAGTGATTTTAAGCAGCTCGTCGTGACCTTGAAAATTAACCCACAGAACCATAATTGGCTTCAAAAGACTTGTTAATCCCTTAACAATAAATTTCCAGGCTCAAACTGGAATGTTATTGTGATGCAGAATGGGCAGAGTGAAGTTTATGATAGGGTATGAGTCACTACATTTTGGGTGTTTTTGACCAGACATGGGACCGTAACGAATTTGTGATTTTTTGGCGGGTTTAAAAAACTATTTCAAGAAAAAAAACCCCACCACATTTCTAGGCTTACCATAGGCTATCTCTGGGAGGAAAATTTAAAAAAATATCCATTTTTCATCTTGTGCCACGACTGGCTCCACATTAGTGAACATTCCCTCTTAATAGTGCATGAATGTAGTGAAAACTCAAGATGTAATCGGATCGTCACATTTACAAAGAGGCAAGATGACATCTGAAATGTAAGCTGCCTTTGCTTCTACTCAAATCCCTTCTAAGTGGCTCAAAAAGACCCAGGAACACAGGTTCAGGTCCCCTGTGCATTGGGCGAGCAAGGAGATTTTCATGAACACAAATCAAATGGGAGCTTTAAAATTGCTTACAGGTCAAACTTTAAGCTTGTTTATTTGTTTTTAAAGCGGTGATGCAGTGAATAAAATCCCAACTTGCGGTGTTGCCAACTAGCGCCCGTTTTATGAACCTCATATTGCAGTAGAAGTTTTCATGGAGTGCTACACCTGTATGCTTTAATCACCGATCACTTTGTACTTCTTCCCTTGCATGTACACATAAAACGGTGGCGTGTTCCCATGGTTAGCAACATGGTTTGGTCTGTTGTGGAAGTTCTTTTAAGCCCTATGCCTGAACTCATTGGTTAATGATCATTTCTACATAATAAACTCTATCACTCTACAATGACACATACCTAGATAATGAACTCTACAGCTCTACGATCATGCATATCTAAATAATTAACTCTATGGCTCTACAGCTCTACGGCTCTACGGCTCTACGGCTCTACAGCTCTACGATCACAAATATCTAGATAATGAACTCTACGGCTCTACTGCTCTACCATCACACATTTCTACACTACTAACGTACTGCAGGAAAGTAAAATATATACGGTCGCACTAACATCCTGAAGGAAAGGCAAATATACAGTCGTACTAATGTACTGAAGGGAAGTAAAATATATGGTCTTACTAATGTACTGAAGGAAAGTAAAATATACAGTTGTACCAACATTCTGAAGGGAAGTAAAATATATGGTCTTACTAATGTACTGAAGGAAAGTAAAATATACAGTTGTACTAACATTCTGAAGGGAAGTAAAATATACGGTCGCACTAATGTACTGAAGGAAAGTAAAATATACGGTCGCACTAACATACTAGAGGAAAGTAACATATAAGGTCGTACTAATGTTCTGAGGGAAAGTTTTGGTTGAGGACATAAAGATCAACAATGTTTAGCTGCTCTCATGGAGTCTAGGAGCCTCTAGAACGATCTTGTCCATGGAACGTTCGAGGACCACAGACTTGGTTTCCAAAGTGACTCTCCTGACAAGCCCGTCTCTCAAGTTTGGTTTTACTTCCAGGTTGTGACCAAGGGACCACAAGTGTCTTGGGGAATTCTTGTCTACCATGAGTACAATGTCTCCAGCTTCAAAGTTACACTTTACCCTTGCAGTGATTGCCTTCTCAGTTATAGCAATTCAACTCCCAGATACTGACTTTTAAAAGAAACTCCAACAAATGGAATAAAACTAAGCATAAGCCCACAAGTACGCATTGCAGACCTATTTTTTTATTTGTTGCATGATCAGTCATCAAGATGTGTTCTAAATAGAAATAAACACAAAACCAACTGATACAGCTATTTTATGTAAAAATAACTACAGCAATGTCTCTTTGCACATGAAAATGTTTTTGCCAGCAAGTGGTATTAACAAGAACAAGCTAAAATAATAATTGAAATTAGTCAATTGATTAAGGAAAAAAGCTTACCTGATACAGATAACAACACAATGCAATATGACAAACAAATAGCACATAGGCAGAAATATGATAGAACAAGGCACCTAAAGGCGATTCCATAGGATGCTTTGGCTAGAGAGCATACATTGTAGCATTGGAATGAAATGTGAAGTTACAGTTAAGTGCCACGATTAGTCAGTTAGATCAGCCATAGAAATCACTGTAGAAAGTGATGAAGAAACTGTCACTGTGTTTGTAGTGGAAAATAGGGTAGGCGGAAAATTATTGTTTGAGCAGAGTCTCCTTCCCCGACTCCTATTTCTTCTTTCCGTGTGATCTACAACATGGAATGAGAGTGTGCGTGGTGTTTAGAAATGGCATCGAAACTGGCTGAAGTAATATTGCAACGTGGAAAATGGATATTTTTTTCTAATGAGGCTGTATCACTTACGTTGAGAACTGCCAGAAAATCTTGAGACATGAATGGTAATGCAATGTTTTCATTATTTGAAGAGCTAATATATTGTGAAGGGCTGTATTGCTGTCAATGAACGTAAAGAATCTACTAAAAATATTAACAGGCTAAAGTACTGATTGTCTGTTATATAATTAAGCTCTTTTCTGTGAGAGAAGAACTGAAGCACATTAACAAAAGTATTGATTGTCCTTAGAGGCTCACTTGTGTGAGAGAAAAACGTAACGCGACGTAACGCAACTGGTTGATAATGTATGCTTGTTTATTCAAGATAACACAGGGATTAAAGCTTCCATGAGAAGTATGAGGAATTCTTCTTAACAAATGTTTCCCTTTGTATTTATAAATGTTAACAGTGGAACACTGAAAATAAAATAAACATTGACTGGAATAATCCTTCTCGCAAACACTATTTACATGTGCATTCTGGTAAACAGGTATGCTCAATGTCTGCAAGAATACACGAAACCTTAATCATACACGTAGCATGACTGTTAACTCACGGATTGAACTGTGAAAGCTTCGATAGAGTAAAACTCTTAAGGTTTAAATATCTTCAATTGCTAACCAACAAACATTTCAGCTAATTTTTGAAATTGTTGGTGTCGATGTTTTCTGTGATGGACTCCTTGATTTTTGAATACACTGATTCAATGAATATCATGTGTCAAAGTGTCTTCAAACGTCTTGTTTAGACTAGGCGTTAGGCACCTAGGCCAGGTGAACATGCAGGTTTGGTTGCTGAACTCAGTTCGTTTGGCAGGCTGAGTGAACAGTGAACTTCTTGGTTCGATGCGAAACACAGTACGGATGATCCGCGAACTCTATGCAATTTTCACAGTTCAATTCAATACACAAAGTCGAAACATTTTCTAAAATGTTTTAACCTCTGTTTATCTCCTGAATTCCAAGTGAAACGAGGTCAGTATTCTGAAAGCCAAGCTTGCTTGAACAAAATACCTCCTCAATCGCTGAGGAACCATGCTCAGAAACACCTGAGTGAAATAACGAAGAATAAATGAGGCATCTCGTAAGCTTTTCACGAGTACAGTGAAGTTAATATCAGTGACAGGAAGAAAACTAATGGCAAAGCAGCTCAACAGAGTGATTGAAAAATGGAAAATAACTTAGTAGTACTTTGAAAACTGCAACCAAATTCCGCCAAAACGCTGAGCAAAGAAGTAAAATAACAATTCAATATGGCAAGAGCTGGCAACGATTATGTCCTACAAATGCAGCAATGGCTGCCTTCTCTCAAAAACAATCACTCGAAATTACTAGTACCCAGTCCACCTGTCACACTATTCATGCTCCCAAAGCTCTGTCACTTGACATCACGTCCTCAAACTGACTGACAAGAATTTGCTAGCGCCCTGTACAAAATTCTATGGCTCTAATGAACCTAAATAGGGCCCAATGAAGGCCTTATATACACACAGAGAGCTAAAGGGTGACCAAAACTGAACCACAGTACCTGAGCTAAAGAAATTAAGGTTGAATTTTAGGTCATCAACCTCACCAGGTAGAGCCATGAAGTAACCCGACTTTTTAAGGTCATAAATTCGGTCAAGTCAATGAGCCTCATACGAAGCGAAAATTATTTTGCTGTAATTTTGGTTGAAAGTATTTTGTGTCTCCCTGAAGTGGCAAGTCTTAACGGCTTTCATTGAAATTTGCCTTGAACAGAGCAAACATCGCGAAACAATGCTCTACTGTCCCAGCAGTGCAGAAATCAGAAATGCGTGCTGTTCGTACGTGTAAAGCTGTAAACCTAAGCTGCCGTGCATGTACATTACAACAGTTGTTTATTACAAATAAGCAATCCCATATCAGATCTGAGAAAGTCATTGTGTAAAAAAACACATGGTGGAACAAAATGAAAAGAAGCTCATCATTTTGGCTGATTGGTAAGTTGAATGAAAGCTACAGTAGTTTTACGTACAGTTTTTGTATACCTACCACGTGATTTTGAAGTCTAGAAAAGTACACTATAAATGGTATTTCCTCATAATTTGTGCCATAATTATTCAGGTTAGCAAACACAAAATTGTGATTGATAGCATTCTTTTCACTACAGTATGGGAGGCACGGTGGTCTCATGGCTAATGTGCTCGTCTCCGGATAGAGCAGTCCCAGTTCAAGCCCTGGCCGGGGACATTTTGTTGTGTTCTTGGGCAAGACACTTTTGCTCTCACAGTGCCTCTCTCTACCCAGGTGTATAAATGGGTACTGGTGAACTTAATGCTGGGGGTAACCCTGCGATGGACTAGCATCCCATCCAGGGGGGAGTAGAAATACTCCTAGTCATTCCATGTTACAGAAACTGGGATAAGCTCCGGCCTGCTGGGCAACTTGGCCCATATGCAGATTTTACCTTACATCTTACCTTTTCACGACAGTCCCTTTCACGCTGAATAAGAGATGGAGAAATGCAACCATGCTGGAGTGAATTGGTGGTGTAAAAGAATAGGGAAAGGGAGGGAGAGGAAATGGGAAGTGCAGTGGCATGTAGAAGCAAGTGTGAAAGAGAGACAACATGTTGTAGCTGCCAATAGGATTCTTATACAATCTGGGCTGAAATGAGATGCAGGGCTCTTATTTATACTCACTTAGTAAGGGCCTAATGCAAATAGCTTACTATTTGCATCAGTCCCTTTGACGCTTGCTGAATAAGAGATGGCAAAATGCTCCATGCCCTTAATGTGGCCAAAAGACCTGAAACAATTGCAAACACTTAAAAGCAAAACCCAAAACTTAAATTGGAAAATCTTAGCCACATAAAACTTAAGATTTAGGGATAGGAAACTGATAAAGAGGATGGCGTGTATGAAATATCCAAAAGTTGCCAGCCCTTGAGTGGGAAAAGAGGATAAAATTACCGGGAATAAAGGCAAATGCTAAATGAGAAACAAAAAGACATGGAAGACTAAGAACACAAACCTACACACTTGAAGGGAGCCAAGGGGAAAGCACTGCACAAGCTCAGGGTTTGTGGGGCGTTTAAAGCACCCATAAACTGATAAATGCTTAAAGGGCAAAGAGGAAGCTAAAGGAAACCCATGAATAAAAGCCAGGCAACACAACAAGGGACAAAGGGTGTGTAAAAACAAGCTTGTAAATGACTAATAAAGAAAGTTCTGGTGTATCGTTAATGGTGCCAGATTCGTGTCTCCATGAAGTGGACCTGCTGCACATGATAATTAAGTTCAATTGAGGGAATAAGGAACTGTACATGTGCAAGCAGCATGGACAAGAACTTGATCATCTGGCATAGGTTACAACACATGAGGTTACAAAGGGAAGGATTATGCCAACTGGGTTGAAGTGAGATGCAGATCTCTTATTGATACTCTTCTAGTAAGGGACTGGTGCAAAAAGTCTCAATAACTAAATACGCCACATAAATATTTTCCATCGCCCATATTTAACAATTAGACCCATAACCCTTGCGGGCTAGGGGTTAATAGCCCATGAGGCAAAGCCTCATGGGCTATTAACCCGTGGCCCTTGAGGGCGAAGGGTCTAATAGAGTAGCCAATCAAAATGCAGGATTTGCATTAGTCCACTAGTTGGGTGATACTAATGCAATATAGTTATTGTTAGTTTGCTTACAACAAAAGCTGTACTCTGCTCACCAGAAATGTGTTCATTTTGTTTGTAGGAAAGTGATGTTTCTACCAGACTGTGTAGGTGCTTCAGTAGAAAAAGCATGCGAAAACCCCAGTCCAGGTATGAAAACCCCTGCCCAGGCAATCACCGGGGTAAGGTGCATTTATTTATTGTTTTGTTAAGGGACAATAATAATAATATTATTATACTTTTTGCCTTACTGTGTGTATTATATGGATTTCAGTTTAATAATAGTCATAAGTTACATGTCAATATTGAACTTTGTTTTGACTAATGTGTAGTTCCAGAAAATATCCATCCCCCCCCCCCCCCCCCGGGAGGGGTTTGGAATTTCGGGGGGGGGGGGGGCCACAAGGCCCCAGGCTTTTTCAGGGGGGGGGGGGGGGGGGGGTTGTAGATTTT
>Ga0126339_10002172_pt1 | contig 13946 bp, 9 predicted proteins | sample OrbTmetagenome_2_FD_92532 | JGI IMG/M metagenome (GOLD analysis project Ga0126339, IMG submission 92532) | Coral microbial communities from Petempiche,Puerto Morelos, Mexico - Orbicella T R C metagenome | ecosystem: Host-associated > Invertebrates > Cnidaria > Coral | place: Petempiche,Puerto... | reverse complement strand
GGAATTTTCATTTGGGAAGAATCTATTCCACTAAAATAGGCTAAACATTTTCACTGTGCGTTGAGAAATGACGCGTTTTTCACTGATAGCTGAAAGACGGACTGAAACTTTACAACTAATTGCTCTTGATTCTAATTAGCATACAGACCGTTAGACAAACCTATGGTTGAATCTTTATAAGTGTGTGAAACATTGGTATTCGCGCAGGGTCGGGCGTAAGGGAGAGCCTGATTTAGCCGTCATTTTGTCTATGTGGCCTTATTGAAGTAGTGATCGAATCAATCGATGAACTTTTTTGGCCGTGGTGTCAACCATAGGTTTGTCTAAGGGTCGGTAGTTACGTATATCATCAAGTTGGACTTGACCCTCGTTGAGTCTATCTGTTCCGTTCATTATGACGGTTGTGGTACCCTTATCGGCTTTCCATGCATTATGAGGCATTTTAACCGGAAGTAAAATTTGTAGCTATTCATGATTTTTTTCTGCTCGCCTTCTGATTGGCCGATTCAAAAAACGTCTTGGTGGCGGTTTGTGTAGTAGCTGCAAGAATTTAATATTACGATCTTATTCATCTTGTTCCGTTGCTCTTGTTTTTGCTCTGATTGGCTGATTCAAAAAACGTCCTTAGCGACGATTTGTGTAGTCGCTGCAAGAATTTAACATTGCGATCTTATTCATCTTGTTTCGTTGTTCTTGTTCTTGTTCTGATTGGCTGATTCAAAAAACGTCCTTAGCGACGATTTGTGTAGTCGCTGCAAGAATTTAATATTTCGATCTTATTCATCTTGTTCCGTTGCTCTTGTTCTTGTTCTCATGCGAATATAAATGTAACAAATAAAATTCTTAATATTTGTACTGTGGCTCGCATGGTTCGCCCCTTGGCTCGCATGGCTCGCTGGCTCGCAGGTTTACAAAACTCAGTTAATTTACCCAGTTCAAATGAATATCTGTGATTTTAGACTGATAGTTGTACAACATGATTCAGTGAATTTCATTTTCATATGGGTTTTGTTGTTGTAGAAATACTAAACGAAAGATGTCTGGTTAAATATGCATAAATTAATGTGAAATGGCCATTTGACACATTCAAATGGCCCACCAACTTATAGGAAATAAAATATTTTGACCTACATTTTTGCCACAATCATTTCGCCAAACCCAAAATTTGTGCCAAGTTTGAGCGAAATCGGTGATTTGAGCTGTATCACCACCTGCCGATGCGAGGGAGTGGTTCTCTCATGAACACACTCTTAAATTTAAAGCTGCTTTATTACGCATGGACGCGGCTGGAGACACGAAGAAAGATCGTTGTTGCCTTGTTGGTGTTATTTCAGGCAACTATTTATATCTTTAGCTTTTAGAAAATGCAAAAAGGAATGAGATATACTGAAAATTATTCTGGAACAAGATTTTTGTCATTAAAACCTGAAATAATTGTTCGATTTCCTATTCGTCTTAATTTGTTATCGAACCTTTTTGTTTCAAACTCGCCCATCCCGCCCATCTCGCCTAGGCTGCCGTTTTGTGAGCCCGCGTTCCTTCGCCTAAACAACCGCACTCCCGAAACGGCTGGAAATCGAGTCTATACGCGGACAGACACATGAATTTATAATTTATGCAATGTGTGTTATGCAATGTGTTATGAATTTCATCATAACATTATCGAAGTAGTCTGCGAATCCACTTGGCTACTACGCCTCGTGGATCCGCAGTTACTTAAACAATGTTATGACAAAATTCATGACCAATAACAGGACAGACGCGGGAAAAACTGGCGTTAATTTGTTAAGTCGAATGTACGCCTTCCAATCTCGTTCCTCCAGCCTCCGTTGCCATGCCTCAAGTAATATCGTGGCCACTGAAGAATCTTTGTGTCGATTGAGCGATCCTGAATGTTCAGTGATCCCTGGATTACCAGCCTGCGAACGGGCTCCCAACGAGGGCGGAAAAAAAATTCGGCGAGCGAAGTGAGCCGTTTAGCGCGAAATAAAGAATTCCGCGAGCGAAGCGGGTGGCGGAATCCGCGGGCAAAGCGTGGGAGGGGGGGCCGAGCGAGGGAGGCGCCCATGCGCCCCCTCGTCAGCAGACCGCTCTAAGCTAGCCCGCTTGCACTCGGCTAGCTCACCGGAAGCCTGTTCGCGGGCTACTGGATCACTTCCTCTATAGCCTGTTTCTGGGCTCTCGGTAGCTGGGGACGAACGAAAAAATACAGGGCAAGAAAAAAAGAAGGAGGCCTTAGCCCTTCCGCGTTTTTTCTCTCGCTTGCCCTCTTTTTTTTTTTTGCTCGTCTCCAACTACCGAGCGCCTGGAACAGGCTACTTTCTCTACCATTTCCTTTGTTTTTGCGAAAAAAAAAAAAGAAAAATATATCTAAGCTTACATATTAGACTTTGAAGTTTTTGCCCCACGCACCATCGAATTCTTCTCTTTTGAGCTCTTCGTTGAGTCACCTTCTGATGGTTTCATGACAATATTTGGAATAATCAACGCAACAGACTCACTTATATGCTCGGTTATTTGACTTATTTGTCCTTGGACATTAATGTTATCTATTCCTCGAAGCTCGCAGTTTTCCTCGAGCTATTCGCTACACGGGACAGATAATATCCGCGGACAAATATCTGAGCATTTGTCCAGGCCAAATGGAGGCTTTTGTCTATATATACCATGATGGCGCTTAGCCAATGAAAACTCTTGAATTGCATTATCCAGTGATCAAGTTTTTAATAAAATGGAATATTCCACGAGTCACTTGTATTTGCTCGGTGCTGCTATCGATTTGCTATCTTGACCGATAAATGGAATTTACTGTAGTCACTGCCACAGTATGTGTATGGGTCTAGTATGCAATTAAAAGTTTGGTCATAAAGATCAGCTCCGCGTGCGCAAACAAACCACTATATGACTGTTACAGCATCGTTCTCGCATCGCGCTTCGCGCTCGTTCTCGCGCTTCGCGCGCGCTTGTGTATCGCGCTAGAGCCCGCTAATATAATCCGCCTGTACTGCAGGCGAAAGCTAGTGCAATATCCAGGATGGGCAGAAGTTTTGTGACGTGGCTTTGATTGTTGTGAAAGGAGTCTGGGAACCAGACTGCAGTTTATACCGAAGGAACAGACATATTTTTAAGTGTGATTCGCCGATATCAAAACATTGCTGTGAATAAAGGGTCCTGCCATTGTGGACTGAGATAAAACAATGACCGTTGAAGCATTGACACAAGAGCTGAACAGTTTTACGGAGGACACAGTGAGTCTTATTAGGCATGATGGCGTAGAGCAGGTATGGTGGTAACTTGCTTTGCTAAACTACCGTAAAATTTCAGCTCTGAAAATTGAGTCAAGATTTTTTCAGTACAGGCCTTGATTTTGTGGAGAGGCTAATGGCTAGGCTGTGTCCATTGTACATTGTATGTATGCACGGGAAGTATATAAATGTACTTACAAGTCGTGAAACTGGTACAGTATAAAAACCCGCGTATTCGCAATTTAGGCCAAGGGGAAGTCTCTTATTACGTACGTCCTTGATTTCTCTGAAGGAGTCGGAGATATAGATGTTGATTACCAGAGAAATGAATAAGTTTGCGTTTCGTCCTAAATATACAATATTTTCCCGCAACTATATTATGACAAGCCTAGCACAATTGATTACAGGATTAATATGGTGTAGTGTTGCCTCTATAACAATATGCAAGAGTTCATTGTATTTAAGCTTAACCGTAACGCACATACTATAAGAACCTGCTTGATCTTGGTTGGCTAAACAGGTTCTTATATTTTCGGGTTTTAAAATGGCAAATTTCTGCCAGCAGGTTCTTAAACCACTAGGTTCTTACACACAAGTTTTTATTGTAAAGTAACAAAGGCTATGCAACTAAAAGTCAAACCACATCATGTGGACACCAAAAAGGTAGAGGTGAGTGTCTATATTATGGACAAAGGTGTCCACAGGAATGGGTTAGAGGTTCCAGTATATGAAAAACGTTTGATTTTTTTGGGAACAAATACACCTGTCTGTGATATGTGCATGTAGAGACCCTTTTTTCAGGACAAGGTGGTTTGATTAAACAGTCAAACCTTGATTATCCGTACCTTGATTATGAGGATTTCTTGATTATCTGGACTTTTTCTGTAGTCCCAATTTTGTTATGAATATTTATTAGTCATGATCAAGATCTATAGCAATGTTCTTTTTAAAACTATAACATTGAAAAGTGCAGTCAAAAGCGAGTTTGTTTTGCTTTTAAAGAGCAAAAGCAGCACTCGCATGAGTCGTAACTAATGAAGAACACTCAAATGAGTTCTGATTGGCTCAGAGTTGAGTGGTTCAAGATGTACAGTAGACCATATTGTTTTCCAAGCGATTTGTAAAAGTGTTGTTTCACGATTAAATGTTCCCTTATTTAAACAATTTTGTTCTTCATTAATATTCATACTTTTGATTGTTTGGACCCCCGATTATCCGGACTATTTTGTCTAGTCCCAACGAGTCTGGATAATTGAGGTTTGACTGTATACAGTGTAATATTGGTGAAGCTAAGCTTTGTGTGTGAGCCATGTCCTTTGAAATCAAGAGTCTTGGGATAATTTTCCTGTTCAAATTATGCCATTTGCTAAGTAGCAATTATGATTTTTTTTTTCATGTTCAGCAGTGAGTTGCCAGTTAGTGATACATGTATGTGGCTGGGAGAGTTCTGGCTTTTCCTCCATTTGTAAACTTTTTTTGCATAATGGCTAATTAAAATGCATTGGTTAAATTTGTTTGGTGGTATTCACATGTACAGTTCTGGAAGTTTACGGTTAATAAATTAGCTCGCAGTTGTGGTAAATCATAACTTTACATGTAGCTTTTTTTGTCTTTTTGTGGCGGTCATTCGCACATCTTGAGCAACCTGTATGTTACTTTGTTAACAGCATTTTAGATGTCAAAGCCTTTTTGTGTGCTGGTTAGTGACTGGAGTAAGAAGCAATTTGCTCTGTTCTGAAGATCTCGTTGTGGTCTTTATGAGGAGAAATACAATTCTTAAGCTAACATATCATAAAGAATTTGTTATGTATGGTTGAAAGATCGTTTATGATCACGATAATTGTCCTACTAGTAGGGTGAGGAAAAGAAAGCGTTCTGCAGTTTCGAATAAACAAACTTTGATGGCATGGTATGCGGAATGTACAACCCACTTTAAATAGACCCTAGATCTATTGAACTTTTAAACTCTTTCTACAGTACACAGACATCTCCTGCTTTCAAATTCTCTGAAACACTCTCACTGATAGCATGGATAGTAGAAGTAGTACTATCCATGTGAAAAGTTTTCCTCGCCAATAACTTTGCAATCAAATATGAAATGAGACCTTCAAATTAATTAATTCTTAAAAAATGTTCTTTAGACTGGGCCTCTAAGCAGTGGAAGTAGCTTGGGCAAAAAGCGCAACAGACAACGGGAGATACGTATGATTGTAGTGGCCTGCTTCATTTTTGGTATTGCGGTAACAACTGCTCTTATCATTGATGTCTTCACAGGCAGTCATCATACAGGTACTTGTTTCAAATTGGTTTGTCATGTTTATGTGTAGGGTCCACCTCTAGTAAGCTTCAGCCAGGCAGTACTTTTTGAAATCTGAAGCACGGCCAGCACAGGCCTTCAAAAGCTTTTAAAGGTTAAAAATCTAATGTTTGGTTTTCTTGTTAGAAAGCCCTACACCTTGTACAGGTAACTTAGTTGATAAAAAAAATGAGTGAAATATACATGTAACTACAGTGTTTCAGCCAGGAAATTTTACTTGAGGGCCAAAGTGGCCCCTGAAGCATCAGGGTACCAAGGAAAATAAAGCAGTTAATTAGGGTCTATGATAAAATTTAAGAAGTGCTTTTTGAAGTGTTTCTACTCCACAGAGTTTCTTTTGAATCAGATACTAGTATGAGGGATCCGTGCATTACAAGAGAACAATCCTTAGGCATACATGACGTAGTCAATGATCAAGGGTTTGCATTGCATTATAGGGTGATTTCATACATGAATCAATACTGCAGCAAAGCAAAAGGACGGATTGACTTCTTTTCTTATGTTGAATGTTTTAGAAGCAAAGATCTTTCAATATGATTTTCTAGAAGGACAACATGTGTGACTAAAGCCATTATGGTGACTAAACCAGAGTTTTTGGTCACCAAGGATGAATTATTAGTTGCATTGGCGACCATATCGGTTGTAATTTCAAGCCTTGGGATGGCTTTTAAAATACTATGCCTGTGTTAAGCCCGAAGTCTTGTAAAAGGAAAGGGCCTAATTGGTCCTTTTTTCTTTTTTCTGGGGGCCATCTCTGGTTGCAGCGCGGGATTCCTGCAATGGCACGCTCTGGCAGAAACACTGTTAACTAGGGCAGTTACATGTACTGACATGAACTGTCAATCAGAAGATTGACTTGATGATACAAAACTTCTTATTATTGGTAATAATGTTAAATAACCAACAGATCTGTGCTCAAAGTAATCCTGCCTTCAATTAACTATTATTAATAGCTGTTATTGCAGCTATCAGCAGTTTGACATACAAATCAGGGCTGTCATTGCATTTTGAGTCACCTTTAGCCTTGTTCTCCACACCCGTAGCAAACTTGTTACTTTTTGGTTGAATTCTATCAACAACAGACAATAATTTCACCTGTAGCATCAAGGGAAAATCAAGCATACTCAGCTGTCACAGGTGTCACTGGTTACGACCTGCAAATGAGGCGAAAGGGTCAATTCTGTTCTGTATTGACCTGTTCACCTCGTTTGCATGCCTTTTTAAACAAGGAATATTTGACTGTGGACTCAACTGCAACAGCAGCTATTTCAGCTGCTGAACTGTATTTTGTGTCTCCTGTAGAGTGTACATTTATGTTTTGAAACAAGTATTGAAACCCATTGGCTGATTGCAGTTGAATCAACTGTGCCGTACCCTCCCCTGTTTTTTAGTATATTTGTGCTATTTATATGTAACATTTAATACTCAGTTATAACTTATTATAAATGCATGTACATGAATTTTCAACAGGTCATGCGGCCGTGGTATCAGATGTCAAAGAATGTGCTGACGTGGGGTTGGATCTGATAAAGAAAGGTGGCTCTGCAGTTGATGCGGCTATAGGAGCCATGCTCTGTGTTGGAGTGATGAACCCAGAAAGTTCAGGAATAGGAGGGTATGTTTAGAACTTTCTTGCTACATAGTATGATTGTGTGCAACATAGTGATTTACACAATGTATATACAATTTAACGAAGACTGTAATAGATTAAGATATGCTATGGTGAGGTACCGATGTGACTCTGGACATGACAGATTAGGCTGACAATGGTGGGTTTTTTCCCACTCAAACTTAAATGAGTAAGTACAGCAATGCTGTGTGCAGCCTTTATGTGCGATCACGGCCTGAAGATACCCATGTACTGTACCTCATGGCAAGCTGTGACTCCCTTATATCAGAAGTAAGCAAAGGAATACATGTAATATGTTCAAACAGCTTGGCCACACTTGGGCAGTTTGTTTGAAGGTTTATCTATTTTGGCTGTTCATTGAATTATGTGTGATTATTTTGTTCACAGTGGTGGTTTCATGCTGACTGTAGCTCCCCAAAAAGATGAAGAAGTAGCTGAGGTGATTGACTTCAGAGAAGTTGCTCCCTTAGCTGCCACTAGAGATATGTTTCGTGGCAATAAATCGCTTGCAAGATGGGTGAGAATTCAAAACTCTACATTCTCTGAGCACTACATCTAGACTACATTGTAAATTATATTGACTTTGCTGTGTAAATCAAACAGGTTTCACAATGCTCTTGGAATTGTCAATCCTAGCCTTTTCTTCAAATGCTTAGTCATTTGCTTGAAAAACATATTTATTGTAATTATAATAATAATTTCTTTATCTTAATTTAACATTTAACATCGCAAATGTTTTGAGTTGTTGGTTGTGGAAATTTTATATTTGTACCCAGGAAGAAAAAAGTCCAGGAAAACACTTTACACAAACACTCATCTGATGTCACAATGTTACTTAATGTGCAGTAACTTTAAACTTCCGAAAGTAACAATCCCTTGAAAGTAGCCCCCTGCAAGAGTAACTTAAAAAAATTTTGGACTGCTAATATATCCCGAAAGTAGCGAACCCCTGAAAGTAGAGAGCCCTCTGAAAGTAGCAAGTTGCTCAGGCAACAGTAGGACAGAACATTTGCTGGGGCATAACCTGCTATGATCTAATGTCACATCCAGGAGAAATATACTTGTAACAATACTCCTCACCTGAATTAATTAAGCACCAAGAGCTACGGACAGTACAAGCCAGAACTTTGGGCAGAATTAAGAATTTTTTTTTTATGGTAGGGTGGTTTATCAGTAGCTGTCCCAGGTGAAATCAGAGGATTTGAGGTAGCTCACAAGAAACTTGGAAGGTAAGTGTCAGTGATGAATTGCAGTGATTTGTTTAATATAATTTACTGAATTTACACAATCATGTAGTAGTAGATCTAAATACATTGCATGTCTACAAAGAACAGATAAGTACTATAAATTATCAACTTGAGTGCAATTCTGCTCGAAATCCAACTTAAAATCCATGTATTTATTCAAGACAAGGGTGATGTTTTCAAAGAAAAAAGGAGGAAAAGAAAGTTTAAAGAAAAAGAAAAGAAAGGATTTTTCCATCTTTAGAAATGGAGTACTTTTTGTGAAGTGATATTCAATAACATAAAGATATTAAAGGAGGAGGTCACTGCAAAAAGTTTAGTATCTAAATTTTGCCTTTGCCTATAGTAAGAAAACACTCAGCTTTTTCACTCACCAAAGGTTCAGCCTCTGAAGTGCCTGCTATACTGAAGAATTCGTCTCGAAAGAAGCGACTTTGGAGGCTGCCATTTTGAAACTGTACTTGGCAGCTAAGCCGTGTTAATGTGATGTCATTCCATCTGACCCGAAAAAGGCAGGAAGGAGAAAAACCTGCAACTGACTTTGCATCCTTCCAAGCAGTTTTCCACTTCACTATCTTCCCTGCTGTCACTCTCGGAGTTTGGAGCGTGTTTGGCTCAAAATAATACTGCTCAAGAGCAGCCATAACCCAGAGTGGTAATTAAAAGGCTTGTTGGAAGCCATTTGAATCTCTCGGACGGAATTACGTCACGAAAACACTGTCTGGCTGCTGAGTACTGTTTAAAGTGGTGGCAACAATGTGGAATTTTGGGCTTCTTTGGAGACAAATTTCATAAGAAAAGCCTGCACTTTAGAGGAAACTTCGGTGAGTGGCTAAACTTAGTGCAAGGTTTTTATTAGCGTTGACCAAAAATATACGTTTTTTGGAGTGACCTTCTCCTTTAAATATTGTTGTAAATGTTAGGCTAAAGTGGGCAGAAGTAATTGCACCGGCTATCAAACTGGCAAGAGAAGGATTTAAGGTGACTCCACACACTGGTAAGTTCTGATGATAACTGATAATGTGCAACTTTGGACAATTTTGTCAATAATTTGTTACCTCAAAGGACTACTATATTCAGATATTCTATATGCATTATGCATGGTACATGTACATCATTAGCTTCAGAGAAGCTGTCTGCACAACAAAAGTAACCAAGAGTTACTGACATTGCTTGCAAAAAAATTTGGGCATTATTTAAATTTTCAGGTCTATGTTTTACTTCGGATTTTTTATTTCTGAACACTTTTTGTCTCATTTGAGACGAATATTGGAAAAAAAAATTTGAATTTTCACTTTGCGGAAACATAGCTTACTATAAGTAAATTTATGCCCCCAAAACAATGATAGTTTCTTTTATTATGTTAGTTTTCTTTTAGTGTTATTTATGATTAATTTTGATAACTTGGCTTTTACATGTAAATTTGGTAGTGACATGGTACTGACATACTGTTGAATTTTAACTTGCAGGAAGAGTTCTGAAGAGCCTCTCAAATGATGTTATTAAGACTGAATTGGGGAAAATGATTGCTCCAAAGGGAGTTTTTCTGAAGGTTCTTGACTTTGCTTGCTTTTATTTGCAGCATAGTGCATTAAAAGTAAAATAAGTGGAAACCATTGTAAAACATTTCAAATGAAGAGTTTCAAAGAATCTAAACCTTCTTAGACTGAAACAAAGTTAAATTAGGACATGTTTAGTCTTGCACATTTACATGTATGCATGAAATTGCCTAGTTCTTTTACGGCTTTCTCCCAGGCCTTCAAGGTTGAGTGATTTTGGTGACATATCTGAAACGAATGGCCTGGTGTAGCCTAGACAATAACAGAACGTGCATACATTTGGAACAGTAGCAGAATGCTTGTTCTTGATTTTGGCTAAGTTTCAGGGATTTCAATTTCTGATCTTTCGTAAATTTTTATGTACAGCAGTAAACAGAAGGGGCTCATTTACTCGATGGATTTGCTATCCAGACTACTTCAATCATTCTCACCAAATAACTCAGTCGGAGAAGATGCTGATTTTTGCAACTTGTAGGAATGGGAAATTCCTACGAAATTCCTAATTAGCAAGTTTGAGCAATTTTGTACAGAAAAGCCAATTTCTTACATGTAAAACTTATGGCTAGAGCTATTATAATTATGCTTGTGCAAACTTTTTTATTCAACATAAACTTCAACTGGAAGTCTAAGCAACCAATTGTATCAAGCTTTGAATGCTAACAGGTTGTGGCCTAGCTATAAATTCTGTTTAACTACAGAATGTGTTTTTGTTCTGACACTGTTGAACTGAAAACTGGAAGAATATATCACTCTTATGCGAATTTGACTTTAAAGAAATCTGTTGAAATATCTGTGTTTCATGGAGTTAAGTTCTAACAGCATTTTTCATGATGAAACAATAATTGTGTCGCTGCTTTGCTATCTGAGTACAAAGTCCAAGGCCGGGATGATTTGACTTTTGGTTTCTTTTTATCTCCTTAAATTAAAGAGAATTCTGGAAAAGGTTGCTGTAGTCGTTGTCCAGTAAATAAACCTTTGGTTCAGTGGTTCGAACAGAAATGTATGTAAAAAAATTACATGCAAGGTTGAGTTTAATTTCATAAGGTAGTTGTAAAACTACCATAAAACTTGTTGGTTACAAGACAGTGCTGCAAGCGAATTCTTGCTTATTACGTAGCGGTCAAACTATAGTTAAATAATTAACTTAGAAAGCTACTCTTGAAAGCGAAATTTAAGAAATATTGGTATATTTTCACTTTTTTTGATCAGGCGCTACGGTCACATGTAATAAAAACCTTCAAATACTTAGAAATATTTTGAGTAATCAGTATTTGCCTGTGGTTTGAAAGCAGCCATGCTTCTGACTTGTTAATGTCTGTTTGGATCCAAATGAGCCATTTAACTAGACCAGTTAATGTTAAAATAAAAGCAAAGAGTTTAAATTGCTTTCTTCTAGCAGTCACTGTCTCAGAAATGCCCAGAGAATTCCCTTCTGCGAGATGAAACTGGCCCAGTCAAAAATTGAGGCAAATTGTCTCAATTTTCCGGTTTTTGCCTAGGCCACACTTTTTGCCCCAGACCACGTGACCTGAAATGATTGACCGCGGCAAAATAGTAAAGCCTAGGAACTAGGCAATTCATGAAACAAAATTCAAACTTAATTTAAGCTCTCAAAAGATTTGCAGAAGCATTACTGAATCTTATAGTATTTGTGTTTTATATTTGATATTTATTGATTACTCTCCAGATAGTTATTAATATTGAATAACTAAGAACGTTTTAACTTCCTTACTCCAATTTGTAGGAAGGCGACAAAATGAGTAATCCAGCTCTGGCTGAAACATTGCAGCAGATTGCAGACAAAGGGGCTGATGTCTTGTATAGTGGACCCATAGCTGATGGCATTGTTGCTGCAGTATGTTCTATTCTTGTGCTTTCTCAATTAAGTGCTTTTGCAGAACTTTAATTACTAGTGAAAAAACTGTACATGTCATAAGTTTGAATTAGTTGATATTTTATATGCAGTTAAATGCAATTTAACAGAGTTAACAAGGAGCGCAAGTCTTGCCTTTGCAGTCAGCGGCGTTTAGATGTGCGCATGCGCCAGGATTCCACGTGCTCTTGGGCCGCAAGGCATTCAAGTAGTTTTACATAGTCAGCACGTTCCTCTAGCATCCGAGTCTCAAGTGTAGGGACTCTACTCAGAGGTTGTTTCCCCTCCCCTGTCCCTCCCTTTTCTTTCCACTGTTTTGTCAGTGTGATGGGTGCACGCTTTCTCCCTTCCGCGTGGGGGCTCATGGCTGGGTTGCCAGGATTTGCCAGCCGTGCGAATGGTCTCCATCTAGGAGCTGGCTGCCTCCACTTCACGAAGTGAAGTGGAGATTGGGTGCCAGTGGAAGTGCAAAGTGGAGGTTGAGGCGAAGTGGAACTGTGAAACTTTGTGTTAAATGTAAACCAGTTAGTTTTATTTATTTCTTTTAGATACAAGGAAAAGTAAAAAAGTAAACCAAAAACAAAACATTAAATTTTTGTAAGTAATGCATTGCTAACTGTTTTTCTAACTTTTCTTGATTAGGTTAAAGCAGCAAATGGAATTGTAACAAATGAAGATTTGACCAAGTACAAACCAATTTCAAAACATGCCATTAATGCTACATACTTAGGTATGTAATTTCTGCCATGATAACGAAGTAACATAGACAGATAGGTAACTATAGTAGCTGGAAAAAACAGCCTAGGCTAGTACTTTGAAAATTATAGTTAAATTATTAAGTGGCCTCGCTCCCAATGTTTGGCTTCATAGCTCAATTGGTAGAGCATCGCACCGGTATTAATTATTAAGTGGCCTCGCTCCCAATGTGTGGCTTCATAGCTCAATTGGTAGAGCATCGCACCGGTATCGCGGAGGTCACGGGTTCGAATCCCGTTGAAGCCCTGATTTTTTTCAGGCTTCTTCTTTTCAATTGCTTAAATTGGAAAATTTACTGCGATGATCATTCTTCACTTTCAGCTTTCATCCTTATTTTCATCGATCGAAGAGAGCGCATGGAAAACAGCGCATCTTAATAGAGACTGCCTAATACAGAAAAGACTAATTTTACAAAGAAAAGTTTATAAAGGAAAACAGGAACACTAAAAGGAACGTCAAAAATAGCAATATACACAGCAGAAAACTGTCACTCACCTTCGTACACTGCGACCAATGATGCAAGAGATAGAGTGCAAGATCAGACTGCGCATCTTAATTCTGCCATTCGCGCGTAACCACAATTCCTTGCGCCTTTGATCTTACCGCTGCACAATTCCTTGCGTTTCGCACAAACGTGTTCAAGGCCCCTACAATGTGATTTTTTCCCGGTTAGAGAGCTGCCTCGTTCGTTCGCTTCAGGCTCACTGACTGCGGCCTCAATTACTTGATAAAGAGTGATAGTCTTGATCCATCGAAGCATAGCTGTTGGGAAAGTGCTGGAAACTGTTGCCAGTCACCTTACAGAACTTTTCTTTCGTCTTTTTTTGTGTTTTAGGTTACCAAGTGATTACAACTCCTTTGCCTTCAGGTGGACCAGTGCTTGTTTCAATGTTGAATATTCTGGAAGGTTTTAACTTTACAGACAAAGACCAGGGGAAAAGCCTTACTTATCATTATATTTTAGAGGTGGGTAATCAGGGCTCCACAGTAACTTTTCAACTTACTAGCTAAGGGGCTAGTCACAACTTAGATATTACTAGCCAATTTTTTTTTTCACCAGCCAAGCATTGATGTTGGCTAGGCCCAACAACAGCAGAGTTACTAGCAAGACTTGAAAGCACAACCCAAGCGACTCACTTTAATAAATAGTTTGTCAAATCAAATCTCTCAGGCCGACAGATCACAAAGAAAGAAAAATCCGACCAGCGATTTTCCCGAAAAGACTTTCAGAACTCTGTTTTTCTCTCAGACTTCCTTGGAAAAACATCGAGACCCTCGAGACGTCACTGTAAAACCCCAGTGGAGGGGGGGGGGGGGGGGGG
>Ga0126339_10002170_pt1 | contig 13954 bp, 7 predicted proteins | sample OrbTmetagenome_2_FD_92532 | JGI IMG/M metagenome (GOLD analysis project Ga0126339, IMG submission 92532) | Coral microbial communities from Petempiche,Puerto Morelos, Mexico - Orbicella T R C metagenome | ecosystem: Host-associated > Invertebrates > Cnidaria > Coral | place: Petempiche,Puerto... | reverse complement strand
TCCTAGTTTGTATTTTAGCAAAGTGGAATGGAGGTTTAACATAGTGGTGGTTGATGATGGACAAGAATGAGATAATTTATGAATAGTTAAGCCTTATATAATTAAATAATAACAGATTGTCTCTGCGACAATTAACTTGTCATTAACCAATACCAAAGATTCTTTTGCAAGTTTCATATAACATGTTCTTCTACCTGACTTGTTCCCAGTTGCCTCTTGAGAGGTCCATTGAAGGAACAAATGTCGAGAAAGAGTCTGCATGAAATTTCTCAGGGACGCCCCTCATGCGCTTTCCTCGTTAATATTCAATAGACCTCTCAAGAGATGACTTAGAAAGACTCAGCTCTCCCACGAAAAGAAGAAAGTAAACCTGCAACTATTTCTGATATGGGGAGGCTCCACCCAAAAGGGGTTCCTTTATCAGGTTTTTGGTAAATTAAAGGCTAGGGATTTCATAAGTTGAGGTTTATGGCAGGGTAGTGGAATCTGTCATTTACGTATTTAAAAGGGTCTTTAATAAAAATATATACAAATAGATGCACTTTACAGCTGGATCATTTGATATATTACATGAAAATGACAAGATTTCCTTTTTTTGACAACTTGTTCATAATATAGGCTGGTTATGAAAGCATGTGAAAGGGATACCTTTTTAATTAAAGGTATGCAAAAGGGGTGCTTTTTCTTTCAAAATGGTTTACAAAAGGGTAACGGGTTGAACCTCGGTGCAGAGCTTACCTGTATAACAGTTTGTAGAGTATCCCCTGGGTATTTAATGTGAAGTTTAACTATGTTTTTCAGGACATATTTCTTCAAGGACTGAAGCAGGACCCACTGACAAGGCCACACGGAGGTTGGCAGCAGCTGAGAATTTAAATCTTGAAGAAGAGGACAGCAACACAATAACTCATTCTGAACTGGAATCACATCATGATTTACAAATTGCTTTGTTGTCAGAGAAAGATTCACGAGTCTCTGAGAAGAATGATAATGTGAACGAATCTACCGAGTGTTGTGGAGAATCCCAAGGAAGGAAATTACAAGTCGATAATATGAAGCAGTCAACACTCAATGATGGATTGGGTAAGCCGCAAAGTGTCACAGGGAGACCAGGCCAGTCCTCTGTGCTGGGTAAGCTGGATCACTAGTCTAAATCAGACAAACGAGTTTTCGAAGCGGGGAAAGAAGCCTGGCTTGATCCTTCGCTGAAAATGCAGAGTTTACATTACCTGCTAAATACCGTAAGCTGAAGTCAACAAGCAAAAGGCTGTGTTCTGAACTGAGAAAGATCGTGCAAAAAGACGACAAACCTTGGCCATGTGAACATTTTGTTGAGCGTCTTGAAGCAGAGTTTGATGGGGGGAATGTTTCTAAACACAGCAAAACCCAGGACAAAGCTAACAGACTACTTGAAGATCATGAAAAACTGGCAATGCTTACCAATGCTGTTGTTACTCGAAGTTATAATCTGCAGGATGATTCCTTGTGGCAGGAAGTTTACAAATGTTACAGACACTGGCAAATTGTGCTCAGTAAATTTAACGACCTGCAAAGAAGGACACAACAGCTACTGCAAGGTAAGTGAAATATTGAATTCTCTCTGCTATTTGCCATACTAATATCCTAATATTAGTGGGGAGAACATTGAAGTACATCGAGACAATGTGCCAAGTTGATGAATTTCTTTATTCTCTTCACCTGTTTGTTTGACAATGTATTAACATTGTAATGAGAAAAAAATACTGATCAGTATTTGAAATACTTATGGTGGTGTTTGTCTTCGTGTTGGACGACTTAGACTCGAATGCAATTCGCTTACATGTATCTACTCTGTGAAAACAGCTTTTTCTCACGGTTTTTTCGCAACTAGTGGAAAAAATCGGGTGCTTTGACAATCTATATATATTCTCCTAACTTGTGCTCTAAGGAGTATGCGGAGAACATTAAGGAGAATTGAAATGTTGACAATGGCTTAAAAGGTGAAGTGTAATCCGCATTACGCCGTGAGCAGTGTTGTGGTTGCAGAGTTTTTTTTTTATTTCATATGAGAACGTGGTTATTTTATATATTACAGGGTGTTTTGCTTCTTCAAAATGAATCAGTTATTTGAATCAAGATTGTTACGTCTGTCACTAGACTTTCTTTAAGTCCTTTTTACTAATTTTTCCCTGGCTCGTTGGTTTTGTTGTCAGTCGCTCGCAACTTCGTCGCTCGAGGGAGATGAATAAGCGAAGGATTATCAAATGCCAACTTGTGACAACTCTAGATATTTTTACCAACAAAGCCATTCACGGAAAACAAGTGGATTCCTTTTCTTGAAAATGTACGCAGCACTTTGTGAAAGCCAAACATTTGTTGTAATTTAATCCAAACATATTTTTCATATTGCTTTGTCAAATGGACGAAGTGTTTCGTTGTCATGGTGAGGGATTCACTTATTAGCAAGGTGTTGGCAAATTATTCTACAATGGGTTTGTTGTACTGTCATGTTCTTGTTTGCGAAACTTATTGTTTTCCTTGTATCATGTTTGCCTGAAAAGTTCCTCACTCTGAAGAGTTCTGTCATGGCTTTTGAAATCATGCCGTGTTTGTGACATACCGACATAGAGATAGATCTTGTGATGTTTACTAAAGATAGCAGTTAATGTCGTTAATTTTAGACATACGCTGTGAACCACCACAGTCTCGTGATAAAATACTGTGGCGAGTGGTGAAGGTCACTGAAGTGACCGAAACTTGTTACCTGTTACGATAATAATTTTTAATCAGCGTCAATACCGGTTTTTTATTATGATAATCATACTTTTCCCATAACTCGAGTAAAAAGTCAGTACTATAAACTCACGCATCAAAGGTATGCCTTTAATTCCTACTCAATAAGATTTTTTGTCCGGACAATGAAGATGAAGTCATTCTGAACTGGACCTTGCTAATCTGCGCACTAACGTATCAAGGTAAGTGCTCAGTAAAGCAAGTAATGTCCTTCGCCAGTCGGAACTAAAGTTTCATAGTTACTTTCTGTTTATTGATTGATAGTTAAGAAGTATCGCTGAATGACGACTGCTACGGTTTATAAACTTTGTTATACATAATTACATTGAGTGAGAAGAGTCCCAGCCAGTCATGTCCGTGGTATGTTACAGGGCTTCTGTTGTCGCTGGAAGCAGGGCAGAGGTGATCGTATATTGGCAAGTGAATTGTTATCCGCACGCAGATACGAACGGTTTTTGTTTGTGGTCTTCTTCTGTGGTCGGCTGAACTCTTAAAATTCCTGGAGTAGTTAGACCCGGAAATTATGTTGGCGAAGCCTACATGTATTGGCTAGTAAAACTGGGGGAGTGAAAACGCCTGGTTTGCTATTGGCTACTTCTGCTCTACCTCAATTATTTGTTATACATATATTGTGAAGAAGCAGAGGTAGTAAGAGAAATTGCGTTTTTCACAGTGTGCGGTGTGATTTGGGCTTGATCTGGACAAACTAAAAGAATGTTTTCCTCTCACGAATTTTGGGAAGGTGTAATGTTTGGTGCAGTGATCGGTGGAATAATTGCAGTGGTGTTGTTCAAGGTGTGGGAGAAGAAAGGAGCTGCGCTGGGAAAGCTTGTGGCTGGGAAAAAGGCTAGGAAGTCGCCAATGGAGCATGATGAGCGGGATCGATAACTGTAGCAAGAGGGTGAGTTTGAAATTAATTTGAAAAAATTCAAAATGTGGATTATTGACCGTAAAAGTTTTAAATAGGCTCGATTTGTCGAACTTGACTATCCTGCGTGTGAGCGCTGCGTGTCCCTCGAATTTGACTTGAATCCTCGCGGCATCGTGAGATTTTACTTTCTCCGTTATTTTTTATTCTTTCTTAAACAAGAACCAGCTTTGCTTTCCCTTTCGTTCCGATTTAACGCTCGGCTCATTCAATTAACAATATATACGATGTGGTTTTAAACAAATGTTGTTTCGAGTCCCTCGCTCCACGTTGCGGGACCAGTACGGCGAACAAGTAAATAAACCTTGTCACACACTTCAGTCTGGTTAGGTTAGGCTCTGACTGTACAATAAAATTTCGGACTTTTCATTTCAGCCTGATAATTTTTGGACCACTTTGTGGCAGTTTTGGTCAATATCAAACAAAATTTGACCGTAGAACATTATTAGTTTTTTTAGCCTGTGTACCTGGCAGGATTTGTCAGCGAGTCAATTTTGGTGGCCGAACAGCCATTTTATTCTCGCTAGGGTGAAGCCGCGACGGACTTCGAAGTCCATTACGTCACTCGCGTCACGCTCGGGATCGCCGGCAAAACAAGAACACTCACTCACAAGCGAAATCCCGTCTTATGAAGTTTGTCTTCGTTTCCGGATGCTTTCACATGTCAGTCACCCCCTAGGCTAAATTTTGCATATATTTCGCTTGCGTAGAATACTTCTAACAAGTATATATAAATTGGTGCAGCAACCAGTTTGCGTTTGTAAATAAATCCGGAATTGCCCTAGGTGCTATTTCATGCATTTCAACAGTTTTTTAGAATTTATTCAGAGCAGGAATATAGTTTTCCTAGCAGGACCATTTTGAGCCTCGAAAAATTTCGGACGGCACTGTGTTATCAGTTTCAAAATTCTAAGATTCTATCCACCATTACCATCCAGAGCAAAGGCCGACAAAAATTGGAAGGATAAAGAGACAGGAAAAGAGAACTATCGTCCATGTTTTGTTCTTTGAGATATCGCGTGACTAACGATATCCAGTCACACAGGTTAACAGACATAATAAAAATAACGAAGAAAAACAGATTTGATTAGTTTTATTTTTTTGCTTTCTAGAAATACAGAACTCAAGCAAGAATTTGCAACCTGCTTTTTCTTCTGAGGACGTCTGTGATTTTCTTTATGATGCGCAATACGTTTTGAAGAGTAGTCAGATGTACAAATGACAGATGCGGAAATGAGAGTTGTAAATGATAGTTTGCCTTGCAAGATATCATAACTCTTTCTCTGGACTGTTCTTGTAGCGATGAGTAGCATATAATTGATTGATTGTAAATGTCGTTTTCTATGATGGAAACACAGCTGGTGTAAACAAGAATGTTTTGTCGTCGTGACGCAAACGAATCAGAGCTGTGGTAATTTTTAATAGTGAAACTACTGTTTTGTGCAGTTATGTAAGACAGTGAAATAAAATTTCAAGACCTTGTAAACAGTAGGACGTGCGGAGGGTTCGAGTCAGCAAGACACGCAAGGATCACGTGACGGTCTGTCATTATGCAAATCAAGTCAGTCAGGGGAATCCCCGAAATATGACAGTGGTGTTGCTTTTCATTTGTCTTCCGCCTTGAACATAATGGTTTCGATATCTCGCCGACTAATCGGACGCTTCACAGGCAGCAGTTTGGCTTACAGCCTTTTTACACGCGTGTGACTCGATGGCGTTCAATTTGCATCTATGATTAGAAGCTTATAAATTGCGAAACCTGCGATTGAAAATCTTTTTCCCTCATAAGAATTAAGCCCTATAATGCTGTATAATAAGAACAGTTCAGAAACAAGAAGTAACTTCACTAACACGTCGCGTCAACTATAAAGCAAGTCAGTTATCAGCCATTCGATTCCAGTTTGACGTCGTTTGTCGCGGAAATGTAAACTTCGCGTCTCCATTCGTCTTTTTAACTCGAATTAAGTTTGAGTAAAGTTTGGTTCCACGGCTCGGCAAGCCGTTACTTAGAATTTTCTGCGGTCTGTCTTGATGAGTGTTTGTTGTGCTTGTGCGATAGCCTGCGTGGCAGGCGTAAACGGGGAAGGGGTAGCGCGCTTTGCCTCCCCCTCCCCCGTTTACCGTCTGCTAGGCAGGTTAGTGCGATCATGCAGTTCCTCCTCAAAACATCTGTTGCTTCGTTTCTTCTAACACTGAATCTGTTCAGGTCTGTCCGATCTGTTTAGGTGTCAATCTTTAGCCTCTTTATAAAAGTCTTCCAGCTCTTAGTAAACTACAAATAAGGAAAAGCAAACTTTGTCTTCAAGTCTTCAAGCTAAGTGTCATCGTCTGGTGCCATGAGATAATACTTCACCGTTAATTAACGGTGAACGTTTTGATCGGTAATAAATGAAAATGAAAATTATTTGTTTTGCAGAGAGAATTTATTCTGTTGATTTAATTAAATGCAAACTTTCTAGAAGTATAATATCCCCTTGCTTCTTAGCAACATGGCAATTATGAAGTTCATTTTAGATATGTCTGTAAAATTAGCCAATAGCAATTGGGCAACGACAAACCAGGAATTAAATGGCCAACTGCAAACCGGAAATTAAGAAATAAAACGTAATAATATGTACATATATACGAGGATTCGCTACAAATTTCTTTAACCCTGTGCTGTGTGATCTGTTTGTGATCCGGACAAACTGAAAGAATGATTCCTAGTGACAAATTTTGGCAAAATGCAATGTTTGGTGCAGTGATCGGTGGAATAATTACAGTGGTGTTGTTCAAGTTGTGGGAGAAGAAAGGAGCAGCGCTGGGAGAGACTGGAGCTGGGAAAAAATCTAAATACCGGCCTACAAAACATGATGAGCGGTTTTGATTACTACAGCAAGTGGGTGAGTTTGAAATAAATATGAAAAAATTGAGAAATCGAAAGACGAACTATTGACACGAAATGTTTTTATTCAGTCTGTCAAAGAGCCTCGATTATTCTTGCCACTCTTTCTCAAACAAAATTTGACATGAACCGGGTGGCACCATAAGATGTACCTTTCGCCGTGATTTTTAACTCTTTTTTAAACAAGACCTAGCTTTGCTTTCTCATTCATTTCAATTTAACGTGAGGCTGACTCTATAAACAGTATTTAATTCTCGATGTGTGTTAAAAGATGTATGTTTCGGGATCTGTATAAGTGACGTCACAAGTAGATACCCTTGGTCCCATGGCCCAGTCTGGTGTGGTTGACTGTATCATAAAATTTCGGCGTTTCATTGCAGCCTGATAATGTTTGGACCAGTTTGTCGCCGTTTTGGCCAAAATCAAACATTTTATGACGCTGTAAACTATCTTCAAAATTGACCGTGGTACGCTGTCAGTTTTTTGTCTAGTTCGTCATTGCCGCTTTCGCTTGTCAGTTTTCCCCCAGACTAAATTTGAAATTTTGCAGTTTGTTCGTTTGCGAAGAATACTTCTAGCATCTATATGAATTTGTGCAATAAACAACATATGCTTAGTTTGAGTTTGTTTTGTAATAAAATGGCTCTAGGTGCTATTTTGTGTATTTCGACAGTTTATTTATAATTATTTCTTAGCAAGAATATGTTTTACGTAGCAACAAGATTTTAAGCTTCTAACGATTTCGGACGGCGCTGTGTAATTTATCAAAATTCCATCACCATTGTATCCATTTTATCCACTATTCACCACTTTGCCGGCCTGTAAATAACTCATCCTTGAGCAAATGTCACGACCGATCCCTAAGCGATTAAATTAGCTTGGAATGTGCGGCAGCTTTTGTGGATAACGTTTGTTTGTCACGCAATGGATCTGGTGTTCTGTTTTTCGCTGCGAAAAACAAGAACGCCTGATCGCGAACAAGCAAGGATAAAGAAAAAGAAAGAGAGAGAGAGATTCTGCTTGTTTTTGTTCATTGTGACATCGCGTGACTAGCATATCTAGTCACACAAGTTAACAAACATATTTGAATTTCCTCATTTTCTGTCATGTGGATTTAAGGAAAGAAAAATAAAGTTTTGATTCGTTTTCTTTTTTCTTTTTTCTTCCTAGAAATACAGAACACAAGCAAGAATGTTAAACCTGCTTTTTCTTGTAAAGACGTCTTTGATTTTCTTTATGGCCGGTCCTTATTATTCCAAATACGTTTTGAAGATAAATGAGTAACATACACTTGTCTGATTGTGTGGTTGATTTCACTTTATATTCACGAATGTTTCGTCGTCGTGATGCCAGCGAATCAGACCTGTGTTAATTTTTATTTGCTAAACTACAGTTTATGTGCAGTCAAGTGTAAGCCGTTTTCATATAAACTTTGTGGGAACTTTTATCTCTTTCTCAGAGTAAGCAGTAAATAGATCGCAGTGGATTTTTTCATAAGTGTGTCACGTTTCTTACCAGAATTTGCGAGAGCGGCATGACATGTGAAACAATGAAATAAAATAATAGACCTAAAGGGGACTTGTAAACAGTAGGACCAGTGGAGAGTTCGAATAAGCACGAAACGTGAGGGTTGCGTGACGTCCAAAGGCTGCCATGATTATGCAAATAGTGGCTAGGGGAATCCCCGAAATATAGCGTAATGGTGTTAGATTCCTTTGTGGAAACTTCCGCTTTGAGCATAATACGTTTTGATATCTCGCCGAATAACCGGTCAGATTTGTTTGTACTTTTCAGGTAGCAGTTTGCATCTCTATAATAATTTTATTACAAGGCTATAAATACTTGAAAATCTACTTCATTCTTTTTTGGCCTTGTAAGAATGAAATGAAATTCTGGATTTTAAAAATTATAGTAAACAAGAAACTCAGCGAAGTGGGATTTTTAATTACTCACTAAATTTGCGGCGCGTGCATTTATCTTCAAAACAATTAAAGTGGAATTCGCGACTTAAGTTGTGGCTTTGGTGTTAAGGAATGTATCTTTTCTCAAATCAGCTGTAGAGTTGGGATTCAAGAGTCCCTATTACTTATAAGTCTCCAAAAGCTAACATTTATTTGTGTACGAATCTTGTGGTCGGTCGCGTTTGACAACAAACAACTGTTGCTGCATGAATCAAACAAAACCTACTGCTCCGAGTTGTGTAGCTCACCAACAGAAAACGACCACGGTTTCTTCTAACAAGATAAGTCACATACCTAGTTGTGGGCTCGCCGACGGCAAATGGTCAGATTTGTGGTCACAACATGAATTTACCGAATCTGCGAGTCAAAGAATTAGTTAGGTCATATCCCAAAGATATTGACTTATTATTTTAAACACTGCATGTAGAAATCAAGACCTCATGCACATTGAAACACAAAGCAATAATAACATTCCCCATCCAACTGCAGCCACACAACTAAGACGAACGATTACTCCTAGTTGGCAGTAAAAGATACACTTCATTTTCTGGGGCAGCGTGATGTCCACACTGTTTTATGTTGATGAGTCAACGAGGAACTCGTCATTCGAGAGGTTTTAGTACTTTCTGTTCTGATTATAAATAGGTTAGAGCTTACGATCAAGTTTCCTTGTATTGTAGCAAGAAAACCTTCAGAAGTAATCGACACTTTTATTTTGGCAACTGAGAGATAGCGTTCTCCATGTTAGGGCCAACAAAACAGCTAACAGAGGCAACAAAGTCTTGTTTCTTGTTTATCGAGACGACATAGAGAACAAACTTACCTTGTTCGCGCGGCAAAAGTTCGTGTCTCAGTTGTGTACTCTGAAGTACTTTCTGTCGCTCGTATTAGTCGGTGGACTTGTTATTTGCCCGGTAGTCGCGGTCTAGTTCATCCTTGGTTTTTGCAGTGACGGACGGTAATTCTTTAGGAACCATGAAAGTAGTTAGCCCCCAGGTGGACGCTCTTAGGGCTCGTCACGCGTTCCTTCCTTCGTGGGGAAGGAATGCGTTGGAGTCTATGTAAATTAGTATAAACTGACTTTAAGGTCCTATGGGAGCATGCAAGTAACCATGTAACGCATGACAAAAAGCCCGTCATGCGCAGCCAAGCGTTGAAAGCAGCCAGTCGTTATCATGATGAGCCTCTTGAAATGAAAGTAATTTTGATTGGTGTATTAATTGATGGGTATACGTACGTACCTCCTCTCAGTTATGTGCAGTTTTTTTCAAAAACAACCTTGTGGGGTAAATAAGCCAAATTTTTGGTGCCTGTGGCCGCAGTTTTCTTTGAATGTGCGGTGGTGTTACAGTTCGTATAATCGTTCGTTCAATCGGCGGCTTCATACCCAAACAAAATCAAGCAGATATGTTTTCTGGCAAAGAAATTTTGCAGAGTGTTGTGCTCGTCGTCATCGGCGGGATAGTTGCAGTGTTGGCCTCCAAGTTGTTAGAAGGCGACGAAGGAGCAGCAGCGCAGAGAGAGATCAGAGGAGAAGATGAGTTGAACGAAGCTAAGCAGCCACAAGAGCACGACGAGAGGTTTTGTTGACAAGGTGTGTGTGGTTGTTTTAATATCAAAAATAGCACGAAGAGTTTGGATGTCTCCTAGGCGACATATATCTGAAAAGGTTTGTGTCAATGTTGAGAAGTAGAGAATGCGCGCTGTTAAGAGCTGCCACGCTAAGATTTTTTTTATTATTGTAAAATTTTCTAGATTTATTTCTAGAGTTCATCGCTGTTTCGTATTTACTTTTACGTACGGTTTATTTTGATGAAAAAGGTCGATGCTACGAGGCATGAGGAGGATAGGTAACAGGTATTTTGACGAAAAATTGCAAATCAGTTTTGTAACGTTGTCATGTTTTGGTTTTGTCCTGACGGTTTAGGCGCGATTAGCATACGTTGCAGCGTGACTGCATAACTGGCGTTTGTCACGCGATCAGGCTACAAGCGGCCGAAAATCGGATCGTCTATCCCGATCCCTTGTGGTATCTTGTGATATGCACGTTCAGCTTCGCGAGATATACTTATACATTAAACTTGCAATCGGACCGACCTTTTTGAAGGACCATGGACTTTCTTTTGAGTTGATATAAAGATTGTGGACAAGTCTAATGGATTTTCTTCCTTTCTCCTTGCATTAATCTCATGTTCATTGATGTTTCTGTTCTGTTCTGTTTTGATTCTAGGAATATTCAGCGGAAGGGAATACTTACAGCCGGCATTTTAATATTTTAACCCTTAGATGTCAGATTGACCTGAATTACCATAATTTCTTGGACCACTGAAGTGTGCCGGTAGTTGTCGCGGACAGTTATAAAGCAGAGAATTGTAACTATCATATGTAGCTGTCAGTTTCCAAGTGCGTAGTTGTTTTTTTTTTCTGAACCATGTGGATACTTGTTTGATGCAGAGTACGAAATATAAGCACCGCAAACTGTGTTTGTAAATGATACTGCCTTGTTAAATAACCGTACATTGTGTTGATCAACTGTTATTCATGTCCAAGAACTGCTCCGTTTTATTGCCGTGACTTTGTTGTGTTCACGGCCCACCAAACTTGTCATAAACTGTAATTTGTGGCCTAATTTTGTTCAGTAAACAGTACTAGTTCAGAGTAAAATGTGTATTCACAACATTTGCTTATAAAAGGTATACACTGATATAGATACCCAAGTGACTTGGTAATCTAACTGTTACATGGCCGCCGTTGTTAAGTGCACAGCAGAAATGATCGCATTTACAGGATCTTATCCTTCATGTTGTTCTTTCAACCTAAAGAAGCATGGTCGCTGTTTTCGTAGTTCTTTCCAATGAAAAGAACTTCAATCAGTAGTTGTATGGTTCATGAAAAGCAAACAAATAAACTGTCAACAAATAAAAAGCGAGCACGTTTGGCGGTAGAAGGGACAAATTTATACGCGGAAATATATTTGCTTGGTTTTAAATTAGCCTGTAGCGCGTCACGCAGTGTCCGTTACCGCGCAAGACGTGTGGGAGTCAACATGGTCAGAGAGTTTAAAATTCATCAGACGGCATTCGTTTTAATTACAAGACAGCACCGGAAAATAAACGAGAAGATTAAACTATCAGTACTCGCAACAAATCATTCCAACAGTATGAAACTACATGTTTCGATAAAAAGAAATGTTTCCCGCTAGAAAACTCTTCTGGAGCAGAATGATTGGTGTAGCGATCGGTAGAATTGTGACAACCCGGTGTTTAAGTTGAAAAGTCAAGGAGCCACGCCGAGAGAGATCAGTGGACAGAGAGATTTTCAGCAATCTCGGAATGTTCTTCAGGAATACGACGAAAGATGCTGTTTATAGTGAGTGTATATTACTGTATCTAACAGGTAAAATTTAATTAGGGTATTTATATCTAAAAGTGTTATCCCCGCTCGGAATTTAGAAACTTTACACTTTGACGTGTTGCTGAAAAATCCAAACCCTATATATTTTAACGCTCAGGGTTGTTTGGTAGTTTCATAAGAGTTTTAGTTTCAGTGCCAATGACGGATATTTTGCGGTGAAAATATCTTGACCACAAAATCCTTCCCTAAAGCGAAAAAGGCCAACATTGTCAGAATTGAAGTCCATGGTGACAGCAAAAACGGGCAAACATGGGCAATGTTTACCGCAAAATCTTCAGTCTATGAACCTACTAGTGTCCCTTGTCTCCGATCGATCTTTTTCTGAAACATTAGTTGAACAGTGTTGTAAAATTTTATAAAGTAGTCTAAATTTGATCTTGTTTTTGGCGAAGCTATCCTCCTTTAAAGAAAATTACAAGGTAGAGCAGCAGAAAACCTACCAATCGAAAAAAACCAGCCACCCTGGTAAAATATATGATTGTAAATTCTGTTCTGTCAGTTACAAGGCATATAATACAGAGTAGAGTTTATACAAGGATAATTTGTCGTCGTGACCCAAGGGAATCAGGCTTGTTTTGACCGTAGCTTCGATTCACAACAACCAGCTTATAACCAGTTGTTTTCTCTCCTGTTCTTTAAAAATATGTGTAAGTTGAGGTTGGAGGTCTTATTTTTTCGTCAGAGTAAACAGTAAATAGATCGCAGAGGAATTTTGTGTTCGCGGGATGTGTATTCACGCTTGTCACTTCCAAACAAGGTTCTTTCCAGGGTTTCCGACATGGGAATGACATGTGACCGAGTGAAATGCAAATACAAAACGAGGGGACTTGTAGACAGGGGGAGGTGTGAAGTAGCGTGACTGCGACTGTCATTTATGGTGCTATGCATAATTGAATTGAACGAGGGGATTCCCCGAAAATGACATATTACAGTCAAAATGTAAATAGTGTTGGGTTTCTTTCAGGACGTTTGGTTAGATCTCGCTGGGAAAACAACCTTCCACCTTACCCGTAACACAGTTACAGATAAGTTTCTCTGAAAAGAATGCAAGTAACAGTTTGCTCTAGTCATTGCATGACGTGGACAAAGAGTAGGTTGATTGAAAATCTCATAGGTTTCTTTTACCTTCCTAAGAATGAAACATGTAAGAACCATATAGTGATTAAGGGACAATTTGAGTGAAATGTTATTTGATATTACACAGAAATGTTTGGGGCACTGATTGAGTTACTCACTGGTTCATGCCTCAACTGTAAATCGATTCACCTGTAACCGTGGCCGGGACTGTTAGTCTCCGTCGCGCGCTATAGCTGTTTTGTTGCTTCTCGCTGTAATCTTCATGTTTCCATTCGTCTTTTCAGCTTGAGTTAGGGTTTTGGTAGGATTTCATTCTACTATAAATGTTCGTCCCAAACTCACGACTCGAGGAATCGATCAAATATTAATGATTCGCGATTCGAGTGAAACGTGACCACCTAAAAGTGCGCGGTGTTACAGTGGAACCGCGATTTAACGAAGTCGCTGGGGACCGGCCAAATTTGTTCGCTAAATCGAGGGTTCGTTATATCGAGGTCATAGTTAAGGATTGATTTGTAACAGGTGACTTCTATCACGCAATTCAATGCAATTTTCGTCACCCAGAAGTGCTGCGTTTTGAGATGCAAATTCATTCAGCATTGTGGCTTTCATTATCGATTATTTTCACTTTTGAGCAGACGCGCAGCTTTTGTTTACAAAAGAACGACACTTTCAGAGTAGCGATTTAAAAATGTTGCAACATAGAGGTCATACAGAAAATATTCTAATATAAACAAGGAAACGGGCTTTAGTGTTGTTATGTTGCACTTCCCAACATTTCCGGATTTCAAAGATTTAATGTTTTTGCTTTAATGTCTGTACCTTTGCCAAAAGCATTTACAGTCCAAGGATTTGTTGACTGTTGATCTGTTCAGCGTTTATCTTCTGTCGCGTGTTGACATTGTAATTCGTTATATC
>Ga0126339_10002169_pt1 | contig 13956 bp, 7 predicted proteins | sample OrbTmetagenome_2_FD_92532 | JGI IMG/M metagenome (GOLD analysis project Ga0126339, IMG submission 92532) | Coral microbial communities from Petempiche,Puerto Morelos, Mexico - Orbicella T R C metagenome | ecosystem: Host-associated > Invertebrates > Cnidaria > Coral | place: Petempiche,Puerto... | reverse complement strand
TCTACATCTACATTGTCTCACAAAGGACCTTGGTTTTCTACTTTGGTGATCATGTCATGACACATGTTTCTTTTTACTCTTTCAGCTATAGGACGAAACCTAATTCCAAGGTACTTTCGCAGCATATTTGAAGGTGGAGTTAAAGAACTGTACTATCATGTGGTGCAGCCGAAAGAGTCCTTCCACAATAACACAAGTACAATCACGCTGGACTGTGAAAATACCACTATGGTTACACATCATAAATCTCCAGTCTTCACAAAGGTTTGTAGTAAACCTTCATACCCAGGTATGCGCAGGTGCATGTAAGGTAGTAATATTATTATAGTAACAGGAGCAATTGGAGCACTATTCAGAAAGTAATCAGGCGATTAATTTCAAAGTCAGATAAGTGCCCAGCATGGGGTCAGTTTGAAATTATGAACACAACATTGTTGTCTGAAATGAACAACACATGATCCAATTACTAATTGATCATATCAGTGACAAATTTCTAGTAAGATTAAGTAGTCTTGAGAAACTTCGTATTAGTTAACAACTGCATCGCTGAATGGAGGTTGGGTGCCTGACACATTCAGGAGCTTCCACTATTGGCAGCCAGCTCCTAGATGGAGGCTGCTCCCATGGCTGGCAAATCCTGGAAACCGAGCCATGAGCCCCCACACAGAAGACGAGACAGGCACCTGTCACACTGAATTAACAGTGGAAAGAGGGAGGGAAGAGAGGGGGAATGCTTGAAGATGTGCTCCTGTGCAAAACAATGCTCACTTTAAATGCTATGGCTGTGAAGGCCGTCAACACACATCTCTGTACAGGAGCACATGGAATCCTGGCGCATGGACATATCAACACACCACTGACCACTACGGGAACGAAGGCGCTCTTTGTTGTTAACTGTGTTAAATTGCATTTAACTGCATCAAAAAAAGTCAGTAGTATTTTTCATGAGTTTTACAGCCAGTATTATGCATGAATGTTGTTAACACACCTTTTCGTGATGTTTATTACACCTAGGTCTGCACTGAGGGCCGTCTGTTACTAGAATTCACATTGGATGATCTTATGAGGATACGTAACTGGCATTTTGCCATCCGGCATTACACAGAAATGATCCCACGGAATGTGATCGTTCGAACTCAGGATCCAAACGTTCTGGATCAGTTGTCTAAGAACATCACAAGACATGGGATGACGAATGTCACACTCAATTATCTTAGGGTAAGAATAAAATAATATTAGTACTCCGTAAAATGAATGCTGGACATTCAGTGTTCTCCTTGAGCAGTCAAGGTCAGAGAAAATGGCTGTCTAGTAGTCTTGGGTGTAGTGGCTACTCCTGAGATGAATAGAATTTTACAAGATATGTAAAGAGATATTAATTTCGAACAATATTAGGGTTTCAAATAATCCTGAATTTGACAGAATACTTAGAAAGATAGCAAAAATCGCAAACAAGCAAACTACTTTTGGCTCAGCAATGGTTAGCGGCTTGTACTTTTTGTAAGATTTCATGATATGTCTGTCAGTTAAAAGTGACAACCAAAATTGATGATTAACTTCTGGTTATGTATATGGTGTATTTAAATTTCTGAGGATGGGATGCTTTTAACGTCAAATGAATGCCTCATGTGTCCGATAAAAACACAGCACAGATTGTGAAGCTGAGGTTTCAAGCATTACGCCTTTGTAAGAAAAAAGAGGGGAATTATGGCTTCTGTGTGTGTTAGGGAGTACTTACATTGGGTTATTCCAGAAAAAATACACACCCCCTCCCCCGACGGATGGCAAACTGGGAATTCTTGTGGGAGGGGGGGTTTATGGCTCTGGAAATCCAGGCAGGAGGGGGCGATCTGAACGTAAAAATTCTTCCTCGGGGGTCACATTTAACTTTAACCTCGATCGATACATTTTAACCACGTAAAAAAAGAACTTTGCAATGGGCAATCTTGTAGTCTTTCAGTTTATGGTGTTCTTACCTCAATTATGAAGAACCAGTGCATCGATAAGTGGATAACAACAGCTTTACGACCGGAGAAAACACCATCAACTGAGCATGCAATGCCTGGAACATTTTTATGGTACCCAGTCCACCCGTGCCTGTACCCTGTAACATCCCCAAAAATGCGAAGAAAAGACGACTTAGGCTGGGAGTCAGTTGTACTTTTACTGTTTTATTCAGGCAACCCAAGAACTCGTTTTGCTGGCTAACATGTGTATGCACAATTTGCGTATAATTTCTTTCTTACCTCTTACGATGTGTAACCATAAAATCGTGGTAACGAATTTGCTTGTAGCATTGGGAATCTAAACGACCTCACAAGAGCAGAACTTGTTTATAAACAAATATACTTATTTCGGCGTTGTTAAGTTCTTTAAGTATTTCACATTGAAGATTCCTCATCGGATCTACAAGAGTTTTAAGCAGTATTATCTAGGCTGCTTCCACGTTATTATCCGTGCCTCACGATCGATATGGTAAAAGACAAGTTTATGGAAGCCAGAACGTGGGCATTACGCATGAAAACTTGAACGCTTGAAAGAAAGGCAAGAGTTCCAGTTGACCTACAGACCCATAAAGGTAACGAAATTTAAAATTAGTCTAGTTTGAAAAGCTTTCTTAATAAGCTAAGTAAATGTCACACTAACAGTACTAACAACGGGAACTTGATCTTGTGAACACGTGCCAATGTAGGCCGTCTTGTCACAGAAAACTGAAATTATAGTTTTTATTTATAATCACCGTAAGGACTTTTTTCGCTGTAATTTTCTTACATTTACATAATTTTTACGGCTTACGAATTTTTTATCTTGTACTGTGGTAGAGAAAAAGGCAAATGGCGTTTTAGAGGAGAGTGTGAGATCATTCAAACATTAAACACAATCATTTGAATACTGTAATCTGATTTTAAAAATGTTGAAATTTAACCCGCAAAATTTACAATATTCGCCAAGCTTTTAAAATTATAATAAATGGGGATCTTTTGGATGAAATGTTACATCTTTTCCATTGCCTGTTGTTTCCAGTCAGGGCCTTTAAAAAAAGAAGTGGAAATCCGGGCGGGAGGGGGGGTCCTTGAGCTTGGAAATCCGGGCAGGAGGGGGGCTCTAGCGGTCTGGGAAATCCAGTCAGAAGGGGGGGGTCAAAAATGCTTGCCATCCGTCGGGGGTGTGTGTATTTTTTCTGGAATAACCCATTATTGTAGGAAAACAGAATGTAAGCAAGTTCTAAGAGTGTTCCAAAAAGTAAATTGTGATAAAATGCCGGAGATTGTCGACATTTTTTATTGCTTACAGTCCACAATTGTGTTGTTTCAGAGGGTTTTTCCTGTTTGAACCCTAGAGAAAATCCCCACCCCTTGAATATGTTGTACTGACATATAGTTGCTAAGATTTTTAGCGAATTTTGCAGTATTTTGTATGTTTTTGTGAATTTCGCAGGATTTTGCGGATTCACTTGAAATTTGTGGCTCTGTGGCCACACAAAATATCAGAAGCCCTGTACTTTGGAGGTTTGGATCAAATCATTTTGAAATATCTATCTGAAGGGTGAATTTACATGTAATCAAAAGAAAATTCGAATTTTCAAGTGTTTCTCTGAGAAGAGCAAGTAAAGGAGAGAGGGTTTAGTTCAATTTACAGTCTCATTATTTGAGTGGACGAGCATTTTTATGGTGTAACAATGTTACTTTTTGTCACAATGTACATTGCCTCTCTTAGGCATTACTGGACAGTCTACTACGTGTTAAAAGATGTTCTATTTCTTGCAGCTTTGTGTTATTTTAGAGCCCATGCAAGAGCTCATGTCACGTCACAAGACATACAACATGAATCCCAGAGGTACAGTTTTAATCTGAATTTCAGTTGTGAATAGTAGGTGATGCTCTGACATGCATCCATTGCTGTACAATCTTTTCTATTTGGCTGACGCCCATGGCTTGAGAGGAGAATTGTTTACTTGTGATCGTAACTCCTGGCCAGAGTTTGGATATAACTGGGAGTTAGACCTTCACAAAGCAACTCTTTTTTAACTAACAACTGTGACTTTATTTTACAAATTCAGACAATAGTCCTTGGTAGCTCACAGTCAGCAAGTCTCTTCTAGAAGAACTACTTAACCTAAACAAGAAAAAACTAAAAAATATTGATAATTATACATGTTGATGCTGCATATTTAGTCAGTACATGAAGTTCCTTCGTGCAAAGAAAATTGTGTCTGATAGGCCAGGATTTTTGCAGTGGATTTTGCAGTTGAGCTAGCAGATTCTGTCCATTTGTGTCCAAATTGTGAATGGGAAAGTTTTATCATGGCTAACAGTTTAAATCTCTGAAGTCAGTTTTTTTCTAAATGCCAACAACTATTATCTTTTTTATTTTGTCAGATTGTTTAAAGTCAACCCTTTTCCAAAGATGGCAAAGAATGTGTGCGCCTCCAGGTAGGACCTCAAAATATTGTTAATATCAGACAGAACCTCAGTAAAATTCCAAACTGGTGCGATGCTGACCAGTTGGCTATTCACGAAGTGTGGAGGAGTTGACTGCAGGACCACCAAACCGAGACCACAAGACAGTGACCCCAGCCGGGGCGTGAACCCAGACAACTTGATCAGGAGTCGCATACACTAACCTTTAGGCCACTGTCCCTCTCACTCCTTCATACAATCATACATACATGATACCTACATGTACAGTGTGTAGTATATTTTGCCTTGCCAGCCGATCTTGCCTCGCAAATTTATTTTGATTTTGTGCATGGATCTTGTTACAGAGTATAATCACGGTGAAATGATGTGGCAACCCAATACACCAACTACTCCAGGTAAGGACTTTTTATCCCTTGATCAAGATCAAATTCTCCCAACTTTGTTTAATACATTAGCTATGATGTTTTTGGGTAAATTTGTATTTTGATCAAAATGTTTTTCCTGAGTTGATCAGGCTCTTAATTCCCATGTCCTGTGTACTTAAAGTTGTTAGGAAAAGGTAGGGAGAAGATAAAATTTAATCACTACTTCAAGGATTAAAAGGTAAACAGATCAAATCAGGTAATGAACTGAATCTGATTCAAGATTCAAGTCACCTTTTAGGTCTTGAATTGATTGCATTTCTTTTGACGTGGACTCCTTGTTATTACCTGTGCCTCTTACACTGGCATGAGAAAATTATTTTCTTTGTTACTCCTGAAAGGAGTGACTGAGAGTTGAGTGAGGGTAAAATGCTGTAGGAGATCTGTGTAGACCATATCTTATTGGCTAAATTTGGACAATCAGTGTCAACTATATACTTAGACTATACCATAGAAAGGCATCGTCAGCGTGGAATTTCCACTCTTGAATAACAAACTTCTAGTTTGATGGATTATTGCAATGTATGTAAAACAAATGAGTAATTTCTCAGGCCCTTTGTGCATTGAAATTGAGAAAAATCAGTTTATGGTAGCATCAGGAGTTTCATTAAGGGCCAGGCACCTGGTAAATTGACTGGTTGTGAGGACGATTTTGCCCGTCTGGATTGATCATCCAGAGGAAAGTTTTCCTCATATTTTAGAAGCTCAGTCCAAATAGTTTTGCCCACCTGTGAAAACCAGTCACCCTCCAGCTGAAAACATTAATGAAACCCCGGGTGATATGTATCTAGCTAGTACTGGTGATTTTTCTTGGCCTTAAATTGTTTTATTTACAGCCATCTTGGATGAAAAGACATTTTTTGGCTCCTTGTTGTTTTCGTCATTTTCTAACACAGTCAAGAACTGTTAAATATCATTAAATCTAAGATGGCTGTATCCTTAGCAATTTAAGAACAAGAAAATCAGGTCCTCAATATCTGATATATACTGTTTTATACCCAAAGGATCCCCTTTTCCTAAACTTCTTGAGAGAACCTTGACTGGGCAGCCTGCTTCCAAAAAAGGTTAGCCTCAGTTCAAACTGTAACAGTGTTTGATCACAGGACGACCCGTTTGGTCCATGACAAGATCCCATTATGCCCCTTCTCTATTGAAAAAATCCTGTGTTTGTCACGACCAGTTGTTGTACAAAATTAACATCAAATTTTGCTGGACAGATTTCCAGCAGATCTTGTGGTCAAATACTGTTTTTAGAACTTTTAAAGGCATGAAAGTATTGTAGACCTATTCAAACCCAGTGCAACCAGTGTCTGTCTGTGCTGAGTGGCCTTCCATCAGAGATGAGTGACAGATCACTGGACTGTGAGGCAGATATTTTGCCGTGGCTCTAGATGCGTCATGTAGTCAATTGTTTCTACCTAAGTGTGTTGATATTCACACAGAATGTTTTCCCACTGCTTTCAGAAACAATCACGTATTTGTATAATCCTGTTAAAAGTAAATTGTTATGGTCTCATGATTTTGCCCAAGGGATGGCTCTAAAAATATGGTAATTTTGTATTTTTTCTGCCAGTAGAAAAGTGCTACATACAAAAATGAGCTTCCTGAAATCCCTTTCTTCAGTTTTTCAAGTAGTGTAACTCGATTCAATTAAGAAAATTAACGATATTTTTTCATTTAATTTTGTATGCCTCAGAGAAAATCCCTTGCAGAAAGTAATTTTACTTGGTTTTGCATAAATATTTTGCGGGTTTTCAATCTTCTGTGAGATGTTCTTATTTGTAAGTATGTCTGCTATTAAGTCCCAAAGGACAGCAAAGTGCAGCTTACTCCCTGCTAGAACCCAGTGAATGCCATGTGACAAGTTTAGTTCAATCCAGTCTAGATAATTAAGATTTACCTTCTGATCTGTTTGTAAACTTTGAAGAATCCTGTAATGTATGCATCATAGCTTTTCCACCGATGAACAATTCATATGGCTTGGTTTCCTTGCAGCAGAAACTCCACGAGCCCCAAGGCCAAGACGGAAACGCAAGTCAACAAACGCAAATTCATCAACACCCAACACCGGGATGAACAGTACCTCAAGTAAAAAGAAATCACCCAGTACAGCTGGGTTTACACTGGCAACACAGGATGTTATGGTTGTTGGCGAGCCATCTCTGATGGGCGGGGAATTTGGGGATGAGGATGAACGGCTTATCACAAGGTGAGGATTTGATGACGTATATTTTGAACAGGGATCAGATCCGTAGCAGAAAGTCAAAAGTCCTGTCGAATGACTTGATTAATTTGATTCAAGCATAAATTAATGTTATGCAGCATTTTGTTGATTAAGAGGATAAAAACCATGGTGATTGCACACAAATGGTTCAGTCAGCCAATCAGTCAGTCCATCTGTTCATCCATCTGTTTATTATCTGCCCATCTGTCAGTCAATCAGTCAATCAGTCAATCAGTCAATCAGTCAATCAGTCAATCAGTCAATCAGTCAGTCAGTCAATCAGTCAGTCAGTCTGTCAGTCTGGCAGGCAGGCAGGCAGGCAGGCAGACAGTCAGTCAGTCAGTCAGTCAGTCACACAGTAAATGGTTTGAACCTTGGAGTATCATTTGTTTGTAGTGTGATCGACTGGTGAGAATAGCTCTGAATAGAACTGTTGTTGGTGGCTGACGTTTTGCCAACCTGAGCAGAAGTCATCTTCAGAGTCGAGTGAACAGTAACAGTGTTTGTCAGTTAGTGATTTGTTAGTCTGGTCTGTTGAAACCGTCTGTCTGTCTGTCTGTCTGTCTGTCTGTCTGTCTGTCTGTCAGTCAGTCAGTCAATCATTCAGAGGCTTGAGCCACATTGTAATCCGGGGATATATTATGAGGCTTCAACTTGACAAAAAATGAGGGTTTTTTTTCGTTTTTAAGGCATACTACAGCCTTACAAATTTTGGTTTCCTAAGACTTTCAGATAGTTTTATTACTTGGCCCGCTTAGGTCTGAAAGTTGTGAAAAGTGCACCGGTAAATAAAAAATAATGCTTTCTGTTCACTTCAAAATACAGATTGGGTTATGAAGATGGTGATAGTGGTTTTCCTGACTTTTCTTCGGTAAGTGTAGATCCTCCCTCACATTTTAATTGACCTCTGACAAAGTTATGAATAGATGATGAAAAACCTCCACATTGTCATACAGTGGAAAAATTGGTTTGCCAAACAGCGAACGACAGTTTTGAGTTATACCGCATGAAGCACAAAGGCTGTGAGGAAGTTTGGTGAAGTATCCCAACTATAAATAGAAGAATTTTTGGTGCAAGGTTGTTTGAAACTGTGTTTCCTCCAGTAAATTTTCTTGCTTTATGTACAATAGGGTCGTTTTTTTTTTTGTAAAAGATCATTTTTGTTCTTTACGAGTTATTTTTATTTTGTCAGAGGGAAATTGAAGAGGGAGGATTTACCGAAGGAAGCTCAGAACACTTGCATTAACTCTTTTCAAATTTAAGGTCAGATCATACATTCTCTTAACTTGATAGCTTACATATGATGTGACTCGCTTTGGGAGAAGTTGATTCTAAAGAACCTTTGTGGCAATACGTGTATGCAGTGCAACTTCATGTACTGTAAACAAAGTGACGTAGACAATGATAACTCATCACATTACCGTGTAAATAATTTCCACTTTATTGAACAAGCTGAAAAGTTGTTTTGCACTAAGGACTGAACAGCTCAAAGAATTCAAGTTAGAATTCGATTTCTTATATTCTGCAAGGTGGTTTCGTCTTTTGTTGAGCAACTAACCCCAGCAGTAGTAGCTGCGGTGTAATAAATTAATTGTCAGTTTTGTAATACGTATTTTTTACAACGAACAGAAGCATCTTGAAAAATAGCGGTTTATTAAGGTAGAAAAACTTTAGAGACAACAATACGCAAAAAGGTTTGAGGAAAATTGAGACAGATCGTGAACGAAGAACGTGAACAATAATTATTCAACTGGTATGCTGTCGGTGACAAATATACTTTAAGCAAATACAATTTTCCTGAGATAATCAGCATGATTAATACTCATATTCTGGTTACTTGAATTTTAAACTTTTATGCTTTAAAGCTGTTCTTGTAGTGTTTTTGTTGTTGTTGTTGTTTGTTTTTTTTGGTATTATGAGCACAGATGATCAGCTTTTCTTCAGCAATATGCCTTGAATTGTTCAATCTACTTTTGTCGACCTGGCAAACTTGACCAACTTGTTCTGGAAGACCTGGTAACCTGCTGTTTTCAACCAGATCAATCCGCTTTCGTTGAGCTGTCAAAGTACAGCGATCTTTTACTTCTGTGTTTGCATTGTCTAAATGTGATTTTGAGATTGCTCACATCACCATGCAGTGATTGCAGGTTAATAGTATCCCTCTCAACCAATCAAATTGCTGAACTCTTTTGATTTCTCTCTCTTTCCAGGCTGGAGAACACTCAGTATGATGCCAGCAATGGCGTCGGCGACGACGGAGACTTTGGTAACAGTCCCCCTATGAGTGGAAGCCCTGGTCTCTGGACTGGAGACCGAAAACCAAACCAAGAGGACAGTACAGGAGACTAACATGACGTGGCTTGCATCCATTCAAAATGGGCATCGTTATTTATCCTCGCAGATGCCCGCTTTAATATTGCGCTTTCTTGATCTTACATGTCCTGAGGACATTTCAGTACAGTGTACATGAGGTCGCATGAACTTCCGACCATCGTTTGTAAACGGTCACTCTCTAAAAGAGTTTAAATGTAGAGATTTTATGAGGGTTGTTTAAAGTTATTTATGTTCTTTCTGATCATCTTCTCGCTGCAGATGTAATGTCGACCCGTCGTTACCCTCTTGTATTCTCTTTTTATTAGTAGAGTTTATCAACATAAAGTATTTTGCATCCGTTTTGTTTCTGTTTTTTTTTTTGTTTTGTTTTTGTTTTTTTGTTTTTTTCATGGAATAAAAAAGTTCTTTATCTTATTGGTGTTAAAAAAGAGGTTGTAGAAACAATGATTTATCACAGCCCTGCTGGTAGCACGGGTGCTATTTGTGACTCTGAAACAGTTATCAAACTACTTTATCCAGTCACATATTGCTCTACAGACTAAAAAAGTCAGTTAGTGAACTGTACGTCAATGGTGTTTTTGTGTTCAGCACCCTTAAATGTTGCGTAGCAACGTCGAGCAGACTTGGTCGTTTCTCCAAAACAAATTTCTAGAGAAAAGCATTCCTATATTTCCAGTCTGTAATAAGAACGGTCTTTACAGCATTAGAGTATTGCTCGATTTCTTATAATGGCAAACTTTTTTCTGGCATAGGTATGATTGCAAGGAGAGAATTTCCCTTCAATGCTGTCCTGATTGCAAAGAGTTCTAATTATCCACTCAATTATCTAGTCTCCGAAGAAATAACCTAAACAAGCAGAATGTATTCGTTCTATTTGTTTGTTGTTGTTTTTTTTTTCCTTACAGCCTTGCAAAATATTTCTTCAAAACAAATGTAGCTCTCTCTCTTTCTCTTCGAAGTTAAGGAAAAGGAGAAAGGTCTAAGTCTGCCAGCATTTGTGACGAGATTTTATCAGAAGACTACCAAAATGCCTGCCTTTTTTGAACTCTTCAAACCCACTTTAGCAATGTTAGAAATAGTCAATACCGTACGTGTAATGTGTCAAAGCTTGAAGCTCGGCGTATACAGCATTCCTAACCATTGCAAATTATTTTAGTTTTGTTGTACAAAGAACAAAAGTCAAAGTAACAAAACGCGTTATCTTATTCCATTCAATAAATAAAGGTTATACAAAATACATTACCGCCACTTAGGCCTGTTTTGTTTGTTTTTATATTATTTTGTTTTTGTTATAGTTTCTTTTTACTCATTTTTTGGTTTGTTTTTTAAATTTCAAATTTTCCTGAACGGGTTAGGTTCCGGTAGTGATAACGAAGTAGGAAACCATTTTTCGTGTTTCAGTTGAGTTACAAACACTTGTGAAAGTTTAGGGGAACTTGGAAAAGATGTGAAAACACTTGCTTGCAGATGGTGTACCCAGACCATTTCTCATTCTTCTAAACTAACTCGTTTCTTAAAATTGGTAGAAGTATGTAAAACTTTTGTTGCTAACAGTTATCTGAGTCAAACAGGGAGATGTTCGTTTTATAATGTTGGATTCCAGACGTCTTTAAGCAAACAAATTTGGGGTTTTTGATGTAATGCATCAAAAACGACTTTTCCAAACATCGAGAAGAGAGTTCAAATTTTCAATCGAAACTAAAACTAAAGAGAAAACGGAAAAATAAAATCGTAAAAATTTGTGCCAAAGGCCACTTCCGAGAGTCCTCTTGCCTGTGTGAAAACGAGTCTTCGCGCTAAACCATTCAAGTGAAAGTGAGTTCCGCCTAGAGTTTCCTCATTTTCATATGAAAGGTTTTGAATGAGGGTTCGTTTTGAAACAGGTAAACTATTGTTGTCAACTCTCGCCTTGCGGACACCCCGCTATAACGGACACCCACGGGCAGGGGAAGGTACATCCCCGGCCGAAGCCACAAAGAAGTGTGTGAAAACAACTACCACTATACGGAATTCAAACACTTCAGGCGGTCCGTCTGAAACTAACATTTCTGTAGTTCTCCTCTCGTTACAACTGACATCTTGGACGTATTGAATGACATAATTCCCCTGCGGTTTTGGAATGTTTACTAGTCTGTACTCTATTTTGACTTACATTATATGATTATGAATCGAGGCAAATGTGTACTGCAGATTAAAAGAAACTGGAAATCGTAAGAGTATAGTAGTACGAGACACTTCATAACCGACCAAACGTTGGGTCATTTTGATCACACACCGCAATTACGGACTCGCTACTACCGGCACCAAATGAAAGTCCCGAAGGTGTCCGCTAGCTATAAGAGTTGATTGCAGTTTGAGAAACCTGCATGCATCACTTACGATTGGATGAATTCTAACATTCGTTTCTAGGGTTTGCCTGGTCGGGAGTTTTGGTGGTGATGAATGTAAATCAACGTGTTTAAAAGAACAAAAAAAAACGTTTCTGGAAACGTATTTTTGGGCTGATTGAATGAAAAGCAACAAGTTTAAGGAAGCTTAAAACCGCGCGGCTACAGTTAAATTGAAGTTTCCCGCGTTTGGAAAATTTTAGGAAAAATATTCTCTCGTAAGTATGCAGCTACCAAGGGATTTAGACTGCAAAACAGTCGTATTTTTTGCGAATGCGGGCGACAGTCAATATTCCAGCGATAGGTCTGGAGCGAATGTAAAAACGGCGAGGGAGAATGGGTGAGGCTCGCGCGCTTCACACACGAGGATCGCGCCTTCCGAAAACGTCCAGAAACGACTGTTTTGCAATCTAAAAGGATTTGGATCGTGTATTTAAGATTATGCGTATGGCAATTCGTCCCGTCTTGGCTCCAAGAAGTATGAGATCATCTGTGCTCAAATTGGCTTATTCGTTCCCAAGGTGTATGGGACCATCCGGGTAAAACCAGCTCGCGCCCGAGAGTATGGGACCATCTGTGCCTACAGTTGTAGGCAAGGCTATTTGCGTCGAGCTACGCGCGCCGAAACACAGGGAGCGGATCCTGCCTGTGTAGCTGAGGGACTATTTTTTTTTTGGAGGCACTATTTTCGCTGACCTCTTTTCTGTACCCGTTTATGTTTCGCTTTCTTATGATTTTCATTGTTCTTGTTATGATAACTTTTTTGTGGATTGTTTGACTTTTTAATTCTTAAGTGGTTTGTTATTGTTGTTGTTGGAATGCTGTTGTATTAGTTCTGGGGAAATTGAAAACGTAAAAATAGAACCTATCACTAGAAATGTGGAAAGCGCTTGTGAACAGTCCAGGATTTCAGAAAATTTCCTTCCTTGTCGGATTTTAGAACAGTTACTGTAGCTTCACGTCTTATAACTAACGTCATTTTTTTTTTAATTTTTCGTGCTTTAGTTTTTTTTTGTTTCGTCTTTCCCCTGATGGGGCGTTGACAAGTAAATTCTCTGCAGCAAAGAATCGGGTATTCTATAGATTGATATTTAAAAACCTGCAAAAATGATATTTAAAACCAGCAAAAATCGACCAAAAACATTACCAGAAAAGGTTTATTTAACGAAACGTGAGAACCGCGTTAATCAGTCTTTATGGAAGTACTTATTTTCGCTTATTACTGTATTAAGGTCATTCCACTGAAATAGAACCTACGCTGAGATTTTTGTCAAACTTTGCCTATTGATTGTTTATATTATAGGAAATTAAATTATGAAATAAAAATGAGGTGTCCCCATGTTCGTTTAGGAGCAACAGCACCTTGTTTGTACCCAATAAATCCTTATAATAGCACCATGATTATAGTCACGATTGCTTGCTAAATTTACGTTTCCGACGATTGTTTCTTGATCTACTCTGAGAATTGGTCCATATTTATTTTACATAGAGAAATTTATATTACTCAATTCAAAACAACGGAAAAAATGATAGATTACCACACTCGTTTTCGAGGAAATGACGATTTACCTCTATGGCGAGGTCCAGCCGTAAAGAAAAAGCCGCCATGTTTTAAAGCGCGCGCGTTAATCACGCGTGAAATTATGCGCAGTAGGGATGCGCAGTGCAATACTGGGGACTGACCTTAAGTCATGATCAGGTCCACACTACGCCGGAGAAGTTTCACTCTGACAACACATCAAATGTTTTCTGTCCACACTACGCCAGAGGAATTTAAAAATGCAACAATCACCGGTCATTTTGGATTTGTGTTTGAAGAAAACTCGGTCTGGAGATCACATGATTATCGTGACGCCATCGTTTTCGAAAAGCTCCGTTTTCAAAATGTTTTCCGTCCACACGAAAACGAAAAGCCGGCGTTTTCAAATTCCTCCGGTTTGAAAAGCGTTTTCGAGAAGCTTCGTTTCGTGACGTATTAGTAGGACGGTGCATGGACGGTAGGCCTAGACGGAGAAAAAATAAAGCTTCGTTTTCAAAGTCCCCCAGCGTAGTGTGAATTGAACGGGGACTTAATAAAACCTATAATGCAAAGATCTGGAGTGACATTGATATTTTTGAGTGATAGAATAATTTTGCATAACAATTAAAGTCCAAGTCTTGAAAATATG
>Ga0126339_10002168_pt1 | contig 13959 bp, 9 predicted proteins | sample OrbTmetagenome_2_FD_92532 | JGI IMG/M metagenome (GOLD analysis project Ga0126339, IMG submission 92532) | Coral microbial communities from Petempiche,Puerto Morelos, Mexico - Orbicella T R C metagenome | ecosystem: Host-associated > Invertebrates > Cnidaria > Coral | place: Petempiche,Puerto... | reverse complement strand
GTTAAATTCTCTTCCTGTAGGTATTTAGTAGTTTTTTTTACTTTCCCCCTTCAAAAAAGAAACCACAAAAACGAAAAAAATGATTGAGGCAAGTGCCTCGGTTTGCCTCATATTGGTTAAGGCTCTGAAAACGCCACACATGTCGCGCGGAATTTTAAATCCTTTCTTTTACATCAGACGCAGAGACAATAGTAACTGATCCAAGGAATAGTACTCCGCAGATTTAGACCTTACTAAAACATTGTCTTGCCTCAATTTTCAATAAAGAAAACAAGGACTATAAATAGAAAACTGACCTTCTTCATAGATGGCTTTATTTTAAAAGGTTTAAAGTTCTCTGTATAAGATTAACTCTGATAATCTCTTTTCAGACCGATTAATATCTTTTTTTATGATGCTGAATGGGCCACCCTGGCTAAATTAAATTTTTCTTACTTACTTACTTTTCTGCTACTCCTCAAAGAAGAGTAACTAATTCCGGACTATCAGACGTAACTGCTGCTCAGGCGGATTAACTCTTAACACTGCTTGTTTTCTCAGAGAGTTAGAAAAGTATCAAACGTTATAAATGTTATGTACGCGTATCAAAGCGTGGAAATGTCTTTTAGACAAGGTCGAGTTAATGTTTGGCCGATAAGCGATAGGGAGCTCAAGCAATGAGGACGAAGACGCCCTGGACGACGCCTAGTAAAAAATGCATTTACATTTCAAACTACATGTGTAACGCCAGCGATCAAACCAAAACAAAATACGAAAAACTAGTCGTCGTCGCTCATCACGCTCTGCAAAATACCCACAACTTGGTTATTTAACGTCGTTGTTTTGCAGAGGACGGCTATGAAATACACAAGGACTTATAAAGCACGTGCACAGCCATTGTACTGCTCATTAAATGTTTTGTTTGATGGCGTTCTCGTTGCCTTTTCTCGTCGTTAGGGGGTTTGCTTTACATTACATTCTGCTCAGGTCTTCTGAGAGCAGTTGTAAGATAACTACAATCATCAGTTATGTTTGCCCTTATTAGAAGTTTATGTTAGTAGTTTATCAGTTGTTGAAGCCATTGGATTAAAAGCAACGACTCCATTATTCGCAGATGTTGGTCGTATGTCGGTCGAGCAGGAAGTGAGCAGAAGGTTTCAATAGGTCCTGGATGTGAGTTCATGGGAACCATAATCCACGAGATTGGTCATGCTGTTGGTTTTTGGCACGAGCAGAGCAGACAGGATCGCGATCACTATATTCGGATACTCAAGGAAAATATCCAAACTAACGCAGTTGACCAGTTCAGTAAGTATCTACACACTTGTTATCTTAACAGCAAGAGCAGTAAAAGTAAGGGTATTCCTAAGAGTGAGCAGGATTTGATTTCTCTCACAACATGGAGGCAGCATGGTGGCCGAGTGGTTAGGGCGCGGGGCTTGATATCCGGAGGTCGACAACTCGTGGGTTCAAGTTCTGCTATGACCACTAAGCTGGAGTTGTTTCTCGGGTAACCCTGGTTCAACTTCTCAGTCCTGGTTGTAAATAGCCAACTGGTCTGCCTACTGTTAGGCCTATTTGGGATTTTTAAGCCTTTTACGTTTATTTGAAATACTTTTTTCTTTCAGTTTAAGTGGCATGCCTGAGAACTAGCTATAGTTGTAGCTAAGCGTATGTACCACTTTAAAAGTTAAACAACATTTGCAGCAACATTGCTTAGATGATAACGAAAACGAGAACTACCAATTATACTATTTCTTGGCGTAATGTTTATAGATACCTTAAGTTCATCACGAAATGATGCAACTCTTTACAGATAAGATGCCGAGAAAAGTGATGGATTCCATGGGCTATGAATATGACTATTTCTCTATTATGCATTACGGGACGAAGTTTTTCAGTTCAAACGGCAAAGCAACCATTAAAATTCGCAAGAAAGGGAAAAAGATCGGAGCCCAGATTGGTCAGCGCAAGAGTCTATCTTGGATTGATGTTGCACAGGTCCATGCCATGTACAACTGTAATAAAATTCCTTCAGAGGAATCAAGTAAGTTGACTGGAATAAGTTTGAGATTATCTTATGAGTCGCGGTAACCTCATGGTTAGTGCGCTCGACTCCAGATCGAGCGGTCCGGGTTCGAGCCCCGGCCGGGGACATTGCGTTGCATTCCTGGGCAAGACACTTTACTCTCACAGTACCTCTCTCCACCCAGGTGTACAAATAGTTACTGGAAAATTTAATGCTGGGGGGTAACCCTGCAGTGGACTAGCATCTTATCAAAGGGAGGAGTACAAATATTCTTAGTCGCCTCCCATGCTGCAGAAACCGGAATAAGCTCCGGCCTGATAGACCACTTGGCTCCCATACAGACTTTACCTTAAATTTTATTTTATGAAAAGCAGGAACATCTTCGCTTAACGGGGACAGACTAGGCAAATGAAAAATTGAGTTGTTTCAAGTATAATAAGAAATTATATTTATCATTTTGATAAGAACCAGTGTCTAAATTTAACTTCAATGTATTTGCTACAAGACTAAGAGGCCATTATTTTTCTCCAAACTGACTCTTGGTTTAAACATATCCTAAAGCTGACTTTTTCTTCGTCCCAGAAATCTGCATCAACAGTACAACAGGAGATGGACGGGAGTATCGAGGGCAATTAAACTACACTGAGAAAGGCGTGATGTGCCAACCATGGAATGAACGATGGCCGCATGATCCAGAGGAGACAAAGAAATTGAGAAATCCTACGAGAGAGGGACTGGGCAAACATAATTATTGCCGTAATCCGCGTGGTAAACGCGCGCGTCCTTGGTGTTACACGACTCTAAAGAGGCCTGTATGGCAGTACTGTGACATTGTGGTATGCAATCAAACATTAAAAATTGGTGAAGAAGACACCTGAAACATACGCCGTCGACGGCTGAGATGGTAAATTGTGCGCGAGCGTTTTAAAAGCACCTTGCTCACACAGCATGGGTCCTTGTTAACCATGGTTCCTCGTTATCTCATGTGGATTCTTCATTCTGAACAACGTAAAAATGAACGGGAATACGTTATACGACAAGGAAAAGGAAGCCACACCGTTGGTATGAAAGCACCCTTCGGAAAAGGCGCTCACTCAGTCTTCGAATGCAAAATCTGCTATAAAGTCTTATCGGTATGTACAGAAAATAGGGAGAACTCCATTGACGTCAAAGAAAACAATTTATAAACTTAAAGAGACAAAGTTATATTTAACACCAATTTATGGAGGAAAGCACAGTGTGTGGAAGTGAACACCATGAACGCACGTTTATGGATTAAGCTGCGGTTTGGCTTAGCAAATGCCCTGCATGTGTTCTCGCTGAACTTGGTCTTTTAGCAATGGGAGGAAGAAATCACTGCAGTTTGTTTCCGGGAATTTTAACAACTTCTTTAGTAAGGACGCGTTACAAAAACTTTTGAGTTCTTATAACATTAATTTCCTGAGTTTTCCCTAATGAGTCGCCACTTTCCTCATTTAGGCAAGCGAGACGCCAAAACTGAAAGTAACGTAGACTGGGTATTAGCGATCGATTCAGCCGGTAAATTAGGCATAAAACTGCAAGTTTTAAATCATCCAACGAAATACGTGGCAATAGCTCTATTCTTACTTAATATTTAATGATTCACGTTGTTTCATCTTGTGGTTTTCACTGACCTCCTAGCTTGCTCCACCCAGCGTAAGCTATTGTTTAGAGGTTTGTTGTTTTCTTGGACCAATTTATGAATTGTGGGCGGTATATAATAAAGGGTTTTGTTTAGGAATTTTCCGGCTGAGGAATATTTTAAAAGCCATCACGTACGCTGCGAGAATTGTTTTTTCGACACATTCTTTGGCTAGCTTTAACTGGCAATTACTATATTTGGATTTATTAGAGAAGGTATGACTATCTGTCTTCAAACTCTCACCTGTCTAAGGGCGACTTTGTTGAATGTCTTCTTTATTACATAACATACAATCTCAATTTGCGTACTGCCGCTGACTGATGATACTCGAATAGCTCCTATCTAGTTTCGTCGGAATATAATGAGTCAAATACCATTTAATATCCCTGTTTATTGCACAAAGTATCTTTATTCATTTCCATTATGGAAAATTGTCATGAACAAGTGTCGCAAACGTTTGACGCCCCATCCACACTTATCCGGACAAATTTAAAACGCATCTATTTGTCCCATGTAGTTTAGCCGATTGCAGTCGTGACCGAAAACTGATCTTGTCCAAAACGGTCTAGCCTCCAAAATGACAAAAATTGAAAATACTGGCCAGGCGCTGGCCATACTGTGGACAAAGACAGTGTGGAAGGACTGGAAAACGTTCCCATATTAGAGGGAAATCGTCTCAGCCGTGAAATTATGCCCAAAGAATTATAACAGACTCGCGTTTGATGTTGCAATATCAATAAGTTGTTTTGTTACAATGTTAATAGTTCGCGTAAAATCAACAGCGAGTGTCATAGATCAACAAAACCCTTATCACAAAGACTGAAAACACTGGTTGTGTTGGTGTAAACGCCAAATTCGTTAAGTGAACACGTGATCCACTATCGAGCGAGATTAGAAATTTAGAAACAAAAATAGTTTAGTTTATTGTATGGATACAAGCATGGAAAGAGAATGTTGTTTATAATATATGTTTTAATTAATTTAACTCACTCGTGGTTTATAGAGTAAAATGTACAATATTAAATTCTTTTCCTTATAATTATTGTAAATGTTTGAAAGTGTATATGAATTTTAAGGGATAATTTACTTCTATAATAACAGCTAAGAAAAAGCAATCATGAAGTATGTTTCGCTTTGTTCTCTTTAAACCGGTCAATACGATATGGTATTATTTATCTTTTAGGAAAAGCAACCCATGTTGTTTGTGTTAGTTCAAAGATTTCTCACCAGCTCATCAAAAAAAAGTATCTCAAGTCTTGTAAGAGTGCGATTACTTTAAATAAGGTCACCCATGGAAAATCTCTCCGAACTGTTCAGTGGTGTTTGAGTGTTGAAACAATGCAAAAAACTGGCACTAATTTGTTGCAAGATTTATTTTTATCTCCCAAAGTTTGCTTTCTTTCAATCTACGCAGAATTTGACAGGTGGCCTTAGTTTTAAAGAAATGGCACCACTGTAAGGGTTTTGGTTTTATAAAGTGATCCATTTTAAAGTTAATATTCATTTGGTCCCTCAACTTTTACTTGAATTTTTTTCCTTTTGCTTTAGCAACTCGGTTTTCTAAAAAGATGCAATACCTTCACACAACAGTTCTTGAGCTTCAGAACGTTCTAACCCATAAAATTGTACTTAAACCATGCGTTGTATTGTTTGGAAGTTCAAGGATTCAAGAAACTTCACAAATTAACTTAAGAGCTGTAAGATAACCTGTCTGAGTATTAAAATTTCCACTCATTTAGGAACGATGGTATTCATTGTCTCGTTACTAAAATCACTCCCAGAGATTGCACAGGACGCTTTCCTTATACAGCCTCAAAATCAGTGGGCGCATATAACAGAGGATCGAAACGAACCTTAGGTTGGGCTGCCAATGACTGGGGGTAAATATAGCAAATGTATAGAGCACTGAAATGTTTTATGACGATTAGTATGGGTAATCAAATGATGATCAGTGAAATTAGGAAATAATTTTACGGGCGTTTTGTCAAAATTTTAACAAGGCAAGGGAAATTATTTGAATTTTGACACAATGCAAGGGAAATTATTTTGTAATTACACGAGCATACTATTTGATTACTTTTTAATGTCATGGGTGACAAATTACACTTAGAATCGTGAGCTTTTGGCTTGCTTACTGTATCGAGAAATTTCGCGCCAAACGTTACCCTGGCAACGCTGAAATTTTGCGCCAAAATTAAGGAGTAATTTGTCACCCATGATATTACAGCAAAAAGAACCTGTTACCAGTTGTTCTTATAACCCCTGATCGAAGGTTGTAGCGATAACCCATCGGAAAACCTCGCCCAGCGAGTTCATGCTAAAAACCAAAGCACTAGCCTCAAAAATAAACTACCTTCGAAGTTACATTTGTCGTGCGGCGCGTGTGTTTGTCGCACGGAATTCGAATTACAAAGAAATCCAGGCTAAAAATCAATCAGTGAAAGGGAAATAAAATTATTAGAGTGAAACCAATTGGAAAGCAGCGAAATGCAGCTAATCCGGCGGAGAATAAGACAGCAAAGCTTCTCAGTTGTAAAACCTGAAGAGTAATTTGCTTGCACGCAATGATTTAATCGGGAATTAAATAGTGCATGTTTCGAGCTTTCTTGCTTGTTTGTTTATTTAACTCTCACGAGAAACTGGTCAAGACAAGTTATCGGAAAAATAAAAGTCGGTGAATGATAACGTTTGGTTTAAGTCAAAAACAGAACAAAATTTAAAATTCTAATCGAGTCGCCATAAGAAACCGTTTATACTTTGCCGACTTATGTCACTTCAGATAGTCCTGTTTTGACGATACGATAATCAGGATGTAACATGTCGATTATTTCGATAGTCGATAAAAATCGATCGCTGTCGATCGTTGTCGATACTAATTAATCAACAAATATCGGAAATCGATAAAAGTCGATCACACAATTTATTGTGATTATCGACTTTGTTCGACTATGATTGACTTTGATCGATTTTGATCGATTTCAATCGACAAGTATCGGAAATACAAAAAACGATGTATGGCGTAGGCATACGTAGGTTGCGTACTGATACAATAGTCACAGGTGCAAGGAGAAGCAAGGGGCATACAAACCCAGCGAATACAGCACACCTAGCGGAGAGGGAGGAGAGTCGTAGTAGCTTGTATTTGTCAAATGTTGAACTGAACAAAAACACTGATGAAATAAAATGTCAATTTAATTTACGTTACTTCTTAATTACTTTGCTGGCCTCGATTTTTTCCCGCGTCTAGTCTAAACTTTGGCCCGTTCTGTCCCCCCGAAGAAACACGACTTCGAGTTCCCAGGATCTCTCATCTCCCCCGCCTAGAGAGACTCTGGGAACTAGGTTGGTTCGAGTTATGTTATAGATCACGATTTAGTTCAGCTGAAACTGTTAATCGATCATTTCTCGAGGTAATTTAAACATTCTATTCTGTAATGAATAACAGACCACTTGGTTGTTCAGGTTTTTATTCAAGTTTATTGTCATACAGATCTACTTTAGAGCTGTTTACACTCGGCATAAAAAAAGTCATTGGAGCTATTATTGGTTTGGTTACTTGAATTTTGTAACTGATTGAAACATTTGTCTGCATTTTTGTCGATAAAATCGATAATCAGTTGAAAACCTTGTGATTATCGACTTTTATCGACAAACTTAACTTGTCGATTGACAATTATCGACAAATATCGAGTACTATCGACTTATCGACTGCGTTTTCGATGATCGACTTTGATCGACATGTTACGTCCTGGATAATAACTGGATTAAAATTCATGCTATACGATAAACCAAATTTAAAAATCGCTCAGAGATCCGGCGCAGTGAAAAGTAGATAAACCGTTTTCATTCGTGTTTAGTTTTGCAATTAGGTAAATTAAATACCAAAAATGAACTGCATGTAGTGTTATAAACACCAATAGAAGGCCATTAATTTAAAGTAATATTCTCAACAAGTCAATTTGAAAGCAATGAGATTTAAGGTACGTAAATGTTGCAGCTGTACGACAAACTAAAATAAATTGAAATCAATTATATATACGAGTTATACAACGCTTTCAAGTGACGTACTATGGAATATCCCACGAACCCTGAGGCGAGTGTGTATACCAGCAAAACAATAGTGACAAGTGTGATATCCCATTGTATACCACGAGAGGGTGTTGGATAACTATTTTATACCGTGCCATAGAAAATACAGTGACCAACACAATCACTGCAGTGCACGATGGGAAGGTTGGGTGTAATACCGTGAATATACAACGGCTTTCCTGTATTCTGATTGGCTGTATTTTCTATGGCATGGTATAAAGTCTGATAAACTATGATATTAAACGAGAAACTGAAGTTGAATATCAGTAAAAATGAGCACCGTTTGTAGCTTTCGTGCAGGTTTACTCGATCCATACTTAAATAAAACTGAAAATGCGTGTCTAATGTTTGAAAATTAATAATATTGGGGAAAGCTTCTCAGGCGAACATCTGCCATAATCCATTACATGATTATTTAAATGAATGCGCGCTCTCTGATTGGTCAATCAGCTATGGTTTATTGTGCCAGTAAACTCGTGGAAATTTCGCGTGTCTTCTGAATTAAAATATAAAAGCAATAGACCACAAGTTTTTACGGTTTAAAGGCATGATAAACCACTTGGGAGTAGGAAGAACACTCGAAGAATTCGTAAATCACGAGCCGCAGGCGAGTGATCTACGAATTCTTCTCGTGTTCTTCCAACATCCCGCGTGGTTTATCAGCCTATAAACCATAAAAGCTTGTGGTCTATTGCTTAAATAATACATATGAAATGGTTCAGTTATTGACTATAAAGCTCGCCGTTTTCACTCTAGCAGATTAATCTCGAAAATAAACTATTTGTTTAATTTGCCGACTAAAGTAAATTGCCGCTTACAAGCCCTGGGCTTATACAACTTCGTAAGGGCTTTTAGATGGGCTTATAAACAGAGGGGCTTATATCCGAGTAGGCTCATAGTCCGGATTACAAAGCCGTTTCGAGACGAGCTATGGCGGTGTTGATCAAAGGTTTTTCATTTACTGGTTTTTCTAAGCTTTAAAACATGGTAATAAAACGAATCCAAAACAAGGAAAGTTAGACGGGGCATTATATCCGGGGGGCTTATAACCGGATGTATTTTTTGCTTTACAGTTATATGGGCCTATACCTGAAGGGGCTTATAAGAGGGGGTGCTTATAAACGACAGTTTACGGTAATTACTCGTCAAATCTTAGGCAGTTTGACAATCCTTTTCATAAGTAAAGGGTTTCCCACTGAGATTAATAGACGATAAAAACTTTGCAATCGTGTATTATGATGGAAGCATTACATCCCAAACTAGAGTTTCTGGACTACTTTCATCAAGTAGGTATGTGTGGAAATTGATTCATTTAAATCTTAGTTTGAAGAATTATTGAGAACAGTTTAAGAATGATGACTGAAATAATTTTCATTTAGAAGAAAAAGGGACATCTAACCAGATAACAGCGATCTTAAAATAATAATGCTGATAACAAGATTGGTTATCTTTGAACATTTTCAGCGTGTAAAAGTAAATGTCTGAGAACGTTTTTAGTACTACTGTATCAAATTTCAGACGTACTTGACAAGTTTTCATTTGTTAATAGGTTTGTCTGTAAAACCGAACGCTCAGTAGTAAACAATTTGTTGACATAGTTAATACTTTTACGGTATTATCTTTTCCTTAGGTCAAATTGATAATATATATGCTTTGAAATGCGATTATGGCTCTAGTCAGGATCTGCCATTTTCGATATCATCGAAATTATTGATATTGCATGGTGAAGCGAAATCTGATTGCTTTACTGTAAGTATGTTTATTATCTTAAGAAGTTTTACAGTGATTTCCTTCGTTTCGACCAGCTCCGAATAAAATGTAATAGCCAATTCTCGTATGTAAACAGAAACAAAGATGTGGCTGACTAGGGCCGTTTAACGTAGGTGGCACATTTTGTACAAAAATCTTTGACCGCTTATGTAGTGGAGAAAGTACGACCAAATTCTTGCTCTCATCTTAAAGTTCAGTTCAGTTCTTTGTCATTTCAGAAAAGGGAGATGAGAATCAGAGCATCAACTCATGGATAAATTAAGAGCGGCAAAAGTTTTGTGTTTTATCTAAAACAAAGCGAAGTAATGATGAATTCTTCCTGGCCGAACAATTCTTCAGAGGAAGCAAGGTCTCCAAGCTCTGCCGTCAGCCAAACAGTTTCTGGAAGTACCACTGCCAGTCAAGTCATCTACTCCATAGTTTCCCTTGTGGCATTACTTGGAAACACGCTTGTTATTCTTGTCTTCATCTTTGATAAGAAGCTTTTAAAGAAATCCTACAACACGTTAATCTTTTCCCTGGCTATCGCTGATGTTCTGACCGCCATGAGCTTGATTACAAACCCGGCTTTTGTTCTAGGTGACTCTTTTCCTTATCCAACTGGTCCTGTCCTGGGCGAGCTTTTCTGCCGACTCATATGGAGCCGGGCAATTCTCTTCCAGTTGGTGGTATTCTCCGTCTACATATGCTTAGCGCTGACGGCGGAGCGATGGTTTGCTGTAGTTAAGCCGCATAAGTACAACGACGCCTTCAGCAGAAAAAAGATTACCTGCTACATCTTCTCTTCTTGGGTATGTGCGTTTTTATCGGCAGGTTCAGGAATGATTGAAACAGTGTACAGAGCCTCACCCAACAAAATCTGCGAGTTCCAGTTTATTGCTGGAGGATCCGTTCTGCGTGTCGTGATAGGGGTCTTTCAATCTGTGGTGAAAATGGCTTTCCCTTGCGCCACTATGATGGGCCTGTACATCCACATGATTTATACAGTGAAGATGTCCGCGGCTGCGTCAGCGGCAAGCAAAGTTAAACTGCGCTCGAGAATGACGCGGATAGTGGGAGTTGTCTGTTGCACTCTAATCATTTGTTACGCGCCAAACCAAATCCTCTGGGTGTTTGCATTGGCGGGAAAAGTAGAGTCGGATTCCGAGGTACACCACGCGACCGCACTGCTCACGTTTGTCGCCAGTTGCGTCAATCCAGTTATCTATGGGTTGAGCAACAGCAATTACCGAGAGCGCTACAAGGAGATTCTGGTTACTGCGTATCACAGAGTGTGTGGTGGGAGAGCCAGCCAAGCAAACCAACCCAGCGTGGCTGGCGCTAACGGAAGACAACCGCGCGTACATCCAGGACCACAACAAAAAGACATTCCGCAAAAAAAGAACCCACTGAAAATGTAAACTTCTTTGCTACGTCTTCTGAGGTGTATACTGAAATTAATTGAAACTGCCGTTCGTATAATTTTAATTTTGAGCAGGGCTCAGTAATGCCTTTGCATTTAATTTCTGAATTTTCTTATTTAGGTAGCACCTAGCCAATGTAATGTGCTTGCAACTTTTGATTTCAGCACTGATAAGGTTTCTCGAGAATGGTTTAAAAATATTTCAAATGGATTAGATGCTTCAAATTTTCAAATTGAGACATGGGCTTTGTCTCAGTGAAGTTTTGAATAACTGGGTGACACGCTTTAGTGTACATATAGATATCAGTTTTAAGTTGAATTGTTGAATTCTCATGGAGCGATCACCGGGAGATCTATGTGAAGATGTATGTGGGTTCTAAATAATGGTAGAGATGTATACTTTGTTGTTCTATTTAAAGGTAGAGATGTATATATTTGTTCTAAATTATGGTAGAGATGCTTATGATTTCTGTTCTAATTAATGGTAGAGATGTATATATCTCTTCATACTGAATGGTGGAGATGAGCCTATGTTCTAATATAATTAATGGCAGAGATTTATATAATGTTCTAAATGATGGTAGAGGATGTATATACACTGCATATTATAAGTAATGTTAGAAATGATGCATTGAATGTAAAAAAGAGCATTTGGCCTTATGATAAAGCTGAAGACGGCCACGCTTGTAGGACAAGACCATGTTAAGCTTAACCATAACATTTATTTGCAGCCAAGGAGGAAAAAAAAGGAAAATACGCGAAAATAAACGTTATCGTAGCTATATGAACTTTTCCTCATGTCACTTGTCTCTGTGTTTCCTAATTCGCAAATCTCATTGGAACACATACACGCACATGAATATTTTCAAGCTGTTCTTTTTTTAAAGATTTCATGTCTCAATATTAATTAACCACATATTTTATAGTATGGTGGTATTTCGCCACGTTTACTAAAACCCATACATTGAAAAGTGAAGCGAAAATTTTGATTTAAACTTCACAATGAACCCTAGAAATCCCCGCTCCTGTCAAATTGGAATACTCCTCAGGGTTGAGGTCTTATTGTATTCTGATCACTGTCAAAAGATGTCGAAGATCGAGGTGCTTACCTCAATGCAATGCTCATTCTAAACCGTCCCGTCCCGTCCCCTCTTCAATAGGTCAGTGTCAAAAGTTCTCTTTCCTAATTGTGCCATATCAACATGATAGCCAAATGCGACCAAATATACAAGTAGAAAAAAGGTGTCGTTTAGGGAAGAAGTTAAGGATGACAAAAAATGGAAGTGGATTACGGCTTGATTTTGTGACAAGATGTCAAGAATTCGAAATTGCCTTTGTGGTGAATTTTTTTTTCTCCAAGCGAAAGAGTTTTGCGTAATTTTTAATGTTAGTAATTAATTTTTTTTCAGAGGGGGTGGGGGTGTGTGGGTGAGTGAGTGATATTTCTCTGCTTTACGCCTCTCAGCTTTTGCTGTTTTGCAATATTAAAAGCAGGTTAACAGCAAGTTCCTAGTCATATTTATTAATTGGCTTGGCACGTTAATTATACTCTGCCATGCCTAGGCCCTCCTGTGTTACTGTTCAAGTTTCTGTGAAATTTAAAATTGGCGTTTTGGACCTTTGCTGCCCTCAGACAAATAAAGCAAGGCACAGAATGTACTCTTAGCCACGAAATGTATATATCCCTGCCGCTACTACAAGTTAAATGAAATTCTCCAGCCGAATCGCTTTCAATGTCATGCAAAGATTTTAATTTATTCAATATGGCGGCGAGTCGAGTAAATGTTTAATACACTTCTGACACTCCTTGATATTTCAAGCTATTTCATTCACTCAGTGGTATTCATATGACATCCCATCTCGACTCTGTTTCGTTCTACTTTCGACTTATGCTTCTGCGTAGATTAAAAATCTGACTAAAAGACTAAAAGATCAAGTCGCACTTCGGCTCGATTTCCGCCGCTTTCTCGAGTCCTGTCGCAAGTGGAATAAAAATGCTGGAATAACTTTTCTTCTTACTGAAATAATTCCTATATATATTAACAAGAAGGCAGGAATAAAATTCTGGTAAAAAAGAAAAAATAAGATTAATCGGAAAAAAAAGGAAGAAAAGAAGAAAAAAATTTCCTTCGAGCCGGATTCGAACCAGCGACCTAAGGATAACAGACAGTACCTCTACAGTCCTCCGCTCTACCAACTGAGCTATCGAAGGATCCATACCTCCGCGAGGGAAAATTTATATATTTAAATATATTTTCATGACACCTTTTTGTATTTAACGCACCATAATAACTCTTTGTTGTTAAACACGTTCATGTAAAGATCAAAGCTGAAGTTATAAGTAAACAATCTTCTGTTTAAAATATCGGCAGAAGCGAGCGGTAATAGATCGTTTTCACGTGACGTCATCACTTTCTAAAATCCAAACTTGAAGGGCTACCAAAGTTTTTATCCTCGTCAGGCATATGAGGCGGTATATTTATATCTGTTAACAATTTTACAGGTCAATAGCGTGCTTCGTTTGGAAACCAGAGCGTTTTGAATTTCAGGGTTATGGAGGTGCGTGACACAAGGCTACGATCGAGTTTGTTGAAAAATAAATACTTATCGCATGATTTTGAGCCTTTTTAGAAGTGAGAAACGTGCTTAAGTAAATGTTTGCTTGTCCAGTACTGATAATCAGTCACCGAGACAGCCAAAGTAAGTTCCAGGTGTTTACACTAGTTTTCGGCCGCCATCTTGGTGTACCACGATGTTTTCATACTGCGGTCCGTAAATTTCTGCTAAACATTTCTGCTAAACATATCTGAAGTTTGGGGAGGTACACAGGCCTAAAACTTGGAGAAGTGTCTTATTTAGTTATCTTCTATGACATCACAACTTCTTTGCTTTTTCCACTAGATGGTTTTCGATTTTTTTTTTATTGCGTGACAGTAAAAACGAAGCATTGTTTAGTAAAATATTGCGTGAGATATTAGTGTCACGCATTTCTTAACAGAGGCCATTTATGTCAGAATGTTTAGGGAT
>Ga0126339_10002167_pt1 | contig 13965 bp, 7 predicted proteins | sample OrbTmetagenome_2_FD_92532 | JGI IMG/M metagenome (GOLD analysis project Ga0126339, IMG submission 92532) | Coral microbial communities from Petempiche,Puerto Morelos, Mexico - Orbicella T R C metagenome | ecosystem: Host-associated > Invertebrates > Cnidaria > Coral | place: Petempiche,Puerto... | reverse complement strand
TTTTCTGTCCGACTAGTTGGGTGATACTAAAACAATTAGACCCTTCGCCCTCAAGGGCCACGGTTCAATAGCCCATTCGGCTTCGCCTCATGGGCTATTGACCCGTAGCCCTTGCGGGCTACGTGTCTAATTGTTAATTAGACCTGATTTGATACCTATATAAGTACTTTTCACAACAAAATAAGAATGGCAAAATATTTGGCGTTCTTTTTCAGTTTTCAGTGACACACTGTTATGACCTGGCTGTTTATTACAGATTTATCCTAAATCCACACACAAGAAATCAATCAATCAATTGATCAGTTCTTATTGTCTTATCTAATGTGCCTGATTGGGCTCTCTTGCTTTTATTTATCTTAGTGGCCGTATGCTCAAGGTGTCGGATGGAATTGATCAACCAGGAGAAATCCGTTGGGAGCTGGCTGTTTGCCTTCTCGTGGCTTGGATCTGTGTTTACTTCTGCGTGTGGAAGGGAGTCAAATCAGTTGGAAAGGTAATTTTAAATATCTTCCAGATATGTGAAGCCAATCATTATCGATTCCGTGCCATTAAAAAAAAATCAACTCTGAAGGCCATCAAAAAAATAAGTTGCATCAATGTTTGCTTCACGGTTTCAATTTTCCTAACTAACTGTAGTATTTGTAGTCCATAGAGAGTTATACTGGATTAACTTCAGGGGTTTTGCAAGAAGCTTGGCAAACGGAAGTTTTCCATACACAAGTGTGCGCTTTGTTCTTTTCTCAAAAAAAATTAATTCAATAAGAAAAGCAAAGAAGAAGAGATTCCAGAGAAACACTTGCCGTCAGATAGAAACGTTGTCTTGACATTAAAAAACCAACCATTTCTGAGCTGAGGACTCTCAGTTGCTAGTATACTTTTGGTCGCATGTAGTAAAAGTCACTTTCTTTCAACAGAATGAGAAACGATGCGATTGATACGGCGTACATTGACCAGTGAGATATAAAACTGAAACGCCAGTGTCTTGCTTTCCAGGTTGTCTACTTCACTGCTTTGTTTCCATACCTGGTCTTGTTCATTTTTCTCATTCGTGGTGCTACTTTAGAGGGAGCCGGTGACGGGATCCTCTTCTACTTGAAGCCTGATTTCTCCAGACTTAAAGATCCGCAGGTAAGAATGCCATTCTGCTCACTGGTACAGTAGAAACGTGTACAAACCCCTAGACAGTTAAAGCCGTCGGCTTAGCTAGGAGAAGAATCTGAAAGATCTCAGTAACTTTACTACTTTACAGTTTTTTTTTACTAGTGTAATGCTTTCTTGAAAGACATTGAGAGGGCCATAAACTTCACTTACTTTTTTTCGTAAAACTAAGCAAAAGATACAATATATATCCAATGTCATTTGATATCTAATACGCGTGACAAGACCAAATACACTCTATTTAGAAGAATGGCAGTTTTGGAAAATATTATTTTTATTTTTTCATTTATCGTCCCTTATTAGCTTTGCAATAGTAATTGAAGCTGGTCTATCTCTGGTGCTTCATTTGATTTCCTGTATTTCTCCGTGAAAAAGCAAACATGGGTCTTGCTTCTTGTTCTCGGCATTAATGATCTCTACAGGTGTGGGTGCAAGCCGCTGGTCAGATATTTTACTCACTCAGTATCGGAATGGGAGGACTCCTTACCTACAGTAGCTTCAACAAGTTTAACAACAACTGTGAAAAGTAAGGGAAACATTACTAACGTCCATTTCACAGGTTTTAGAGATTTTTCCACGTAAAGATACTTGTCAAAAAACTCAGTAACCAAGCAAAATTTATTTTTTGTTTGAACAGTTTCGGGTTTTAAACGTTGAAAATTCGCATGACAACTTTCGCCACTTTTAAAACGAACAACTAAATATAACATATGGTTTACATCACTGAGCAACATTTTATTTCAATACAAAGAAAAACTGTGAAATCAGTGACAGGAAAACGGTTTAAATATGATAATTCCCTCTGTAATTGATATGAGCGTGAGTGGGGCGATAGATAAAAGGTCAATGCCTTTTTTAGACGATTAATTTGCAACTGCTCAATCCCCGTCCACACTGCGCTGGAGGAATTTGAAAACGGAGGTTCCACTCTGAAAACGCATCAAATGTTTTCCGTCCACACTACGCGGGAGGAATTTAAAAACGAAACAATCACCGGTCATTTTCGATTTGTGTTTGGGCAAAACTCCGTCAGGGAAATTGCATGGTTATTTTGACGCCATCGTTCGTTTTCGAAAAGCTCCGTTTTCAAAATATTTTCTTTCCACATGAAAACGAAATGCCAGCGTTTTCAAATTCCTCTGGTTTGAAGAGCGTTTCCCAAAAGCTCCGTTTTCGTGACGGATTATGGTAGACGGTTGGCCTAAACGTAAAAATAACGCTAAGTTTTAAAATAGCGTAGTGTGGACGCGGCCTCAGTCACTTTAAAATTGCTGGAGTTCTTTAGTCCATGGTAGACAACATAATGTGCGATTTTGGCTAACTCCGATCGTCTTCACTAAAGAATTCCCTGTTCTCTTATTTTAGGGACAGCATAGTGGTTTCATTGATCAATTGTATGACCAGTTTTTTCGCGGGCTTTACCGTATTCAGCATGATGGGTTTTATGGCACGCTTACTCAAAACTGAAGTTGGTAATGCCGTCAAAGGAGGTAAAATCTCTGCTGTGTCTCGCGTATTGTTTTGAACATATGACACGAAAGTTTGTTTTCTTTTGTTTCTTGTAGTTGAGTATCTAATATCAAATAAAAAAATTAAACTGCACAAATTCCATGTGGCAGACAATTCCTGCTTGTTAATTAACTTAATTATTTAATTAACAAACAGTAAATCCTGCTTGTAGACATGAATGGAACCACTATTTTTCTAGACACTGATTGCCTTTCTGTGATGACCCTTATTTTCCCCCGTGGTATGCAAATGTGTATCAGGTTATTCCGCACGAAGGGAATTTGAAAGAAAGAAAGAAAGAAAAGAAAGTACCTTTTCAATTGGTCATTTCACATCAAAGTATAAATTAGACTAAAATTGTCACAACGCCAACCACGACGGCAAAATTGTTAAAGCTTTTTTTTCGAGTTGAACGTTGTCTAACATATTCAGTTTTAGGATAGTTCTAGTGAAAGACAATTGAGTAAATTTGGATTTTCGCGAGATTCGTAGGTGAATATACCCCGTTTTTAAATCGCCGTTGTCTTCTGAGTAGCCGCCAGGGGGGTCGTGGCTGCTAGTAAAATCCGATTTCTCTCAAAGGGTTGTTCTTATTATCACACCACCCTACCTCCTCTCTGACCTGTACTCAAGTAACAATATCATTTCAATATTTAGGACCAGGCCTGGTGTTCATGGCGTTTCCTGAAGGAATCAAACAGCTGCCTGTTCCACAAATCTGGGCATTTCTTTTTTTCTTCATGTTGTTTAACCTTGGTCTGGACAGCCAGGTACTTTTACAATGTCGATTCTCATTATAGTTTTGAAACGGAAGCGAATAGATGACATACATATTAGTAGCCTTAGTTCATTTAATTGTTATTCACTAAAAATATGAATTAAAATCAAACAGCCTTTTAAAGACAAAAATTAATTTCACCAAATGTAAATCTTCCTGACCCTTTTTTCAAACACTCCATTAAACTCTTTTTTCGGTGTTACTGATAAATAACTAGTTCAAAGCCTTTAAATCAGTTCCATAATTATAAGTAGGAGAGCTTGAAAATTTAGCATAAGAGAATTACTCTATAGTAAGAAGAAAGCAGTGACATACAATGGCTAATGCTTTGAGAAATATATACATTTTTTTAATATCATGCACTTTGTTTCATTTTATTCTCAGTTTGTTGGCGTTGAGACCTGTACTACCGTTATCATTGACTGGTCACCACGCATGCGTAAATACAAGTCTGCCGTCTCACTCGGTTTTTGTGTTATCTGCTACCTCATTGGCCTGGCACACGTGACTCAGGTAATTATACACGAGCTTTGTTGGCTTAAGTTGAAACGAAAACAGGAAATTAGAAATGTCTTGTCTGTGTATTTCTGAACAGTGACACCGTTGTTAGCTTTCGAACCAAACTGCTCTGACGTCATACTTTTGTTTCTATTAGATTGTTGATATGATAATAATGAAATGTATAATGATAATGAAAATTACGTTTAGCTGTTATCGCGAAACGACAACAGCCGAAACGAAATTAAATAAGCAGGAAACATTTACGGCTTTACCTTTTTTTTTCTGTATCCGCTGTCATTTTACAAATACTTTGATCAACGTCGCCTGATATTTTCTATGATAAGACAGCTTATGTTTCAAACAGGAAACGATCAAAGCAAATTGGATTGCCCTGTCAAAGAATAATTGTCTAACCTTGTCAAGTTGAACTGAATCTTGTCTGCCAATTGTCTGTTAATTTTTCACTTACAATGCCACCTTAATTCGCTTTCTTATAGGGTGGACTGTACGTGTTCGAAATGTTTGACATTCAGAGCGGTGGAATTTCATTGGTTCTTATCGCGCTCCTGGAATCAATTGCCATTGGATGGGTCTATGGTAAGAAAAATAGCTCTTACTACGTTAATTAATAAAATCCATGCGAGAATGTCTTACTTACCGTGGGATTAAAATGAACTCCGCTCAAGGAAGCTAATTTATTAATCTCTTTATTTTGTCTCTCTTTTGTTGTATCCTTGTCACATAATACCTTGCACTTAAAGGAGCTACGGTTTGTGCATCTTGAAAAGTTTAGCCTAAATTTTTCAAGTTCGTCGTTTGTAATCCTTGTAAATCTTCTCCATCCTTAACCATCCTTGTTTCTTTGTGGTTTAGCATTATTTCTTGGTGTTTTTCTATCTTTTAGTAGACTATCGTTTTCAGATTCCCTTCAATTTAAAGGTAATTTTGTACATGGCAAAAATAACTCAAAATAGCATGACTGAGTTCCTTTAACTCCGAGATGGAAGGCCTACAGCCAGCTGATTCCCTTCAGTGATTATAGTCGAGTATCACCAACCAAAATCACAGTACACCGTGAAACTCCGTGACAATGAAAGGTCATGCCGAAAAATCTTAACTTATAAAGAATGTTGTCTTGCTTTGCCACTAAAGTTAAAAGATGTGTATGACAATCAGTAAGGATTATTACCTCTAATATATCAAGTTTGTGTTCAATGAATAATAACAGATGAAATCTCATGATCTCATTTTCAATAGGAACTGAAAACTTTTCCAAGAACATAGAGACCATGATAGGACACCGACCAAATCTGTATTTCCGGGTGTGCTGGAAGTTCTTGTCTCCAGTGATCATTCTGGTAAGGAACACATTACAACTGTATCTGGCTTCATAAAGCCTCTCAATATTTAGTCCATGTCAAAATTACAACCAATCTGAATACAGGAAAGCCGTTGTGTACTTGCGTTGTTGCGTTGGACTTATATGTCGCCTTGATTGTGTTGGCCACTGTATTTTCTATTGCATGGTATAAGCCCGGGGGGGTACTCCCAGAAAAGTTGGGTGGGGGTGTGCGGCCCACTTCCCAAAACTCTTACCTTATTTATGACCAAAATCTGCGATTTTTGCTACCCTATTTATGACCTGGCCAAAAATTCAATACCCTATTTATGACCGTTGCGGCTGACGCAGTTGCCTTAAACTTAAGTTATGAAGGGCTTTTGTTGACGTTCTTATTGAAAACGAAGAAAAAGTAGCTTCTTCTAAGAAATATACCCAATTAAAGACTAGAGCGCTAAAACCATACCCTATTTATAACCAAAATGGCCAAAATCGATACCCTATTTATGACTACAACGGCTGAAAAACCCTACCCTTTGGGGCCGCACATACCTATATAGCCCATATAAGAGAGTACCCCCCACCCCCCCGAGGGGGTATAAGATAGCTACTAAAGGCTCGTGCGTATACCCAGAAAATACAAATGACTCGTGGGCTCATCTCGTGGCGTGGCGTTCACGCTAAAAAATACATATTCATTATTACTTCATTGTAACTGAAGACAATATTATTTACCTTCTCCTCCCATCCCAGGTTATCTTTGTCTGGCAGTGTGTGGACTGGTCAGGACTTTCGCTTGGCGATTACAAATATCCAGTCTGGGCTGAGCTGGTGGGGTGGGGCCTTTGCCTTGCATCCATTCTTTTTGTTCCTGGATATGCCATATACAGGCTTTTCAGAGACAGGTCCCGTCCAATCAAAGAGGTGAGCCACTCAAACCTGCAGTTCTAGGATTTCGTTATGTTGGTAAAGATGCCAGCTAGTAGTAACTAAATATAATGTTACTAGCATTGAATACACGTTCTGTATGGTCTTACCATTTAATCTGTAACACTACAAAGCGATTAGCCCTGATGCTGAGTTTTAACGCAACTAAAACATTGTAGTTTTAAACCAGTTTTAGTTGTTCGTCAGTGATGTATCTACAAAGATGAAAAGATCGATTTCACTGTGTTTCTTTTCTTGTAACACCACTCTGTTTTGGTTTAGCGATTTTTGAACCTGCTGAAACCAGATGAACAAACCATGCGAAGGATAGAACAAGATAACGGACTACCTACCCAAACGGAATTCGCCCTGGTGAGTTTTACAATTGGAACATTTTCTTATGCATATTTGACTGGTACGGCCTACACGGGTAATGAAGCAACAGCCGTAGAAAGCTGAGAAACCAACACCGAAAATGTAATGACATTTAGCATTATTGGCATAATTACCCGAACGGCTGCTAACTTAATTTTCCTTGAAAAGAAGCTTATACGAGTACCTAGCATTTATGATTTATAATATTTTAAACAAGCTGACCACTGGATTAGGACCCTTCTCCATCACAGAGTTTTCTCGCCATGTTTTCAAGGCTGTCCCATGAAAAGATTTGATGTATTATGCATCGTAATTTCAAATAAGCGCCCCCTCTATTACGATCCACTTCTCCTTAAAATAATGAAACATAAAAAAATTAACCGGACTCATTCCCTCCGCCTGAAAGGTGTGAAAATAGTGGCGCGAAATAAGAGAAGGGCGCATTTCTAATGGTATTAGCACGAAATTAAATAATAGAGAATTAACGTTAGTTAAATCGTGGAATTTGGAAAAAGAAAACCGCGAAATTTGAAATAAGACCCTAAGGAAGTGTAATATCTTCAGTATATTGAGTGACATGTCTCAAAAACATGTATTACAAACTGAAGTGTCGTTTTGTATTTTAGAATAGTAGCAGAATATTAATCCCCTAGTCATAAAGCAACTGTTTTCACAAATATTTTTATGTCAATTTATTTCAGATTTAAAGTCTTTAAAGGTAAAGCCCTCAGCTGCTGGAGCCAAATTATCAAAACACTGGCATGAAACTTTGATGTACTTATTAGTTTAATTTATTTCTTTGAGCGCCATACTTCATACGAGTTCATGTCATGATCATAATGCGAGTAACAACAACTTGTACGTAGTATTAATTAGTCTAAGTACGTATATGAGCTAACAGATAAAGAAATGTCCGAGAATATTACATCAGTGGGCAAGATTTCAAGACCTGAATGAAAGACTGCGGGTGTCAGTTTAAACGATCTTTATATTGAGAGTTGAACGTAATTCGAATTGCGTTGGTTTTGTTTAACTACGCTCTGTGATTAGTTTAAAAAAGACTCGCGCCGTCTATTCAACCAATCAGATGCAAATCTGCTCAACCAATAACTGCTCTGTTGCTCGTGTTGGTTAGAGCGGTTTTTAGAGCGTCGTAAAACCAATACCAAAGCAATTACAATGGCCAATTACCGTAAATGAAAACAGACGCAAACAAGGAAACGGACTAATAGCGGGGACCTCCAAATAAAAACACTCGGCCAAGCCTTGATTGGCTTTAGTTCTGCATCTGATTGTTTGAGCCAATCATAGAAAGTAGCTAAGTTTTAAACCAAAGCCATTCCGGATTACTTTGCGTTGTTTAGGTTTATTGTGATTAAGAATTGTAACTCCTTTGTAGGATTTGTTCTCATCTCTTACATCAAAGCTTTAAACACGTTTAACTAAAAAGAACTAAGTTTATCATTTAGATAGATTGAAAGTGTTTTGCGTATAGCAGCGTTCACAGAAGTTTGTTTACCACAGAAGTATCCTATAAGATAAGATAATAACGTTTATTTAAGTGTCAAGGAATTTAGCCCAAGCGGACTAATTAGGCACACTAAACAAGAATGAACCTACATGAATCTACCTCGGTAAACAGTGAGAGAAAAAAAATCAATAGTTGTTCGATGTGCAGAGAAGGAGAGAGGTTATAGAGTTAAGGAAGCAGTTGTAGTGATATTACTAGGAAACAGCAGTCCACTTTGGTATTTTAGGTCCATGTTGGAGGGGTCTGTACTATAACTTGTCAAAAACCGGATATCTTAGCCCCGACGGTAGGATGAACCTGAGCTTTTTATATCAGGATTTAAAGAGACGGAGGTCTTAAAATGCCGAAAGTATTTTGCTGTAATAAAGCTTGATAAGAGGACTAGTGTGGAATAAACTCTTTTAATGTGTTTAATTTCTGTTTGTTTTTTCGTTTTGTACATGGTTGGAGTAAACTATTCTGTTCTTGTTGGATTAGAGAAATTTGAATAAATGAAAAAAGTAGCTTTCTCTCTGCCTTTCTCATCGTCGGGTCGCGCACTACAAGAGACAACTAACCCACGTAGCATAGAGGGTAACTGCCACGGTATTGATCAATACCGCGGAATTTTTGCAGTCGGAGGCAAAATTGCTTGTTGGTCCAGGATATGTCTCTCAATTTTCAGTCCTGCTATCTCCTCTGCAAATCAACAGCCGCGTGACGGATGTAACAGAAATGTACAAGTCACGAATTAGAGGGCTGGTGGTAACTTAAAGATTTTAAGCTATAAATGGCGTAAATCACATCGTAAATGTTTCCTTCTCGTTCCGGGTGGTCTGGCGAGATAGCACATGTCACACGCGTGTTATCACTGAGGCCTGGTTCACACTAGCGACACAACAACATAACGACGCAATCGCTTATGTCGGTAATGTGAACATCGACATAAGGAAAAGATCCCTTTTCTCCTTGTGTCGTTATGTTTATGCTGTTATGTTGTGTATATTGCTATTAATGCCATTATGGATGTTCACACTGCATACATAACGACAAAACGTCCTTCTTCTGTTGTTCTGTTTATGTCGTTATGTGGCTAGTCTAAACTGGGCTTAACAAATAAAATTCTCTGCATACTTGTGGGGGTTATGAAAACACAAAGATCTTTTTAATTTTTGCCCGGCATTTCTCAGATTTACCATTGGTCCTGTTGTTGACCTCTGAGTCCTCTGTGGGTAACATAGCAGACATCCAAAACAACGACGCACTGGGTCAAAATTAAAAAAAAAAGCCTCTCGCTTCGGAAGGAAACTACCCACAAATTGCCATGGAAGACAAAAAAACCAACTTAGAGCTATATCCTGTCGGCACCCCAAGTGATATCACGCTCACCAGAGGCGAGGTAGCTCAACATGAAAACCCTGCAGTGGCAGAGAAGGAGAACGAAGTTGTCCGAGAGGTTTGGGGAAGCAAATTGGATTTCATTCTGTCGTGCGTTGGTTATGCTGTCGGGCTTGGCAATGTGTGGCGTTTTCCTTACCTATGTTTCAGTAATGGTGGAGGTATGCCATGGTTCTCTTTTGTCTGCATTGAAAATCTGTATTCATTTTTATCACTTAAAGGGGTATATTTAAACTTCACCAAAAGTGCGCTTTACACACTAACATGCACTTTATAAACATAATTTGGAGATCGGCTGCCATTTTGTTTGAGTTTAGCTCAGATATGCCGACTATTCTTCCTCCATTTTCTATCTGCAGATGCGTTATTATATTTCCGCCCACGATGATCTCTTATTCGTATTTCTGTATTCGTATTCCTGTACAAACACTCAAGAAGTTGTCAGCGAATTTTCTGCTCAGTTTGTCAGTCTCACACTTCTCAGTGCAAATGCCTCAGGATTGTGTCAACGCCAAAAGCGAAGTATAAAGCTGTCACGGAAAAGGAGTGTTTGACATCTCTCAAGTTTTCCCCATAGTTTGTCAAAACAGACATGGAGTAAAAAGTGACACAACACGCCAAAAAAAATAGTGTTTTAATTTAAATATATCAGGCTCATCGCCATAATTTAATATCAAGTCCATCTAATAGTTGACCCTTTAGTTAAGTTTCCGGAGGAAATGCCCTTTAGACTGGAGTAAGAAGCCCTGCTAAACATTTCGCGTCTGATTATTAGGCGGCGAGAAAATGATATCTTATAACGGTTTGATCGAAAAGCGAAATGACGCGTGCTTTGCTTATACAAAATCACAATCGTACAAGAAACCGTAAAACGTCAATCATACAGGTGTTTTTTTTTCCCTGGGTCGACGACCTGTTTAATTGCGTGCGTAAAAATATATAGAGATTGTTTCGTGCCGTTTATGTTTGACGAGGTTGCGACTGGGTTTGCGTAACGTCCCAGTAATGTAATTTCACACCGTACAGGTCTCATACTGCACTGTCTGAATAAGCTTGTCTGACATCTCTCCAAATCTGGCATTCACCAGATAAAGAAATAAACCTGTAACGTTAAAACATATTTGTAATGTTCATAACTTCCTTCTTAACGTATGATCCTAGAAAGATGGGTGATATTAGGGTATGAAAGTTGCGCGGGCAAAGCAAACACGGAAGTGTGAAAGCGCGTCTCAGTTTGTATTAGTGACATCAAATATCCAAATGGTTTGATGATAAACAAAGCCCTTTTTATATCGCCGCCAACCAGAGTCACGCTACTCTCGTGAGTCGATTTTCTCCGTAAAAAATGACTTGAGATTGCCTGCACTAAAGAAACTCGTTCTGCTTTTGCTTACTTCAAGAATTACATGAAATCGCAACAGAATTTCCCGACAACAATAGCCATTACGAAGAAAGAGAGAAGGAAAAATCTCTTCCGGGGAGGTCGTAAAAGTCAAAGATCACCTCAAAAACCAAAGTCACACAGACAGGCACGCTTTTAACACGTGTCCAACTGTAAGTTGGTGAGGGGCAAGTCCGACCCTGCAGCAACAAACCACTGACAAACCGCGTGGGAATGGTCTAATCAGTTGTAACTCTTATGTCTCTTATGAACTGCAAGCCATTGGATTGTTACCTTAATAAAAATATGCTCTAGAAGGGAAAAGAGACCTTTGTAACCTTTCAGTTTTAGTGAGTTTTGACTGAGAATGGCTGTATCCGGTCGATGTTGTTTTACTTAAGGTCCGACTGCTATAAGACCTACAAGTTATCGATCAAATAGAGATATCAACATCCGCCCGGGAATTTCACGGATATTTGCCACGTTGGTTTTCTCAGGATATTGGACTCATGATGGAGAAGCGCGAAGATTCGTCAAGAGTCAATCTCAGGCTCTTTTGATATCATGTCGCTTTTTGTTTTCCTTTAACAAATCTTAATTACTTTACTGTGTCTACAGCAATTTTCTCAACTGAGCGTCGTAAAACCCAAACCAAACCAATGACTTATCAATTAAACTGCTTATCCAATCTCAAACCGAAGGACAACCAAAACCAAAGTAATTGTCTGGTGTTTGTATCTGTTTTTCTGTAAATAAAATGTAGCAGTAAATACAAGAACAAAATAAATAATAAAATAAACCATGACAATTAAGTTGACTTGTGATAGTACATTGTTCGTGGCTAGTCTTACACAGCTCGTTTCGTCCCGACCAAGGGACTTCAAAGACCTTTCTGTTTGGCAAACTCGTTGGGCATCGCGCCCAAAGTCCCGTTCTCTAACAAAATGATGACAGCAATCTCGCCTTATATCGCATAAAGATTCCCGACCGCACAAATTTACGAGTGAAAATTGACAATAAAGTTGACAGTTACTTGTGATAATACAAAATAAAACATGTCGCTCAAAATAAAACTAAAACTTTGAGAGCTGTTTGAAGGTAAATGCGTAGCTTTGCTTGTGAAATTCAAAGCAATTTTGTATTTTAGTAATACAAATTACAGAAACAATACTTCCAGAGACAGTCAGCCAGAAGTTCGACCCAGGCCATGTTCGAGTGGGTGGTGTTATATCTTTATTCATTTTTTTTATTTTTTTTTTTCTTGCACTCTGGAAAACAGGGCAAAGTGACTTATGGCGCCATAATGTCCCTAGAGTCCAATTAATCAACTAATTTTGGCTTAGGACACGGGAACTTGAACAACCAGACCTTCAAAGTTCAAATACCCGGTGAAAGAGGGTGCTCGAGGGAGTTTTGAATTGATCAGTCTTTGTGTAAATATTACACCATGAAATTTCCAAATATTTTCATTGATAGAAAATGAAATTTTGTAATAAACATAGCTACAGCAGTTCTAATAAAACGCACTTAAAAAGCGATGTGAAGTAACAAGAACTAAGCCATTTTCACTAAGGGAGACTCGCATTTCGTAATAATATGAATGGAATGTGACTGATAATGACTCTACTATGCGGCCTTTTGTTTGGCGCTCAAATTACTATGCAGTTTTCTGAACACGAGAGATTGGAACTCAGTCAGCCACAATATCAGCCCACCAAAACGAACAACGCTTTGTAGCGTCGAAGACAGCGGCAAATCGAACATCAGAAGGGTTCAGGATGGCGACAAAAGGCGTCGAATTGTACCCGGTCGGCTATGACAGTCGAGCTGGACTTGCCGATTCAGAAGTTAGGGAAAGTAAGGCAAGCTTTGTGCCTACCGGCAAACCCGAGGTGGAAGTAGAAGAACGTGAGAAATGGGGCCGTAAACTTGACTTTCTCCTCTCCTGCATTGGATACGCTGTCGGCTTGGGAAATGTCTGGCGATTCCCTTATCTTTGCTTTAGTAACGGTGGAGGTAAATGAATGTCTTGTCTTGAAAATTAGATCACGTAATACCAGAGACAACAAGTTCAAGTTTGCATAAAAAAAAGGGTACTTCACAGCTACTTGGCAACTTTTTAGACTTTGAAATTACTATTTCTCAGTGGTGTAGTCGGGAAAAAACTGAGTTGTTACTTCAACAGGAAGAGTTTATGGACAATCCACTTCTTATTTTTCGTATACAACGCAGATTTAATCTGCGCGCTGGAATGTTAGCGTGACTAGATTTGATATATGCCTGTTGGACATCCAATCCAATCATTTGAACGGTTTTGTCTCCCGTCTTGGGAGAAAATAAACAGGTAGCGTGAAAAACATGCTCGTTATTTTCAAAAGATTCTGTCTTCTCCCTGTAGGATCAAAGACTATGTGACAAAAGCATTAGGCTTATTGCAGAAAATACAAATACGACGTGAACCGCAGACGACTTCTAATTTGCATACTACTTCAAATAAGACCGGCACCGCATAAATCTGTGGTGGCGGAATCACTGCTCAAAGTCGTGTATGATGCATTATTCACAGACCTGCCGTTAATCCACTAGACCAAAGTGGAAACCTTTCATAATTTTATTAATGCTCGCTGTGAAAAAGACTTCGCAAAGCTCTGCAGTTCGATTGCGCACTTTGTTGCGCAAACTTCGCTACTAGAGGTTTTTAACTCTATGACATTAACAGAAAACTTTTATCACCTACTTGGTGCTTTTTAAAACGGGTGTCGCCTCAAACAATTTTAAAATAGTCGTGTTTATTTTTGACGCCGGTGGAATTATTGAAAATCCAGTCTCATAACTTACAAGGCATGTTGGACTTAGAACAAACAAAGCAGAACGACGTATTTCTATTGTCATGTTGAATAAGCTGCCATTTTGATCTCACAATATTATTTTTCGCCAGTGTTTGAACGGGAGAATATTTTAACTCTTGCGAATAATTTGATTAAGTCACGGTTCAGTGCAAGTTGTGTTGTGCAATAGTGTGTCAATTCAAAATTAAGACAGCGCCTTTTGTTATTTAAATCTTTGTACTAAACAACGTCTCTTTACAA
>Ga0126339_10002166_pt1 | contig 13967 bp, 5 predicted proteins | sample OrbTmetagenome_2_FD_92532 | JGI IMG/M metagenome (GOLD analysis project Ga0126339, IMG submission 92532) | Coral microbial communities from Petempiche,Puerto Morelos, Mexico - Orbicella T R C metagenome | ecosystem: Host-associated > Invertebrates > Cnidaria > Coral | place: Petempiche,Puerto... | reverse complement strand
GCAACATAACAGCATGAACTTAAAAAGACAAACTGAACTTTTCCTTATGTATAAATTTATGTCGATGTTCACACTGCGACATAAGCCACTATGTCGTTTGTGTCGTTATGTCGCTAGTATGAACTAGGCCTTTGTAATATTTTCAGTTTTGAACTTTGCAAACTTAGGACGAAGAGGAAAAACTAAAACATGCACAAACACACCTCGTTTATGAAGTTTGCAACTCCGTTTTTCAGATCAAGTGGATGAAGTTCCTGATGAGCCAAAAGAATTACAGATCACTGACACTGTATATAACCAAGAGTGATCAGAATCTTATTTCCTCTTAAATCAACAGAACATTTACACACAGACAGGTCATAAGAATGCAGAAACTCTCCATACAAGTATCACCACATTGATATCACTATCAAAGTGAGGAGAAAATATGTTGTGATCAGCTTTAGTTCAACTCTGTCACCTTTTTGGCAAATGTCTGCTCAAGAGATGCATAGTCCTTAAAAGATATTCTCCCGCCATTTTCTTCTGCTCTTTCGATTACAAATTCTACAACAGAGGAAGATAAAAATTAAATTTTTCATTGCATAAATTGTTTACTCTCTGCAAGAAGACAAACAGAGCTACTGTAGAACCCCGTTAATCCAGTCACCAATGCACCACAGAAATCTGGCTGTATTAATGGCGTAGCCTACTGCGTATTAAATGACTGACTGAGCTTTTGTTCGCGCCAGAATAAAGAGGTTGCAATATCAAGGTGGCTGTAATAACAGAGTGGCCATATGAAGGGTTTCCACTGTAGCACGAAGTTAGACAATGTACATTTTTTGTGCATATAAACATGTTTGCAATGGTCTGACTCTTACTAACCTGTTTGATGTCTAGTTTCCAAAACTGAGAAAATAACAAACTTCGCAAAAGCGAGAATTCCGTTTTCCTCAATATTTCCTTCTTCACAGAATGCCTGTTGACAACAAAACAAAACAAAACAACACCAACAACATTAAGCAATCTACTGAATGGGAAACCACATGTAGTAAGATGTGCAAGTACAGTACTCAGATTTAAGCCAGGAATTAGACATTGATGATGACTGGTGGGGTGGGGAATTTCATCACCACGTGGGAGGACTTGGAAATGTAAGTGCCATATGGAAGGGGTGGGAGGGGTACCTAATTTGGATGTGTTGCATAAATTCCACAACATGTATCAGCTTGCTGCTTGTTATCCTTGACCAAAATTAAAGGTTGAGTGATACTAAATCACGATTTCAGTTACTGGGTACACAAAATGACTTCAAAAGCCTTGCACAGTAAGTCAAATCAGCGTGAAATGAACATAATTAACACTTAGTTAGTTAACAGTTACCTGATCACTTTTAATACAAACATAAAAATCTCCATGTGGCAGGATTGATGCAACAGTACGGGATAATGATCTATGACATGTTTTCACATGATTCAGAACTGACCTTATTCAACTTTTTCTTAACAGCAGAAGCACCATCCAAAAGATCTATTTTTGAATCCTTGAGCAACCAAAACAAAAGTACATTAGGTTCAACAGTTCAGCACCTAACTGGGCCAAGTATGGCCAGGCTTAATCATTTCAGTTTGCCATTACTTTGAAAAACACTTTTAAATTGAATCCTTTTTGTGCTCAATACCCAGGCAAAATACGTGCCTCTATGTGGAGGCACGGTGGCCTCGTGGTTATTGCACTTGACTCTGGATCGAGCTGTCCAGGTTCAAGCATTGGCCAGGGACATTGTGTTGTGTTCTTGACCCAGACAATTTACTCTCACAGTGCCTCTCTCCAACCTGGTGTATAAATGGGGGTAACCAGGGCTAACCTTGTGATGGACTACATGTACATTGATCAGTACATCTACATTCATGTACATCAGTTTCCCACTGGCTGTGTGAACAACTTATTACATGATCAACTTGACTAAGACTTCTCAGTCACAAGCCTTTGAGTCCTGAACTAGGAGTGTGTGTGAATATACTGTAGGTCTGCATACGAACCAAGTGGCCCATCAGGCAGGTGCTTATCTCCGGTTTCTGTAGCAAGAAGTGACTAGGAGTATTTCTACTTCCACCCTAAATCAGATACTAGACCATCGCAGGGTTACCTCCCAGCATTAAATTCACCGGTATCCATTTATACACCTGGGTGGAAAGAGGCACTGTGAGAGTGAACATCGTCCCTGGCCTGGGCTTGAACCTGGACCGCTCAATCTGGATGTGAACACACTAGCCATGAGGCCACTGTGTCTCCCTGTACATATCTAAACTTGAATACTGTAGACAAGCTGATAGTCAGTTCTACAGTACTGCTCTGCTATGTTCATCATAACAGCTCACCTCATCTGATGCACTCATCTTGGTGCCTGTAAGACCTGGAACTAAGAATCATTAACGTTCATATTCAGCAACACTCTTCAGTGGCGGAAAGGTTAGAAATGTCAAAGAGTGCACAGATGTCTTAAAAACAATACATTCATTGCTAACTCACCCATGGGATTCATAAGATGGATTCTCTTGGCATAACCTAGGGAAGGCAGGTACTGAAGAATATTTGATGTTAGGGGAAAAACATCAGTTGTCTTGTTACACAACTTTCAAGGTGATTGGGAGGACGTGGAAGATCAGAGGGGTTGAAGCAAGCCAAGGTAGTACTTTTTGTAACATTGTCATGTTTTAACCCTATTCAAGGCTGTAGCTACCTGAAGCACTTGCCTCATTTTTATTTTTGAAAAGCACATACACTGTACAATGTACGGTCATTTGGTATTTTTTGAAATTGTGTATGTTAAGCATTATCATTGCTAGAGACCCAGGAGCAGATAATTGGGGCAAGATGAAGTAAACCAAAAATCTAACCTTTTCAGCAAAAGTAAATATTTTGCGCTGATCTACTCCTCCAAACTGTGCGTCTACCTTGAGGTATTCCTCATCAAGGGCCTGCAATACAAGTGATTATTAGCAGATGGTAAATTCATGCTGGCCTCATTCCCTAGGTGTTTACTGCTATTGGTAGATACTAATCAATGGCCATTCAGACCTCTTGGATAAAGCCTGCCTTATGTATTAAGTCTTTTGTTATGCAAACTGACTTTGCTGGGTGATCTGTTACATGGTTGCCACAGACATTATTTTTCAAAATTCCCTGACTTTACACTGATAGAAATAGCATTTCCCTGACCAAAAAAATACAAAATTTCAGATCTGGTAGCAGCTTCTAGTGTGAACTTACAGCCGTCCTTTCTACTTGTTCATTGAGACAGATAAGTTTTCAACAAATTTTCTTTCTTTATTAAGGAAAACTACCATTAAGATCACAGTGACCCCAAACGTTTCTTCCAGGTACGTATTAAATCAGCTGTGTCAAATTATTTCAATTTTCCCTGTGGTGACTTTTCTTCAAAATGTCAATTTTTCCTCACTCAAAATAAAATTCCCTGACTTTTCCCTGACCTTGAAGAATTTTTTTCCCTAACCATATTTCCCGACCTGTTGAAACCCTGTGCCAATGAGAATCATGAACATGTTTTCCTGTGTTTGTGTTTGACTACCAAAGTAAATGTGAAAACCTTTAAACGAGCTTAGCTCTAAACACAAACAAGTTTACGCCAAGTTTAAAACACTTTCAATGGTTTGGGCATCTCTGAGCAGTACTGAAGCTAGCTACATGTCCTAGTTACACTTCTACAACACTCTAGAACTAATTAAGTACGAAGTGTATGCATAACAAAGTACTAACCTGCAAGCCTGGGTACAAAAGACCACTAAGAAGAGGATGCTGAACTTGCTTAACAACCTCAGCTCCTGCTTTCTTGGCATCATGCTAATGATGAATAATAGTGTACATACAATAATTTTTAATATATTTTCCTGTAGTTTGGTATAACCTGCAATCAGTGTACTAATTTTCTCATGGCAGTGGGAGGAAGGAAAATTCAACCCTCAACTCATAGCATTATGACAGCTTTCAATAAAGGTTGAAATCCAAGGAAGATTCAAGTCCAGATTCACTTAACACATGACTTTGCAGGTATTCAAACCTTAATTTGGGAGCAGCAGATAACCATTATCTAATAACTGTATACAGGACATTCCTTTTTTTCCCTCTATCCCACTGCCATGAAAACTATAGGATGCCTTAATACCCAATACCCAAGTATATATTTTAATTGCTTGTGGTCTCCTAGTTGACTCTTGAAGTAGACCCTCAAGGGCACTCAAATTATGCCTTTTATATTGGTAATTTATGGACTGTATGTAGGTTAAACTTCAAAGAGCAACAAGAAAAATTTGCAACAACCAATTAGTTGAACCATCAAACAAATACGTTTCTGATGCATATCAGGTTAGGTTGGCCAACATTGGCACAAATTACCTCAGTAGCCACTGTAGTCATTTTGAATATATCCAAAACATAGTTTCTGGGGGAATAAAAAGAAACAGTACAAGGAAAAAGGTTGTTACCAAAAGGGTTGTTCAAATCAAATTCTTTGATAACAGGACTGACACTCAACAGACATGCTGAAATAACAGCTACACCAAACTTGACAATAACTGTAGTAATCCATTATTGATAAAACATCTAGAAAATGAAGATGAACATGCTTTATATAATTTAAGTTACTTGTTCAGCTGATAATCTGTTCCTCTGACAAACTTCAATTTTCCCAGGGGTACATCTATTGATTCCAGCATTGCCTGTCCAACAGAATAAAACAAGTCAACCTAAATAAAGCATGGCTGCTGCAAAAGTAACAACTTTTTATTGAAAAGGGGAAATCTACTAACAGCAGCTGTAAATCTGTACTTCTATCAATTATTATATCATTTGTATTTATATTAATTATCACTGATCTCTCAAAGTCAGCTAGATCTATCCTTAATAGAGTCACAATGTTTTTACTTTAGAAACAACGTTTAGGGAAACAATTTAAATAATCCCTCTGGATCATTCATCATATGATTGTAAGTTTTGTTTCCCAAGGAAGTTCTCCAAGTATTGATGCTAGTTGTACTGGACGTTAACAGCACAAAAACATAAAGTTGGAGATTTATTGAGAATTATTGGCTGAGAGATTAGCTGCAGGCTACTCTGCAGAAACAACAAGCATTATCATTGGATACAGTTTTTTCCTTCCTTTCCATTGGCTGAGAGCCCACCATGTGACCTGAAAATAACCGCCTAAAAATAATGGTCTGCTCATGTGTAATACCGTCTAAATGTGTTTTGCTGCAAATAATGTGCAATTATAATACTCTTGTGTGAAAAATGGCAGATCGCTTCCTTGAGCTGTCAGAGAGTGATTTACATATGGAAAACAAACTTCAGTTGGTGATTGAATGATAATATGATTCTTATTGAACTCACAAACTATTGTGATTTGATAGTGTCGTGCAGATCAATTATTTGCCTCAGCCTCTGGCTTCAGCAAATAATTGATCTGCTTGCCACTGAAAAATCACAATATTTTGCTCACCCTCATCCAGTAATAATTGTTAACAATAATATTACTTGTATTTATGACCAACCTTGATCACTTCCTCGTAATATTTGACTCTGTGAGCTAAAAGGTCCCAAGGAGCTTTCAGATTATCCAGATAGGCATGAAGGTCAGCTAGCAAAACTGTCACCTAAAGAAATACACCGTTACTGTCAGTAGTAATTTTCTTACTACAGACTTGACCAGAACATGGTGTACAAAGTAACTCTTATTACAGTGCTGCAACATGTATTCATGAAAGGCTAAGTGTTCATTGTTTCTTCAAGAAAATAAAGACAAAAGAATCTGTTGTGTCACATTTAACTATATATTGCACTTATAATAACGGTAAAATTGACCCAGTAGGGCCTAGAGCATCACGCTCCATTAACTTGCTCCAAGGCTTTATTTTTTGACAGATGTTTGTGGAATAGATCATGCAGCAGAATATGTCAAGACAACCTACACGAGTGTTAAAATCATCCTGAATTAGTGAAAGGGATTTTTTGACATCTTGGGTGCACTCAGGCAAACTTACGAGTCCAAGAGAACAGAAATGATCAGAAATTAAAACTAAAATTCATAAGGTATACTCCATGCCTCATGTTACAAGGGGTTTATTTTACATACATACCTCACAATCCGCTTTCAAAAAGTCAGCAATTTTTGTCATTGGCACAAAGTAGGCAACATGTGGTCTCCCTGTGGTTGCTGTACCCCAGTACAAAGAGAGATGTTTTTCTTGAAGTATCGTTCTCAAACGATCTTCACCAATCACTTCCTGTAAGATGGCATTATCGAATTAGCAGCACCCAGCCAATTAATAAGCTTTTAAAAAGATTCTGAACAAATTTGTAAGTAATTAACAAATCATTCAGGTGCCATAATAGTTTAGTAATGAAATCAAAATGGATGACGCTTCAACCAGTAATTAAGGCACAACTTTTACAGTTAAGTAAAAATTTAAGTTTGGCCCAACTGCAGAACAAAAGAAATGTAAGCTTATGTGACGTCACAAGATATAAAAGGGCCGGGGTATAACTAATTTCAACCATCAAACACTACATTTTTATATATATGCATAAAAAATAGTTCAAGGATTGACCTCGTAAGTACGCTGATTTAAACTGAAAGTGTCAAGTCCTCACCTGTAAATTTCTTGTGATCAAATTGAATTTGTCGTCGGCAGAAGACGATGCATTCGAAGCCATATTTCCGGTATCCTTTCGACAGAGTCTTACAGCACTGTTTATTGGTTGAATCAAGCCAAACTTGCTAAAGCGTTGCCTTGAGATAAACAGCCGCTGTAGCATAGAACTCGACAACAAGAGATGGTGTACTTTTCACCCCACCTTGCACGTGTATTACAAGTTTTATACACCTTTCTCACGCAATAGCCACACAAAACATGGACATCACTTAGAAGCCTGGCCTTTTCTAGAAGAATCTTGGGCCTGGGGAGAATTAACTCCTAAGTGCCTGGCTATTTCTGAATAAAAATATTATGTGACCAAAATATATCCTCGAGAAGAAGGTTCGTGATATGCGGATGGCCTTTTTTTCCCATTAGATGTGAAATGGTTAGGTTTTTTTTCTCGTGAATTGGGATTTCGTTCGTAACTTAACTGGGCTGTGAACGGGAGCCCATGATATGCGCTCCTCAGGCTGTGAACCCTGATTTTTCAAAATGAAATGAGAAATAAACGTTTCATTCGCCGTGAACCCTTATTCTGATTATGTTTTCTATTATTTGCGACACCGTCATTACGTAATAAACACTGCATAACCATGAAAGGCAATCTGTTCAATTCCTTCTGCAGTTCAGTGGGGTGGTGGTGGAGGGGGGCTCCCTTTCGCCTATGATTAAGACTATGATTCAGACGTCGTGCCCGAGTCGTACCAATTTTAGGATCTACAGAAGCCAAAGAGTTGCGACCCGCCGACTAGGTATCAATAATAGGTACTCAAATGGTACATGTGTGAGATACCTCATTTGCATTAACGGACACGAGCCGATGACTATAGTGTGGGATACCACGGGTATCTCACACAAAAAGTAGCAAGGCTGCTAAACCAGCAAAGTTCAGGAGGGTCGTTACTTTTGGAAATTAACGGCATACGGGTTGCTATGGAAATTAAGAGTGTTTCGCGATTAAAGAACGAATTATGATGAATAAAATTGTGTACCTTACCTCTGTGATGTTTATCTTCAGTGTGTGTTCTTTAGCTAGAATTCACTATTCCATGAAAACATGAAAAGTTCCGACTTTTTTACATAAAAATTGGTCTCTTTATTTCATACACTTAACCAACGCGAAATTTAGCAGCAGGGATCTATCATGGCACATTGTAGAGACAACGGAGACAAATTTTTGGTTCACTACTTTGAAGCGTTTCAAGAACGTTCCTCTCAAAATGTAATTTATTATTTCACGAAAAATCAGAGTACCGATTTTATCCGAGTGGTATCAAAAATCCCGTTTAGTGTAAACATAATGGTGTAAAGAGGCCCTTAAGGGTAGACACGCAGGTGTCACGACTTAGCGATTCCGATTGCTTGCTTAAGTTCTCAGATGAAAGCGTCCTTCTCCTTTATTTAACAAAACAGCCAACAAATCACAAGACATCCGTTGAGCGGCAGGAGCAGTGACCCCACAAACAGGGGTTCCCGTGCTACCCGTCCCTAGTTGTGGTAGTAGAGTGAAGTTGTTGTTGTACTTAAACGTTGTGACCGAGGTCCACAAACGCGCAAAAAAGGACGAGGTTAACATCGAGCCACCTCGGGTCAAACACACTTATCTTGCGAAACACAGCTGGTAATCTCGTTTGCCTGAATTTGCCCGCTTGGATAGCCAATCACAAGGCCAGACTTGGTTCCTTGTACCCACTCACGGAGCTAGCCACATATTAAAAGACAGTACCCCCGGAAGCAATGTCTCATTGCCACATTTTCTGCAGCCAGTGTTTGCGACCTTCTTACTAGTCCTACTATAACGAGTAACTTTTTCTTACCGAATGCATACAATTCTAATTCATACAATTCTCATGCTACATGTAAATCAGGACAACAATTATCTGCTAAACTCTTATCATTTATCTGCCTGACAACTAAATCTCACCCGAGTGTTTATTGGCAAAATACACGTTAATTGTGAATTAGAAAAGTTGTTACTTTCTCTACTAACAGAAACACGTTTTTTTTCTTTAAAAAAAAGTTTTCTCCTGTGATTCACTGATTAATGGCAACAGCATAACTTTTCTCTCGTTCTTGCTGGTACCCAGACTACAGCTTGATTTTATTTTGGCCTTTTTATGAGCCCCGAAGCTTAGCTTTGTACAATGAACTGACAAATTTTATAATCTCTAAGCCATCGACACTAAATGCTAACATTAGCCAACAAAAAGAAGCAAATTTTTAAAAACATATATATACATTTTTAACAAAGTCAGGGGTATAGCTATAACAGACAAACCGAGGCACTTGTCTCAGTCATTTTTTCGTTTTAGTTGTTTATAGTTATCATAAGCACGCTAAATAAAAAGGAAGAGAATTTAATCATCGGCATTACCCCAGTCATAATTTTCCTCTGGCTATAGCCCTGAAAGTAAAATATGCATCATGAAGTTTCTTACTCATAGTCTTGGGAGAAGTTATAGACTGTTCACTGCTCTCTATTTTCCTGTATTTTTATTCGATGGTTTAATGCATGGATAGAATCACAAGAGAACTGGACGCCAGTGCAAAACGGGAGACTTGATGGGGTAGGGGGCTCGCTTTGCTCAACTCCTCACCCCCACCACCACGTGCTTCACGCTCGATTCACTTGCTTTTTTTTTGTATGCGTTGAAAAATTGAAAGGCTGTGACCAGTCTAGAGAAGTTGATCAGTGCCATGGCCCTCTAATGACTATTGCCCAGGATCCATTGTAGCCAATGCTGCAAACTCGCAAGCTAACCACCTTAAAGCTGAAAAACTGTTCAGTGCAATGGTTGGCAAGTAGAAAGCTGTACAATAATGGTTTTGTTTACTTTTTTCTTACAAACACGTCACCCTACCACAATGTTTACCAGGGGTTTCATTATAAGGGCTGGGTGCTGAACAAATTGACTGGCTGCCCACCTGGTTTGACCATCTAGTGGAAAGTTTTTCTTAAAGAAGACTTTCCATTCAAATAATTTTGCTGGCCTGTGAAAACCAGTTGCCCTCCTACTGAAAAGGTTAATGAAACCCCTGTTTACACTTTAAAAAAACAAATTGTCCTTAGCTGCTAACACAAATCATGAAGAAAATTTTTAACTAAGCCATACTGAAACAAGCTCTGTTGGTACTGAGATAGCACATTATGCGGTTAGAAAATGCAAAACTGTGCACAATCCTGCTTGTACATTGAGTTCTGTCCCAGCCGATTACAAATGTACCTTAACAAGACTGAAGGTACACCTCAGTAACTTGGATATGGTTGTTGCTGCTGTTGATAGTTATAGCTATATTGGTTGTACCCCTGTTGCTGTGGATACTGACCACTTGGATACCCTTGAGTGCTACCATAACCACCCTGTGCAGCAGGTTGCTGTTGGGATTGCGGCTGCTGCTGCTGCTGCTGCTGCTGTGGATAAGCCGCTGGATACTGCGTCTGGGCCTGTCCTGTTCCAGAATAAGGTGCAACCCCAGTAGCTGAGTAACTTTGGCTTTGCGGAGTGTAACTTTGTTGACTAGTTTGACTATAGGCTTGTTGAGCTTGGCTCACGGGATATGCTGAAGATGAGCTGGTCATACCAGGGTAGGTTGACTGGGTCTGAGTGGAAGTGGGAGCATAAGATTGTGAAGGCGCTTGACCAGCTTGGGTAGCCTGCTGAGGATACTGGGTCTGCTGTGCATATGATGCTGCTGAAGGTGCTTTGTTTGCTAGTGGTGACGGTGCAATGTTCTGTTGTCCTGGAAGCTGCATCTGCTGTGACGCAGGGTTGGACTGTTGGGGATACCCTTGGGAACTTGGATCTTGGTTTTTTAAACCTGCAGGTGCAAAATATTTGGAACAATTTCGGTTTGTACCTACATCCTGTTAAATACCTTTGTGAGATGTGATCAATATTCAATTGTTGGATCAAGTGTAATTTTGAATAGTTAACAATACTTTCAATAAGATCTTGATATACTGCCAGATTGCACTGCAGCTTTATATCACTTTTGACAGTTTAAAATACAAAATAGTCTGACCTCCATCAGCAGGGCTGGTGGGGTATAGCTGTCGAGAGATGCTCGTAGTGGAGCTGTCTGGCTGCTGTTTATCCTTGGCAAGGGGATCAAACATGGTCACCTCTGGGGTGGGCTTGGGAGGAACGGGTATAGATGGCAATCCCTCCTGAGTAGAAACTAAAGAATACCATTGATAATATATTACACTTATTTACTTCTTGTTCTGATAACATGATAAGCAGCCTTTTTGAACTAAATGTGCACATAAAAAGAAGTAAACAGAGATCTTGTAAATGCGTCATTATCATAGCAGATGGTATTTCTGTATGCTAATAGTATTACTCAAAGAAATCTTCTAAGGCAGGGAAGGGTGTAAAGAAAATGAAGTCATTTTACAATTATAGAAGTTGACCCAGGATGATTCACCAACTAGTTTCCACAGCAACATGCATGCAGCTATTACCATCTTATAATCTATCAGATTTTCATAAAATATATTTTTCCCAGTGCATCTTTTTAGAAGATGAAGAACACTACTCGGATAGTAGCATAGATCATTTCCTTAAGTACAGCTTTTTAAAGTAAAGCTTCATACTTTTTACTTTTACTGTATACTGTACTAGATATTTCTTAAAGTTATACTATGACACTGCAAGTAACCCACAAACCTTGGGTAGGTTGCTTATCAATTGGCTGCTGCTGTCCACCTTTGGGCTGGTCACTTTCATCATTTATCTCCAATCTATTTAGAAGATAATTTATCCTATCCCTAATCTGTGTCAATTCTCTTCTAAACTCTGCAACAAGGGTGTGTTCAGGAGGTCGAGGTACTCCATTAACTGAAAAACATTCAATTTATATATTACACCAACAGAATAGGACAGGTCAAATATCTTTAAAATAAATAATCATAATAATCATACTACCATTTGACTAAACAAGGTCAAGAGAAGGTGAATGTGGCTGGCAGTTACCTCGCTCAAGTGATGTTACAGAGTAGGTTTAAATATTTTTTAATGCTGAACTACATGTATCAACATTAAAGAGCTTGCAAAAGAGGTGATGTGTAATTAATAATTGAAGGATGACAATAACCTTTACTTGACTTGTACCAAGTTTATTGTTTATGTATCACCCTTGAGCATTACTCATGGCTGACTATTGGCAAACTCAAAATCTGATTGGCTACACAGAGTGACACTGTCTATCAACCAGATGATGGTCTCTTGATATCTACTGGTAAAGTCTGTGTACAAGCCAAGTGGCTCATCAGGCTGGAGCTTGTTCCGTTTCTGTAGCATGAAGTGTGTAAGAGTATTTTCACTCCATCCTGGATGGGATGCTAGGCCATTGCTGGGTTACACTCACTCACTTACCCTCTTGTCATCAGTTTCTCAAGTAACAGGACGACATGTACATACTACATGTAGTCCCACATATTGAACAAAAATTCTTACAACCAAAGTACAGCATTTAGTTCTAGCAGACATGATTGATAATAAACACAGTTTTCAGAACTTACCTAATTAAGCTTTAACTTTGGCTTAATTAACTTAATTGTGCTGTAACAACTGAAGACATGTTTTATGATAAGAGATTACATTACGTTACACTGCTTTTATCAAACTTACCAAACAAAGTTATCCTTAATATTCTGCAAACGGTTCTTGCAAAGGCAAGGTCAGAACTATCGAAAATCGTTATAAGATCGCCATCTGAAACAAGTGCAAAGCTGGATTAGCTCAGTGACCTAGAAACTTGTTAAAGGGCAACCTCATAAAGAATATTACTTTGTAAGCTACAAACCATCCGAATAGGTACCTTCATCCTTGTATTTAATTGTGATATCATCCGTGTTACTAAGTTTGCCACGGTATACTCTCTGCATCATCAACAGCAAGTCATCATAAGTCAGATCTTCGTTGTGAATTGGTATGCATCGTATATCATCACCTAAACGAGCTTTGATTATAAGTGTTCCACTGAGATCCACATTCCCACCTACAAAATTCACCCCTCTATTTCCAGGTACACCAATAGAGAAAGTTTCTGGAGTGTAATTCATTTTTGGATGATGAAATTTTGAAACAGAGAATTATTTCCCTGTTCTAGATCTTTACCGCAAATTTTTCAATACGTGCTTCTTCCAGTTTGAGAATGACTTCATTCGCTTCCAGTCTTCAAACGAGCACCGTGAAAAAACAGTGCTTAGTCCCCACGCAGTTGAAAGAACGCCTTGTTATTTCTGCTATCGACCACCTTCACAAGAGGATGTTTCGACGAATTTCTTCACAAAATAGTTTTGTAACTCCTTGCCGGACTTTCATTAAGAGGTATTACAAGAAGAAATCATGGAAGGTGAGACAATAGACCTTATAAAGTTTTTTTTTTGTACAGTAATCCCGGGTCCCTCGAATGGGAATCCAATGAAAAAATACCGGTAATTTCCTTAAAATCGAATTCTGGACAATTTATAAATTTCAAGGTGAAGATACTAGACAAAAAAATTGAAGTAAACAAATTTGAAGGAACTGACTGTGCTGGTCCAGTCGCTTGGTTAGTTTTCCATACATTTTGCTTATGGTTGCTGTTTTTTTTTTTTTCAGCGAAGTAGCATGGCTTACAAATTGGCAGAAAAAAATTATAGACAAGTAATTGGAAAATTAAAGAACGCGACTGGGCGCTTTTCAGAGTAGCTACAAACCTCAAATTTGGTGCAATCCTTTGTTTAGTATTTTAACTTTGCTATATTCATAAATTTGATGTTAGAGGTTGTTACTGGGGGGGGAGACTCCCATATGAAAAGGATGGGGATACTTGTTGTACCTTTTAGGGGTTTAAATAGTGGTTTCAATATGTCTTAGGGTGTTCAGCCTCATAGGGACCAGAGCGGGAGCTTTTGCGGTACCTTCTAGAGTATCGAGAGGAACAAATATGACAGAAGATGATGTTTTGTTCTAGAGTTGGTACCTCTTAGGGGTGAAAATTTCAAGCCACACATCCCCAAAACAGGATCTTGGTACCTTAGAGGTTCTTTTCAAAATTTCTGATGAGCACCCCTGTCCTTTTTACATGGGTGTCCCCCCTCCGGGGTTGTTACTTGTGTGAGAATTTGACAACATGTAGGAGGGGTAGAGGACATACGAAAAAGTTACTGGGAAATCATAGTGAAGCTCTACAAGACATCAAGGGAGGTGGCATGGCCCGGTGGTTTAGGGCACTGGATTTGAAATCTGGAGGTCCCTGGTTCAAATCCTCTACCCTACT
>Ga0126339_10002165_pt1 | contig 13969 bp, 8 predicted proteins | sample OrbTmetagenome_2_FD_92532 | JGI IMG/M metagenome (GOLD analysis project Ga0126339, IMG submission 92532) | Coral microbial communities from Petempiche,Puerto Morelos, Mexico - Orbicella T R C metagenome | ecosystem: Host-associated > Invertebrates > Cnidaria > Coral | place: Petempiche,Puerto... | reverse complement strand
ATTTTAACGGAATTTGGTAATTTGCATATTTCTTTGAAATAAAAGGATATTTAGCCAAAAAAACTATCCAGTAGTTTTTGTCATGCCCTAGCCTATCTACCATGAAAAATGAGCGAAATCGAATTTTCGACCCTTGCCGAGTTATTTTCCATTTTTATGGACAGGGACTCTTAAATGGTGAGAAACCTGAAAATAACAGTTTAATAAGATAGAAAAACACCAAAGAGATAATGATAAACCATAAAGGAACAAGGATGGCTAAGGATGGGGAAGATTGACACGGATTACAAACGACGAATTTGAAAAATTGAGGCTAAACTTTTCAATATGCGCAAACCGTGACTGAGCTCCTTTAAGGTGATTCCTCAGCAATAAAAGTTATCGAACAATTTTTTTGAAACTTTCCCTGAATGTTTCCTATCAAGCACTGTTTTGAAAAATACAATAAAAAGGATAGGTAACCATGCTCGCTTAAGAGATACAATGGGCCAATTTTACTCCATTTATGCCTAAACACGCGTGATATTTCACCAGTTCATGTTACATTTTGCCGTAGCTGGAAGCAAAGATTATTAAAGCAATACTTGAAAAAAATCTGGATAGATAGAAAGTCAAGGGCACTTGGAACAATGTAATATATAATTTATGGAAAAATCACACAATTCTAAGCACCATTTACTCAAAGCATTCCTCAAGTAGTTGTTACTTTTGTGTTTTTGAAGTCATAATTTGCATCCTTGAATATGGTTTTGTGCACTCTTTTAGCTATATCTTTTTTTCCTTCCGAGTAATTTTTTTCTTTATTTTTTAACTTGAAGCATAATTTTTACATCAAAATTATGCAATAAAAAATATAGGCCACCATGCCTGTTTAGAAGAAAACGAGTGTTTATTTTGCTGTTGAGCTAAGCTTGAGGGAAATCTTTTGCCTTGTCTATGTGCACGTGTTCGTGTGCACATGGTAAAGACTCGAAAATTATGCACAGTGGGGATGCACAATACAATACTGAGGAATAACCTTGAGCGAACTTTTAGAATGTACCCATTGATTCTCTGCACCCATGCAACAGTAGCACCGCTGATTTTGAATTTTCCAAGTATTTTCAAATACAAGTCTCTACGCTTAAATAAAGGCAATTAACATAGCAACTCTCCTGGAGGCCAACTATTTCTTGGTCTAGACGTGCATTGAGAAAGCAATTCTTAAAGGGAAATGACCGAATGTCACTCCCTAAGTCTTCATGCAGAGATTTAAAATTACACGCTTTATATCAACATTAAACTAAAAAGCGAACACTCACTACGCAAAAGATCAATTCAAAATGGCAGATACCACTACAAAATAAGTAGAATCCTTGTTAGATTTCTTACCATTGGCTGAATATTGTGCTTGGAAAAATCAAGAGTTTCCTCGGCCATATTGGATTTGGGGTCAGCCAAGCCTCGCTATGGAATGTTAGATCCAGAGAGTCTGGGTACGAATGACATCAGAGAAGTATTCTCAAAAGTTTTCCGTTCAAGCGAAAACAGAATAAAACAAAATTCCGATTTATAAATCCTTAGTAAGTAATAAAAAGACGTTCAAATATTCATCTCACTGAATTTTTTTAAATGAAAATATCGGAAAATGCTGAAGTTTTCGAAGCGGAAAAAATTCATTGTACGTCATCAAAAAGCGGCAAGCCCTTTGAGGACTGGGTATGATGCTCTGCACGAAACCGAGGTTGGATTCTCAACGATGGCGACAGCTGAGACGCGAAATGTGAGTACTTCCTTCGAATTTTCCCCTAATTTCAACAACAAAAAGATCATGTGTTCTCATAAAGAATGGTAATAATATTAGATTGAAGATTGCTTCAAATTTTGGGCTGAAAATTATCCCTCCATGTTGTTCTTTGTTGCCAAATTCTTTTTCGAGAAATTTTTGCCTGTCTGAACAATAGAAATTGACATGAAAACAGGGTCTCGAGCTTAACAACACCCAAAAGACCATTCGAGCTGTGGGAAAGTTAAGAGAAAAATTACACTAGTTTAGCGTCGAATTAATGTAAATTGTTTCTAACATGTTTTGAGGTTGTCTAGGGATTGTTATAAAACAGCTGTCGAATAGTATACATGAGTAAGGCCAGAGTATTTGTTTACATAATTCCCATTAAAAATAATATTTAGACGAAACGGTTTGGCGAATTTCTGCTTCGGAAAAGTATACCAAGACTGAAGGCAAGTGTTGATGTTGAAAACCACTCTTAAACTTTTACTTTGATAGAAAACAATCTGTTAGAAATGCGACTTACACGTACTCTGTGGTGTGAACAGTCTTTAACAACTGCAATATCCGCAATGTTAATTTGGCTAACTTGCATTGTCAGAATTTCAATCGCACGGCATGTTAAAAACGATGACTTTAATTTGCAGTCATTCTGTGTATACCTTACTGATCATTGCTTTTTCAACTTGGCATATCTTTTATTTTATGTTTGATTTTTTTTCACTTACAAAATTAATGCTTAAGTTGCAGATTTTATGTGAACTCGAATAACGTTGTGGAAATTAAACACGAAAATGATGATTTTCACGAGAACTCCATACGTGATGTTATTACAAAACATATCTTGCTGTTAAATTGATATTTGCCAATGTTTTAAGCTCTCTACATGTAATTCTTGAAAATATATTTTCTGTTGTAAAATCCACAAACCCAAAACATTTTTCTTGTGCATTTTTCTTGTGCTAGAATGGTTCCACCTATACGTCTGGATTTTGTCTCTTGGAATGTAGAATATCTTTCTTGATCTGGTTTTAATGCTCTGATCACAATAGTATCAGTGAAGTCTGATGAAAAAAGTTCTTGATATTTTTTATTTACCCTATCAACCCTAAATCAGATGTGCTGTAACTCTTTTTTTTTTTAATTTTTAGGAGGATCAAGTCTCAGAGGAAATACCAGGTAAGTCATTTTGACCTTTTAATAATTTTCATTTGTCATCTGTGAGTGTAACTTTAACTTAAAGTGATTAAAATGCTCACAAAGTGGTTTATTCAGTACCTGTGTACCTGTATATCTGCATTTGTAAGTGATCACATTTTTTGAGAGACCAGGATATGCACTAAAGGTTATAAACCTATGCAGAAACCTCTGTTGTTAATTTTAGCTCAACATGAACTTTTACTTTCTTGAACAGCCTTTTACATCCAGACCTCAGATTTCCATGTTTTTATCAAGAATTGAGTAATATATTCATGTAAATGTTTTTAATCAAACTCAAGAAGTGATCAGCATGGCATTACAAGCCAAGAAGATCTTCAAATTACGACTGCCAAAAAACTTGAATCTCTTGACAGTTTACAAGCAGTAAAACGGTCAATTTTGGTGTTGGTGTTATTCTCAATGATTCTGTAGAAGTACACTGTAGCTTGATCGTAACCATTGATGGCCCTGTCTTGTTGTATTCTAGCAAATGATGAAGCCCCCATACCAGTGAACACAGCAAAATCAACAGGAGATGTGGATGCTGAGACAAAGGAGAAGAGCTCCCCCAGCGACCTTCCTTTAAATATGCCAATGTCAGAAGAGACAAGTATGCCGACCCCTCTTCAGGAAGAACAATCCAACATTAAGGTAAATTTATCTGATAGCCAGCAATGTAGGTAAGAATAATCTAATCTGGCTCATTAACAGGCCCAGCCAGGTTTTTTGGCTCTTGACCCTTCAAAACTACCTCAAGTTTTTTGTCTTATGAAATTCCTGTTTCTGATAAGATCTCTCTCAGGGGGTGAAACTAGTCAATGGCTGGCTCTTAGCTGCATCCTGGTTTAGTTGGAATTAAATGCACTACTGTGTTACAATATTAATAGTGAGCTCAATCTTGTTATGTTACCAATGTTGTGTGAATCCCTGAAATGTCAGTAGTTTTGTCAAGATCACTAAAAACTGGAGACTTAAACAGTGATATTCAAAACCAAACCATCTTGTTCTAAAAAGTGAAGAAATGCTCATGATCAAGAATGGCATCTTGTCACTGTGTGAGTTATCAAGCGAACTTGTTCTGGAAAACAGAATTAATGTTGTTCATATAATCAAGAAAGACCTAGTCAGCTGGCGTGTTAAAGCACCATTCCTTGTTGTATATGTGCATGCGCTTATCAACTGTTGACTTCTACGACTAGTCAATTTATAAAATTGCTCTGCTTCTTTAGTATACTATTTGGCTAATAATATACCACCAATCCAAGGTTTGATACTTAAAACTACAGTAGTGCTTACACAGACTATATTTTAGACTTTTTCTTATAATTCTAACCACAGCCACATACACTCACTCCAGTAATGTTAATCACTAGTCTTGCATGTTACTGTGGTGTGTCTTACATTGTGAGAAAAAATTTACACCCCCAGGTGGCTGTGATCTCATTATCAATGATTCCAATATTAAATTGAACTTTTTTTCATTGATGGGGGACAGAAATTATCATAGCAATCATTTAGGGCTTAATACATGTATCATTCAAATATTGAAATGAAAACCTTTATTTTTAGTTTCAAAATTTTTAATTAAAATATTGCATGCATACATACATGCATTAATATAAAAACCCTGCTTACGTTTTTCCTCATGTACAAGTAGTGTGGTAGATAAGTTAAGTAAAGTGAACATACATAGATTAATATCAAGGTAATTTCTGTTGGACAAAATAATAAAATAATATAATTTTACCACAAGAGTATTTTTTTCTTGTAAAAGGACATTATTTGTGGCAGGAGTATATGTAATTACATTTGTTATTATCTCTACTGTTTGGTGCATCACCATACAAATTATATGAATTAATTACAGCTGCAATATAATGAGAGCAGTTCAGAGTTGTGGTGTAAATTTAGAGTGAAAAACATCATAGTCATTTTAGTTTTAGATGACTATTTAAGAATAAAAATTAATTAAATTCCAGAACACTTAGAAATCATCTCAATGTCATTTTCAAATGAAAAAATAAAATTATGTTACACTACAAAATGCAGTAAACTGAAGTTATCTTTTCTCAATATCGTAAGCACATTTCATATACAACTGAGACCATGTAATCTGTGTTAGGTGTTTTTAGAAGGGAGCTACATGTATTTGCTATTATTTGTATTTAAGTCATCAGATGTAATGACAGTGTGAATTGTGGCATTATTTTATTTATAAATGGCAAGGAGTGAAGTCATTATATATGACCTTAGGACAAAAAAAAAGCAATATTACCACCTAGAATGCTGAAGGGATCTTCCAGGCTTCATTATGATTTAGACCATTTCCAAGTTGTCAAAACAAGTCTTCATGCAAAACATTCATATGAAAATGTGTTCTGCCTACAGGTTCATTTTCATTCAAATCAAACTTATTTTCATGTGAAACGTTTGCACAAGGAATTGCCTTGAAACACAGGCACAAGGTGCAAAGTGCAAATATCACTGAGAAAACCATTCCTTCACTGGTGATTCATGAATGTGTATTTGGGCAGATAAGGAAGGTTAACTTATGAAATAGATAGTTTTCAGTGATAAATTTCTTTAAGTAAATTTGTGTTTAATTTTAGTTTTGCCTCTTTTTAAAAGCCTTCATTTCTCATCATCTCCCTAAAGTGGTTTTAACAACTTTCAAACCAAAACCTAATTTAAACCCCAAAATTTGCACATAGTATTTTATTTTGTTTTACTTAACAATCATTAACTATTTAAAGGGGGACACAGAGGCAGAAAGACAGGGTGAAATCCTAGCTTTTTATGGTGAGGAAGAAACGCGTAATTATGACAGTCCAGAGCCAGGCCCTGTGATAGAAAAGGATGACGCCGCCACTAAGGAGACAGCAGGATCTGAGCAGGTTGGCCAAAATTTTCTTCTCAGAATTGGAATTTGTAGGTGCAATGATGGTTCTCACATCACAATGAAGTAATGCTCAAAATAATAATTCAATGAAACAGTTACTAAGTTTCACCTTTGTGCTTTAGAATATATACATGTGCACATGTCTATATGTCAAGACCCATACACAGATATTTTGGAAATGCTCAAGCTGTAGGTATTTGACGATGTACTGAGTATTTGGATTGCATCAAGCTATGTACATTGTGTTTGTAAACATGTTAATGCAACAGCTTTCTATTTTGTTTCTAAGTTAAAAAGGCAGTATAATAATTGCATTTACAATGTGCTCAATTTGGTACACACACCCAATTGGTTGGTTTCTGTGTTTGTAAAGCTCTTTACAAACACGGGATTTAGTTTTCAATGGTCAAGTGACTTTCTAAACGAAACAGAGAGCATTTCTGCCAATGTGTCTTTTTAAATAGTTATAATAACAAACATTCTCGTCAGTTTTGGACTGCATAACAGGGATTGGGAAGGCTGTGCGCCATGCACACATGGCGCAGAAATCTACGAAATGGTGCATTATAGAAGCACCTACTGGGCCTACGATACGCCTTAGCATCGAAGCAGCTAGTAAAATGTACACTACTTTGTGGAAAGGATTTTCATTTGAGAAATTTTCGGTGTTATGACGAATGAACACGCGAGAAATCACAATTCGTTTGCTCTTTTATCGACATTATAAAAGCGTTCGTTTTGTTTTCGTTCCCAGACCCCTTATTCGGACTCTGCTCGCAAACGAGTTTCTTGCTCAATCCATGTGCTTTCTGTTTTTCATTGATAGAATCGGCTGATTTGAATATGTTTTGCATGCTGTAATTAGCCAAATAATAGGCCTCTGAAAGCGAAAGTTCCTAAATTGGAAAAGACACAGAGATTGTGGCCATTTTGCACTACAAATGCCGAGCCGGCCACAAGGAATTGTGATCCTGAAAACAACAATCAAGATGAAGCTTCCAAGCCTTCTAGTTCTGAGGAACGAAAAATTTTTGGTTAACGTTTCATTAACTATTAGAGAGCTCAAGGTTGTGTTATGTACAGTTGATGCATAGCTCAAGTTTTAAATTGTAAATGCAATGTTACTTGTCACTCTAAATCTAAAACTGAGCATGTCTCAGTGATGTTGATGTCAGACTACTTGGTGTGTTAAGTTTAATCATTTCCAGTTCAGAATGCATAGTTTAACCTCAATGAAAGGTTATATAATTTGAGTTAGCTATATTCTGTGACTGTACCCTTTAACCTACATGTAGCTTGAAGTCCAGTAAAATGTATAAAACAACAACAATCAAGAATTACATATCATTTGTCAACATTTTTTTATGGCCCATTTATTTACCCTAATGGTCCAAACCTTTTATAAATGGCCCCTAACTTTCCAATGCCATGGGCCATAGGCTCATTTGCCTGGTTTGCCTTCCCAATCCCTGGTATAAATGGCTGTAGACATCCCCATTATTCATTCTCCTTGTTCATGTACATGTTTCTGTTTACATTCACTGACAGGAATTTCAATCAGGAATTTCAGTGTTGCCCTGTAGAAAAACCCCTGTTCAATACATGTGCATTGTACTATAGGGGTGGCAAATTGTCCATCAAAACTTGTGGGTCTCGCAAAGTTTTCATTAAATTTCACAGCTCTTGTTGTCTTGTTTTTTTGGTGGTTATGTGTGTCTCGAATTTTCATAAAATGGTCTCGGAGTCTTGATTTTTTGCAATGCTAAGAAAGTCTTTAAGTCCTGATTTTTTTGTTTGGTTTTGAAATGGCATCTGAATTAGAATGTCTTAGAATCTAAATGTCTCACAGTCATGGCCATACTTTGTCTCGGTCATGTAATTTAAGAAGTCAAAATGTCTCAGACTTTCAAAGGAAAACACCACTCTGGCCTTCTCACAAAATCTCGTATTTGCCATTCACCATGGTAATTGTGGGAGTGACAGCAGTCAAATGCAAACCAACTTATTAAATGTCAAGCACTTATAAATCTTTGGAATAGTCAACAAGAAAATGATGTTTCATTCCAATTTTACAGGTTGAGAAAGAGCCTCCTAAAGAAGAGGTCCCAGAAGATGAACCTCTCGCTGAGAACATGGGTAATGCGACCTTCCATACCGTCAGTCAAGCATGCCTATCCTTTAAGTCTTCATTTACACTTACAGATTGCGTAAATGAAAGATCGGAGCAGAATAATGTTACATTGTATATGTCATATAGTCACTTGAAATGCATTTTCTTACAGCAATTTAATTGACAGCTGCCATTTTAGCTTCATCCATGTTTATGTGTGTGCTAATGCAATGACCGTCTTAAAAATAATTGCATACGTTATTGATTTTGGTAGAGCAAACTAAGAAAAGTTATTATGTGAGAGTAAGAACATCCAAAGTGGCTCTTGTTTGAAATTTTGACTTCTCCTCAAAATGTGACTTAAGGGAATCTCCCTTAAGTACAAATCTTTGCAGACATTTATGCGCATTTGCTTCTTGCTATCATCTTTATTAGAACTCTGTGTGTTAAAACTACCTTTAGCACATACCTTTATTCGCAGCTAAAACAACTCTCCAATTATTGTTGTTAGTGCAAACTACCCACGCTTTTTTATAAATTTCACAAGCAGCACTGAAACATCATTGCGTGGGATTGTACTTAGGTGAGGTTCAACTACATCTCCACATACAGTTGAACCCCACTATTTCAGACTCTTAGGGAAAACGAAAAATACTTTGAAATAGCGAGTAAATGAGTGACTGTCATATCCAAAGGAAATGATTTTGAGTTCAAAATAGTGGGGAATTTGAAATAACCGAGTTCGAATTAACGGGGTCTAACTGTACCATAATGATTCAATCCAGCACTTGGGGTGGTAATATTTATTATTGGTTGCTCGATGGAGGGTGCTCAAAGGAGGAACCACATGCTTCTTTCTTCATTCACCAGAGTATCTAAATGTGATGATTTGTTGGAAGGTCCTCAATGAAATTATTATGGCAACCTACTATTAGTCACTTTGGATGAGCTTTCTGGCACGTTTGGGCTACTTTCAGATGAGTGATGATCTTTTAGTTAACGGTTCTTCTTGAACTGCATTGTATAGTGTTTCTTTTTAGTTAAAAGCCAGTCACAAAATGCCAATTAAGCTTAAAAATACATTTCATCCCTAATTTTGGTAATTTTCACAGGTTTAAAAATGTTAAATTTAATTCTAAGTATTCTGCATTAAGTTTCTTTAAAACTAAACGTTCTTTAATTTCTAACACAGTAACTGTTTTGTCTGATACAGCAAAGTGTGAATTCTGCCACTACGTTGGAATAAGGGAATCCTTTTTCTCAAAGTCCAAACGCTTTTGTAAAATGGAGTGTGCGAAAAGATACTCATCAGCATCCAATATTAAACAGAAGTCAAAGGGAGACAAGATTGGGACACCAAAAAAGAAACACAGAACTTCAGACAGACATCATAAAGTTTCTTTAAAACTCGACCTTCTTTCTAACATAGTAACTGTTTTGTCCGATACAGCCAAGTGTGAATTCTGCTGCTACATTGGGGTAAGAGAACACTTTTTCTCAAAGTCCAAACGCTTCTGTAAAATGGAGTGTGCAAAAAGGTACTCTGCATCGAATATTAAAAAGAAATCTAAAGGAGAAAAGATCGGAACTCCAAAAAAGAAACACAGAACTTCAGAACGGCATGCTCACAATACTAATGCTTTGGCTTCTGCTTCGGCAACAACATCTTCAGCTACTACTGCGGCAACGGCTTCTAGTGTTCAAGAAACAGTTCAAGATGGACATGAGGTGAGGCTTTTGCAGCAATCAGCTACATGTAACTGTAAATCCAAGTATTAACCCACCCCCTTTGTTGTAGACCCCTTGTAATGACAAGTTATAGACAAGCATCAAATAAATTCCTTGACTTTTTCTTTAATTTCAGGAGGAGGCTGAAGGAGCTAATGCAAGTGCACCCCCCTTGTCAAGAGAAGGTATTGATTATTCAGCATTGTAATCTTAAATGTATCCATGCACTTCAGACCACAAGTTGTTTTTTGCTGATTTGTCAAGTGAATGACTTCATTGGATTTGTGGATTCAGTGTAAGAGGTAGCACCTTCTGCCTCAATGCCTTTGGGAAAGCTCTTGTCTTAGATTTGCGTAACACAAATTGAAGTCCTGGGGGGTGTAGTTTTGCCCTCTCCTCCCCCACCCACAATCCCCTTAGATGGAATGCTTGTCCCAACTTGTCCATCACAGGTTGATCACAGGTTGCTATCCATCGTATCTCTGCTGAGTGGAGATAAAAACTGTTGGTCAGAGGAAACTTTTGTGTCTTTAGAACAACACTGCACTTGTACTAACCCAGATGCTTGAATCTAGAATCCAAAGTTCTTACCAACTGGCCACTATGTTTTCCATCAGCAGTATATGTAATTAATATATAGTTTCTAATTTGTTCTGGTTTAAAGTAATTTCTTAGAATGTTGTTTTCCTCTCCTCTACAAAGATGTTGGTGAAAACTGGCAGAATCGCAGCTTTGACTGGTCAGAGTACCTCAAGAAAACAGGAGCTAAAGCTGCTGCAAATCATCTATTTGAACATGTAAGAATGAATTTATTTCTTTGCCCAAGCTAAAAGAAAAAACAAATTCCCCATAGACTTAGAGAATTTAGTGGTAGTTCATCAGACATTTGTTTTACATAAAGAGCTGCTGTAAGTGAATCAGTTTGGCCAAAAAACATTGTCACAGAGAAAAAATTGAGGTCATTATTGCTCATAGGGTATGTCACACATGAACAGATGGAGTGTGAGGAAGACATTGTTTGTGCAAATGGGAGAACTTAGCAGGGATGGTGACATGGTTTGTGTAATTAATATGAGGGTTTCTGAACAAGGGAGACTATACCCTGGGGAGCTGTATGCAAAGTATTAAATCTATAATGGTATTTTACATTATTTCTTGTTCATGTTTTCTCAACAGGTCAGTCTAAGCCCATGTTTGAAGGGCGTACATGTTGGCATGAAGGTTGAAGTTGTGAACTGCAGTATGGATGTCATCGATGATACTGACGTGGCATTTTGGGTGGCGACAGTGATTGAGATCAAACACTACAGAGTTCAGTTACGATATGAAGGTTATGAATCCAACCCTGCTGGTGACTTCTGGTTTGACTTGAGATCAAAGAATATTCACCCGGTTGGTTGGTGTGCCAAGAGGAATAAACTGCTTATACCACCTCCAGGTATGGTATAGTGTTAGTCTTTGAGACAGGAATTGTCCAATTTGCTGCGCAATCATAGCCACAATTAAACGAATCACACTCTGGCTTCGTGGTGAGAGATTTTGTTACTCTGAGTCCGGATAATATTACAGACCAAATGGAACCAGGGGTTTCATTAAGGGCTGGGCACCGTGCAAATTGACCACCTGTGAGGATGATTTTGCCCACCTAGGTTGACTATCTAAAGGAAAGTTCAGTTCTAATAGTTTTGCCCGCCTGTGGAAACCAGTGTCCCTCCTGCTGAAAATGTAAATGAAATCCCTGACGGAACTCCACTCAGTCCTGTTACCATCACTTACATGTGACAAGCTTCCACAAACATAACCTGCTTTGCTGACGAAATTATATTGGCCATCCATTCTTGGCAAGCCTCCTGCCCTTATTTCTTTAGATGTGAGGGAGAGGGGAAGGGAAGACAGTTTTTTCACTCTTACTTGGAACAGGTTGCCCATCATGTTAAGATTTTAAAGGCATTTATTAAAATAAAGGGAAATTGGAACTCCAATGGAAGAGAGATTCAAAACTAGTTACACTTCAGAGAATGATAAATGAAAAAATTGTGAATAACTAGGTGTGAATGAATTAATGAGTTTGAACTTGGGAAGAAGAATTTGATATTGAACTCCTTCAAATTTACTATATCAAGGATCTGTGAACTGGTAATACATAATAATAAATTATGTATAGTAATTATAATCATGTATTTAGTTAGTAATTATTACTAATAGTACTGTTTATTTTCGGTCTCTACAGCTATCAGAGAGAACTGTGCCAATTGGAGAGATTACCTGTTCAAATGTCTCTCAGGAGCAAAGACCTTCTCGGTCGAGTTTCTTCAGCAACTACAAAGCCAGCCTTACAACCGATTTCAAAAGGGCATGAAAGTAGAAGTGGCTGATCGTAAGAACATGTACTCCATGTGTGTGGCCACCATAGTCGATGTGATCGGTGACCGTCTTCGCATGCGATATGATGGTCTTGATGATGATGTCGCTGAGGACTTCTGGTGCCACTACCAGTCGTCGGAGATTCATCCAATCGGATGGTCGTCCCTGGTGGGACACACTTTGCAGCCACCCATTGGTAAAGTTGTAGTGTGATCAAACTGTTTTGGTCATATAGGTTGTGTGAAAACATGCAGTAAATTTCTGAGTCCAATTCTGATTCCACATGTCTTTTAGGTTGGAAACACAGTCTCAGTAAGTGGAACGAATTCTTGGCAGATGATCTGGCGAACTCTTTAGATGCACCTCAAGAGTTCTTCGTGCAGGTTTGCATCGTGTTATGTACTGACTGCTTCAACACTTACACAAATGAATGAAGTGAGAGGAACAAAGCAGTTCATGCGCTCTCTAGCAAGCAAAAGGCACATAAACTTCGGAAGTTAAAGAATGCAGTTTTAAAATTTCCAAGTCTCCGAGATGAAGATTGCAGCTCGTTAGCTTTCATTTGAATGGTCACACGTTAGTGGTTTGTCCACACATTAATGTTAGAAACACCTTATATAGCATAACAAATGGTACCACATGAAAGTACACAATAACACTACTCAACAGCTTTTCTTATATACAAACTAAGAAGGTAGAACCAGACACAACTGTGCATTGTAGCAACGGCAACAAAAGTACCTCCTATTCTGACGACATAACTCTACTTATGGATTCTACAAATTCATCTTTCCTAGGATTCAACAGGAACAGCTCCAGGTGTTCATCAGTTCAAAGTGGGCATGAAATTTGAAGCTATCGACCCGTTTAACCCGAGCCATGTGTGTGTGGTGACTGTCATCAAAGTTCTGAAGTTTAATTACTTTGTCCTTGGAGTTGATTCCCTGGCGACGTACTTTGTGTGCCATGCCAACTCAATCAACGTGTTCCCCTGCGGATGGGCCAAGGCTCATGATCTTCAGTTGCACCCACCTAGAGGTAGTGTATTAATGAACGAACGAATGAGCGACCGACCGAACGAACGAAAAGATGAACGCACCAAAGAATGGACGGACGAACGTACGGAAGAACGAACGGATGAATGGACAAACGAATAAACGAACGAGCAAATAACTTGTAGTTATTTTTGCTCTGCCGTTCTGTTTCAGATCGTTGTGACAAGTTGACATAGTAGTTAGTCTTAGAGCAACGAAATTAAATTCAGTGAAGCTAGTGACGTTCTATCGTAGCGAGACGCATTTCTGTAGAGTAAAACTCTGTTTTACCTTCTTTTAGACTACAGTGTGGAGACATTCAGCTGGCCTGAATATCTTGCTAAGACGGGTGGTTTCGAGGCTCCTATTCAGCTCTTCAGACAGGTAATGGCTAAGTATTGTTAGTCTGTAGCTCAGCAGGGCCGGGTTGTTCAATGCCCGATTAAGCTAACCTAGGATTAGCGAGAATTTTGATTTCAGTTTTGTAACTTTTCGGTACCGTTTTCTGTTTATATGCTTAAAAACCACCGTTTTTTGCTCAAGTTTATGTCCGTTCTCATTTTGACACGAAATCCTCATACTCATCTTTATTTTCTGCTTGTGACAACTAGGAACAAAGAGGCGAGAACAACTTCAAAGTGGGCACTAAATTAGAAGCAGTTGATCTGCGTGAACCGGCTCTCATCTGCCCAGCGACAGTGACAGACCTGAAGGGACCCCTGCTAAGAATCCACTTTGACGGGTGGGACGAGTCCTACGATCAGCTTGTCGATAAGGATTCTTTAGACATCTTCCCTGTTGGTTACTGCTCGTCAGTGGCTCATCCATTGCAGCCCCCGGGGTAAGGCAGAGTGTGTTGTTGTTGT
>Ga0126339_10002164_pt1 | contig 13970 bp, 10 predicted proteins | sample OrbTmetagenome_2_FD_92532 | JGI IMG/M metagenome (GOLD analysis project Ga0126339, IMG submission 92532) | Coral microbial communities from Petempiche,Puerto Morelos, Mexico - Orbicella T R C metagenome | ecosystem: Host-associated > Invertebrates > Cnidaria > Coral | place: Petempiche,Puerto... | reverse complement strand
TCACAATAAATTGTGTGATCGACTTTTATCGATTTCCGATATTTGTCGATTGATTAGTATCGACAACGATCGACGATGATCGATTTTTATCGACTATCGAAATTATCGACATGTTACGTCCTGCTATTTGCCAGCGTTGTTTAAAACGTGGTCTCTATTTCAGTGTTTTGCAGCAGCTGAAGCTATTTTCCTTGCACTCAAATCCAACCAAACGAAGCAAAATACGTTTCAAAACTCGTGTGATGTCATAAATGGCGTCTCCGTCATAGCTTTGACGTCAAATCATGTTCAAATAAATAAAAACTGAGAGATTCATCCGCCATGTTGGATTTTCTTTCGCTCCCAGCTTTCCCCGTTTCTTGTTGTTCACGGAAGCGAGCGCGTCACGGGAAAAATTTGCGGGAAGACGGTTGAACGGGCGAACTTACGCGGGATCACGTTCAATTACGTTTTACGTTTCTCTTTCTTTTATTTTTTCTTTTCTCTTTTTCTTTTTCTGGTTTTGGTGGAGGGCGAGGCACAGACGGGTGAACAGACCAAGGCAGTCGGGGAGTCTGATATTTATCCTGAACTCGCTAGTCGTTGGAAGAATACGGCTAACGGGTTCAATATTCAAATATCAATTCGTACCGACTAGCAGGTCAGTCAACATTTGAATAATCAGTTCATTATTTAATGTAATCTTGAACAGACTAGAGGGTTTGATATTTAAGTAATCAAATTATTCATTGTTATCTTGAGGGGCACGCTTCACTTGGTTTGACTGCAATCGCTACTGCACATTCCCGTCTCCATTAGGCCATCCCCTTTTTTTCTCTGTTTAGCGTCGTCCGACCGACCCAGATTTTCGCGTTTTCCAAAAAAAAAAAAAAAAAAAAGTTACACAGAAGGCAATGAAGGCAATGACACATTTTTTCAAACAATTGTCACTTCAATCTGAAACATAAGCAATTTTTTTGCCTTACAGATTTTTAGTTTTGCCCTGTTCTCGTTTGATTTTAACGACGTCGACTTTTTCCTTCCTCCATTGCCGCGATGTTGACTTTGTAGCCACACCTTGTTGTTTCCAGGCTCCACGGATATTATGCTGAGGTACCGGGCCTCGTAGCTCCAGACTCCTTTTCCAATTTTATTTTTGTTTTTTTCCTTTTTCCGACCGACCGACCCAAAATCAGAAAACGCATCCGACAGTAAACAAAAAAAAAGGGGGGGGGGGATGGCCTTAGCCCTTTTCACTTCTTTTAGACCCTTCTAGATAATTCCACATGCCCCATTGCAAGCTAGTTCCAGTCCAATATCGAGAATACCAATATGGATCTATTTCAAACTGAAAAGCCCTGGGAACGAGGTTGGGCAAAACACTCCATCTGGGTAGGTTCAACACACGAAATCACGAGTTCAACGTTCAGTGCAGGCATATCAAGGCCATTTAGAAACCCTCCTCTTAGGTATTCCTCCTTCTCAGGCTTGCCAGGAGACCCCGAGAGAAAGAGCAGTTGAGGTGAGAGTGTGGATATCATAACCCTACCCTGTAAAAGACATAAGCCATATTTGTATCCTTGGTATTGGACTGAGACTAAAATGGCTTACAACTGAGGCTAATGTTGAATCTTTTCAAATGATTTTCCCTTGCATGAGCCTCCCTTGTGGGCTAGTTCCAGTCTAATGCCAATACGAATATGGCCTATTCCCTCTGAGACACACCTACAGGGAATCATGGTAGCTATATTCATGGAAACAAGTTTCCAGTCCAAGACGATGAATACAACTACCATAATTCCTTGCTGTCACATTATTGAGGGAACCAGGGATTACTGGTACTCATTCAAAGGGGACAAGTTTGGAGCAGTATATGTTACCAGCCACTGTTTAGACAAGACAGGAAACAAAGACCCAAAACCCATAGGGTGACAGAAAAGAACCTGTCATTAAAATGGTGATTGCCCCTTCTGTGCAATGATCAGAGATCTCACACTGAAACCCATCACCAGTACCCTATATCCTTGCACCATAACAGGCAAGGAATCTGTCATCAAGTCAAGCTCTCCTTTAAACATGACAAGGAATAGGAAAACATTTTACTGTCATATTACTGTGCAATATAGTCAAAGGTGCTACCTTGCCATGCAGGTGCGATTTTGTCATTGTGAACAACAAAGGTCAACATACAACCTAAAATAATGGAATACTACTACTGGCAAACAAATAAAGGAAGAACTGAATTAGGTCTTTCACAGCTGACAAAGAAAACAACAGAAAGTATACGAGTAGCTCAGCCAATTAGATGCAGCATTTGTATTAGTATACTAGTAGGATTCTACTAATAAACAATTAGACTATCAAGCATAGACATCAAGAGCAAATTATCGTTTTAGCATAAACTTACTAGTCATTCACAACTTTATCTAAATCCTGTACGTGGACACTTCGAAAATGCCAAGAAGTGGCTGTCATTTTGTTAACAAGGGTACACTGCTATGCTACTCACTAATGATCTATCACAGAATAGATAGTGAGTAGCATAGCCAATCAGAGAACAGCATTCGTGATAGAACACTAGTAGATTTATACTAAAACTGTATAGATTTCTTATTTCCTAAACATCACTGTAATAATAAAACATGCTACTCTAAAATAAGACCCCTGAGAGAAAAAACATCCTGTAAAATTTACTATTTTGACAAAATTGTTTTTGATTATTGCATGATTATTGTTGGATATCTTACATTTTTCACATTTCATGGCACAAAATGCATCATGTTGCTTTAACAGAAATGCATAGTGCAACACATGTCACTGTACTATTGGATTGTACATAACTGGAAAAAACAAGATAGAGGAATGAAAATTCCTACAAAATTACAAATTCGTCACTAACCAGTGAGATGGATATGGCGTCTAACACTTGCAACCCCCTTAACTTATGCAACCACAGTGAGTATGATACAGGAGTAATCAGTGAATGCCATGTTTGAGCATTAAGGACATCTTTGTCAGAAGTAAAGTGGAAGTTTTACAGTGGGAACCTAAAAGTCAGCCGAGTACTGTAAAAATGTTCAGCTAGAGTAAGACAGGATAGTTAGCCACTGCTAGAAAAGGATAAGAAAAGAAGTTACAATACACTAACTTTAGGTAACATTCTGAGTAGTACTTTTTGAATAAAATATGAATTACAGGAAACTGTTCTAGTCATCTATTGGTTCAATTCACTCAGATTTCCTGAGCAGTGTTTTGACTTCCAGTATCAATATCCTGTTACTTGCTGTATTCAGTCCTGACAAATTTCATTTGTGTAGGTTCTTGATGTTTAAGATTCTTTCTTATCACCTTCCGTAGCTGCTCTTATGGCTGCCTCAGTGGCGGCATCCTTGGCTGCAAAAATACAAATTCAGCAGTTTAGTAGTGCAATGACAAACATTCCCAAGTACAAATATATCACATTTATTTAAGGAAATTTTGATCACAAAAAACACACACCAACTGGCTGTCAATACTCATTTGGCATCCACTACCACAAAGTCCCAAAAGTAACAACCCTTGATACTTTCAGATTTAGCAGCCTTTTCCTAGTTGCTGTAAATTTCAGAATGCTGCTACCTTTGGAAATCTATGATACTAAAATAATTTGATTTAGCGCCCCTTCTAATAACAGCCCTCATTCTACATAAGTGTTCTTGTTGTTAACAAGCCCTTTTCCAATAACCCCTTCATTTGCAAAAGTGTTATTGAAGACTGACATGGAAAAGACTGATTAGACAAGTTAATGTTGTAGTCTGTATTATTATTCTAATTATTCGAACATAATATTGAGCATATTGACTCGAAATGAACAAGAGAATGGTTGTCATTATGACAACACTTGTTTCTACATCATTTTTAAAGTACACTGCATCACATTCCGATGTTTACACTGAAAAAAGAAACAAGCGTTCTTTTGGCAGTGAACCAGTAAAACCCCTTCTCTAATAAGAAGCTTCCCATGAGCTACCAAAAGTAAATTTGCACAGGGTGCTAAATGGAATCATTACAGTATATCGACATGGTTGTGTTAATGTACTTTGTATTTCATTGGATTAACTTTATCAAAGAAATAGGAAATGAGTGATGGTAGCCAACTAGTTACAGATTGGTAAAATCTAACTTTAGCTAGTAGCTTTTGTATTTGTAATAGCCTCACTGGCTAAAGGAAATGGTTATTCAAAGAAAGCCAAATTTGACAAAGTTGAAATTAGCAACTGAAAATATGTCAACTGAACACGGTGAGACTGGGTAGGTATATTTAGTTTAATGCCCAAGTCGCTAGTGGAGGGAAGGTGCCTACGAAGCACAGGGGCTGCAACCGCAGTCACATCCCCAAGGCGCTGGAACACCCGACTGGCCTGCCCAACCCGCAACCAAGCCACGAGCCCCCCCTGCCAAGCCCCCTACAGGCACCCGTCACACTCAAGCCCGATGGCATTGGTGGAAAAAAAAAATGCTGAAAAGAAAGGGGGGGATAGGGAGGGAACGCCAAAAACCACTAAACTATAATTCAATCCACAACGCCACATTAACAGAGTGATGAACACACTACGAGCACATGGGACGACAACACATGTACTAACCAAATATACCGCTGGACAATGTCAGCCCCAGGGCTCTCACGACCATATGACTATTGCAAACGCTACAGAACGCACCAAATGCTAAACAAACGCTAACAGATGGCCAAGGCACTAACAAATGCCTACAAAAATGCTACTGACCAGACTCGCTCCTGGTCATAAACTATGTAAAATTTCACTGAACTATATCAAACGCTACAAAATGCACCAAACGCTAACCAAACGCTCACAGACAGCCAAGACACTAACAACCGCCTATAAAAACGCTACTGACCAGACTAGCTCATTAATTATATTAAATTTCATTTAACTATATTAAACCTCCTGTTAAAAGTTTCAATTTCAATCTTGTGAGCTGTAGTAAGGCATGCAAAAAATATACATACCTCTTACTAACCGAGTTCGAGATCCATACTGTAAGTTACAGACTGATTTTTTCCCCTTTGAGTTTTGGCCTGCACGTTTGGCGCTTGGGCCATAAATCGAAGGGGAAAAAACGAGGATCTGTAGCTTACTATGTACTGACCGAGAAGATGAGATTAGAAAGATATTTATTATATCTCTACCGTGTGTCTGACAGGTTCAGGGACGATTTCTATTCATGCAGAATGGCTTCAAATTTCTGATACACCTCCAAAGCAAAATGAGTCAATTTAATTTGTTTAAGTCATTAGCACGTTTTAATACACACATGCAAACTAACTGAGAGATATAAATAATAATGCACCAAAACTTGTCTAAAAGAAAAACTGGCAATAGCATAGTTGAAATTTGCTTTGGCTAGTACACCAGTGTGCTAACAATTTGGATGTGGTCCTGAGCCCTGAAATGGTTGCTACCATTAATTTACAAACTCCCCCTCTAAATGGGAGTTTGCAAAAACTCTCAAATTCTCCCAACTGCAGACTCTTGCATTTGCATTAGTGACTATAAAAGCATGTCTACCATTTTCTGTTTCTTTAATTCAATTCCACTTAGTGAAGTATAAAGAAAGCTAAATTAAGCATTTACATAGGAATATGAAGAGTAGTCTCGGATGAATAATGCAGGTTGTCAAAAGTAGCCGGCTGCAAGCGAAAATCGCCATCTACTTTATGATCTTTGCCAGCTACTCTGCTAGGCTATTCTTCAAATTCTTTAGAAAAGATTGCAAAATCAGTCACTTACTCCACCAACAAATAAAGCCACCTAGTTGACAACAACTAATTTGCATACATCTACTGTAGCTAAATAAAAGATACATAAAACTGGCATGTTGATAAGAAAAGCTTTCATGAGATTCACACTTCAGATTAAGTTCATCTGATGCATCTATTCTTATTTTCCATATTTACCGAGGCCCATGACACATCTGAGACATAATTAAACTGACTAGTATTATTTGCCTGTCAATGTAAATATGGCCAATGCCCTATATAGCCTAGTTTTCAGTCAAGTACATTGTTCCCCAATGATTCTAACATAGTGATCTTTTTTTCTTGAGACTGAGATATTGAGGCAGACTGATGTCAAGTAACCACCAAAATGCTATTAGTTCCCTAGAAACATTTGAGCATTGCTTCAACAGCAGGACATACAGAAGCTTTTTTGTTTGCCGGTACTGGTGGATGTTTTCAAATTATTGTTACGAGATAGGTCTTGAAACATCTGCCCTTTGTGATGCTGTTTAATAATTCAGTACAAGCAAACTTTCCAAAAAAAAACTTAAAAAAGGACTGTTGTTTTTTTAAAAATTACTTTTGGTATGCACTACCCAATCAATCAACTTTTTGCAAACAAAATGCAATTTGCCAATCTGTTCTTAAGAGGTATTATATTCATTAACTGAGGAACAGATGGCTTCCACTTTAAGGAGCTCTGGCGTGATAATTTCATGTACACAAACTGTACGTTTAATGCAAATTTCTGCCAACTGTGAAATAAAATTTTAAAACGTCTGTGTGCAAGCTATGCAAATATAGAATGAATCGCAAATGACAACCTCTCTGAGTTTTCTTTCAAATGTTTAGTTTATATACCTTCTTTGGCAACTTCGTCGACTTTCTGGCCAACTTTATCCAGAGCCTTATCAATCTGCGTTTGGTGCTTCAACACGAATGGCTTGATAACTCTGTGGTAGATAGTGTTAGCTCCATTCCAAGATACGGGCGCCATACACCAGCAAAGAAATATCAGCTACAAAATAACAAGAAAAATTACACTCTACACGCGGTGAAAGCTTTCTTTTAAAGTGCATGCATGCGTTTCCTTACGATTTTAATAGTTAGTTACCGCAATTCTTACAGCTTAAGTTTGCCCACGAGAAGTAATAAATTAATGCCCTGTGAAAAGTGGGGGTTAGTAAAGACAACTTTCAAACTCGTGAGGGTTCGAAGTTCACAAAATTCGAAGTTACTGGTAAGACGCATGGCTGGTCAAGGCAGAATTTCGTAATAAAAGAAGGTCGAAGTGAATTGGCGAAGGGAATTAACCATCCAACAACAACAACAATAACAATAATACGCTTTAATATCTGTGAGATTACCATACCTTGACTAGGAAATACAGGGGGAACCATGAAAGCAGAATGTCTGAGAAAAACTCTACGATGTTGAAGACTCCAAACACCACCCAATAAATTAGCCACTGAGTGTCGTCCTCTTTTGTTTCACTTTCCACGGCTTTCACTCTGAAAGAACGCAGCAGGAAAATATTTTACAGTTAAATTAGTTATTTAAATAACGGCGAGGACTTCAGAAACAGTAAACGCGAAGGAGATGTCAGAGAAAGCCAGGTGGTTTTTTAACAAGCTAGTTTAACACGAACGCAATGGCGACCTAAGCAAACAAACGTTAACATATAGTAAACAGGTAATACGCAATTTTTAAAATACGTACGATTGGTAAGCAGGATAAGCAAATCCCAAGATTGTCACGATCAGATCTGCTCCATAGCCGAACACAAGATAAAGCGCAAATACTCCAACCAGACCTAAAAGAAGACGAGAGGTTTAGAACCTATCCTGACTGAAGGTTCATTCAAATTGCGTAACAAAATTGATCGAATTACCAAGAAAGATATAGAGCCTGTTCACTCCAGTCTTCTTCTCCACTTTGTCTAAGACATCAGTAAAATAGTTTTTCTCATGCAGCCAATTATTGAGCTTTTCTTTGCCGGCATTTATCGTCTCAGAGGTCGCCATTTTTGCAAGTTTCAACGAATTTCTTATTCCAAGGCGGGCTTCCGATGAACGTGTACTCTCCCCGGGGACTTATCACATGACCAGTTTTTGCTCCAATCAGCGTCGAATCCGACTAATGACATAATTTTGTCACGTTGTGACACCAGTTTTATTTTCGGGCATTATTTCAAGTGCCTAGGCTATTCTTTCGAAAAGTTGCCTAACAAGATTCTTGTCAGTAATTCGGCATACAGCAGAAGTCCTTTCCTTGGGTGTTTGCAAATTTCGATGAAACAAATTTCGAAACGCGCATGTTGTGCTACATTGTCTGGTTTGCCCCGGTGGGTTTGATGGACAACTTACAAAATATTGACATTATTTCTTGGCTTTTCCCCATCCTAGCAACTGATAAATTATTATTCCGATGTGCTAACAAGGCCAATACAGATTGTTTGTGTTATTTCACAGCAAAATATATCTTTTGAGTCAAGCAGAATTGATTGTTGCCTCCAGTGCCAAAGACTGATAAAAGCAAGAAAATGAAACTTCGCTTCTATACTTCATAACTTGTATAAACACTCATTGTATTCCAAGAAAACGCTGCGGAAGCTGGTTAAAGGGATTACTGGATACAATATCTTGCGTTAAATTATACATGAATTATATCGCTGGCCTGTTGCTTGATGTTTTTCGTATCATCTTATCAGTAGGCATTTCTAACAGTTTAGTTAACACGCCAAGCCCTAATAAATTAACCGATGGCGACGAAACGCAGAATACACTGGGCAACATTTTTGTTGCAGCAAATGAAGATAAACTTACCGGCTGGTATAGGGTTCTTTTTGGCCCATTCCGTCGCCTTCTCCATTTGGTCCTTTAAATCTACCTCTTGTGTTATAGATTTCTCAACTTCTTTATCCCCTGACATTTGGTCAGTTGTCGTGGTACTGTCTATATTTTCCATACCGAAAGCGTGTTATAACACGCTGTAAAATACTGGCGTGCAGAGATCAAGAGCTGAGGGACCGCTAATTCTGGGAACTTCTGAAATTCAGCCAATCACGTGGCGGTCTCTTATTGTATTCGTGAAACTGGATACACGCGCGTTTATGGGGGCTTTAAATTATCACCTACTACGTAATAACAACAATTCTATTATTTATTGTTAGAAGCTTTCTTCACATGTAAACAAGGAATAAGATAAAAAATCTATCCCGAATGCGCAATCAAGTTATGTCCACTACCAAACAGCCAGTCTGATTCAGTGACTATGCTTTTGTCAATTCCAAGCTCACCCATCCCCTCCCAGTCCCAGCCATTTGACAGCGTTTCCTGTCCCAGGGTAAAAGATAGGCCCTGGTATTGTCAACGTCAACGCTATCTTTCAAATTTAAAGGACAAATATGTAAAAATTGAGTTGATGTCTTGCACTTTTCAAGTGAACTCGAGCCCCTCTCCGGCACTCCCACATCCCCCCCCCCCCCCCCCCCCCCCCCCCCAACCCCCCCCCCCCACCCCTTCCCTATAGCTCACGGTCTGGATCCGCTCCGGTGCACATATATGCCATAGAACAGACAGCAGACAGGATCAAGCTCTTTGGGCGTGTGAGAGTGGTCGCCAACCTTCGAGGCCTCAGTCACGTCAAGAGCCTTATTTTCATGATCCCGAGGCCGACGGGCACCAACATGGTCACGGTCTATAGTAATAACATTTCAAAACTCAATGACAGAGACTTGTTTCTGCTATTTAAAGCATAAAACCAATTGAAAGGCTGACCGTATGGCTGAAAAAGGTAACTTTAATGCCCAATATTTCGGTTAGACAGGAGTAACCTTCTTCAGGAGCTACACTGAAGTTAAGTAGACAGTCATCTACTGAAATACGATTTGATGACGGTGACCTTTGATGCCACGTTTCGTGACGGCTCCAGTTTCGGTAACTCACAAATTTGCCTTCAAAATTCATGCTAAACATCTCATTTTCACTTTTACTGGTAGTGTTTAAGCATAAAGGTTAATTTTTAAAAAGAATACTTGTGTTACATCTAGTATTCTAAGCTGGAAGCACAAATATTTATTTATTTTTATTTATTACTTCCGCTGATGAATAAAAATAGTCAGCATTTACATTGCTGCTCCTTAGTTCTGGCTTACTCTTATAGGTCTTGGCTTCAGAGTACTCTTCCATCGATTCAATTTTGACCTTCGCTAGATACAGACTAAACTATTTGAGGCCACTAGTAATATTAAATAAACAAATGTAATTAAAATATACCCAATGAAATGTGGCTGTTCCCACGGTTGACTTCCCAAAGCCAAGGCGATTCAAAGTCGTGTTCATGAACAGAACAAAAGCACGTCATCTCGCATCCTGACCAAACAGGCCCCGCACAATCCAGAGTCGAAACTACTAGAAACGAGCAATCTCGAACGATCGAAAAAGCAAATCGTCTCGTATACACGTGCTTTGCGATGATGTCATTTGTTTTTCGCCCGGCCAAAAAGTGTCACTACATTCTGCATTAGCTACATTCCCTTTTTGGTCGAATGCAATCAGAGTGAAAAACCAGTTCAAAGAAAACCCCAAAACGTCGAAAACAACGGAAGAAGCCACAAAAGAGAACAAGAATGACGTAACAGATGGATACGAAAACGAGGCCGAAAGCCTCTGAAAAAACCTACAGGGGCGGCCTTCACAAAAAATCTCGATTTTGGGGGGCTGCAGACAGGCTGAAACAAAATTAGGATGCGTTCGCTCGTTCCTCGGGAACGCAATTAAATTTCATCACACCTGTTTAACCCAGAAGGTTCAAGGGTCTTGCCCTCTGAGATCAGAAACGCTTCTCTTGCCTGTCCCTATTTGAGTTGATGAGTTCGAGAGGAGCAAGTTCTATTTTGTCCATGGAATCGGCAGGACGGATAAAGTGATCTGAAACGGCGATGGGTTGATCAATATGTCGTGGTGTAACGGCTTTTTCGATTGCGCGTCTGTGCTCACCAAATTAGTTGCTGACATGACGTCTCTGTTATTTTTTGGCCCCCACCATCCAGTGGGACACTAACTTTGACACAAACAATAGACTGTGATACTACGTGAAAGACGTTTCGAGACGTAAAACATGACAAGAACTGATAAAGTAAGATCGCAACAGTGGACAGCTGTTTCGTCCTTCTTGGGACTCATCAGCACTGTGTAGCGAAGATATGTCACGCCAGCCCAAGAGCCAACGCACATAACTTGCAAAGCGACCCGTTCACTATATCAAGTTCCGTACTTTGAACTCACTTGCTCCCCGAAACATGAGTTGCCACAGCACGTGTTTCGGGGTGCAAGGAGACAAAGTGTCACGATTGGTGTCTCAAAATGCAAAAAATAAATGTGGCTGGACAAGGCCAGCCTAAACATTAGAACGCATGGGCAGCACCATGCTTTAAAAACGCAGCGAATCGGATCTAAAAGACCTGCGGCCCGAAAATACATAAATACGATAAACGCTGCTAACGTGGGATCTCTTGTAGATCCTACGTTGGCAGCGTTTATCGTATGCGGTCCCTTGCAGTTTCTCGTTTGACACAAAGCCTCTGTAGGTAAATTGGGGCATTAGGGTGAAATGTTTCTCTAAATAACGCAGGTACCGTACAGACCTAAATCTTGGCAAGGTTGATCATCTATGAAGTCATGACTGATCATCGAAGTTATGCACATAACTTATTCTCCTTCCTCCCTTCCTCCCTGGGGACAAGTGAAAAAATCCTCGTTAACTCCCAGGCCCCATAAGAGGTCGAAGTATGGTCGAAGGACTGGGTAAGAAGTTGATTTTATCTGTCACTCGGACCCCCGCGCATTGTGGTCATATTACTTCCGGGTGCCGGGTAGTACAAAATCCGCGATGGAGTTAAGCTGCTTGGGGAAGATTTTCTATTATGTTGGTTTAATTCTCTACATGGTTTGCGACACTTTGTTCGACTGGTGGACCTTGTTCGACTTTGTTCGCCCATACGCCGATAAGGAAGAATTCAAAGTCGATACATGTAATATCCCATTTTTCATCAGTTCTTTTGCCGGTTTGATCATCAACATTCGCATGTTGACGGTGTACTGGCATTACATCAAATTCCACTGGGATTGCTTCTTCGATGGTTATTCTGAACGTTGCTATAAAGACCACCTCCGTCTCAATAGGCTGGAATTGTGGCTCTCGGTTGTGGAATTAGTGCTCAAGGATGACATTCAAAGTGTCATCGTGTACCTTATTTACGCCTCGCATCTGACGGGATCGCGACCCGGCTGGTATTTCATCGTCTTTTCAGCCTGCAGCATCTTTGCGCACCTTAAGCGATGCGTATGCTTCATCGCGAAATTATGTGAATGTGGCAAAGGCGAAGGAAATGCGTACGAAGATTCAGTTATCAAGTGCTTTGCGTGTTCAACTGGAACGTTAGCTTCACTTGTGTTTCTGATCTTCACCGTCTTGTCGCTCCCTATTTGCCATGATGGTAAAAGCTGCGTCCCCTATATCGCGGATAGCTGCAGATTGCTCTTTGTAATCCCTTACAACATGACAATCTGAACGTTCGTTACGTGTTCCGGCATTGCGATTACATGTATTTGAATCTGAGATCTTTGTTATCGTTATGCCGTCTTCTTGTTTATGTCAAAACTTCATTGAGTGTATATTGAACAGAGTTGCTAAAACCGTGACTACGAAAGCGATCCGGGTGACAAGGCGATTTTTCAGGGATGTGTCTGGTTCTCACCATTGTGTCCATAACGGACGGTTTTCAAGCTCCAGAACACATTTTTACTTCGGTTGCCGAATGCTTTCACGCAGCAAAGACTAACTGATTCGTTTTCGATCAACTTCATTTACTGAAAACTGACTTTAAGACTGTAAGGATCATGTCTCGACATGTTGTTTTCTTGAAACAACAGTGACTGACAATTTGATTGCAATGATTATTAGTGATTCAATCATTTGGAACAGTTTTCTAAGGAACTGTAACTTGTATTTTTGTAGTCGTTTACAAGAAAACAACAAAAAAAGTGAGTTAAATGTAGAACGTGTATATATTCCATGGGCTCTTATGCCATTTTCTTCGTTGTTCCTATTCAACCAAACAGGCATTACAGGCTTGTTACCTTGATTGAGGCAGGTTTGGACGGCCTGCTGTTATAATTATACTTCCTTTATGTTTGTTTCGGTACTTAAAGCATTTAGTATTAGTACCCTGTAGGGTATTTTGTGGATTGCTTGAAATATTGCTGTACAGGTAAAACTTACCGCGGTCGGTTGCAATGGAATTCAGTAATGGTTTAAAAAAAAGTCTTGTTGTACATTCCAGCGTTTCCTGGAAACGGATTTCTTAGAAATGTGATTTTAATTCACTTATGTTTTTAAGCTATGTGTCAGTCTTTGAATTCACAATGTAATATGAGAACTAATACCAGAGTATACTCTTTTGTTTCTCTCGCAGACTGAGCCTCTTTTTTCCTCTAACGACATTGAGGCCTCTCTCTTTATTTATAATTTCATAAGCATTGTTTTTCCATTGTTTCGCACCACGGATCAGGGCACTACTCAAATTGAAGACACACCAGGAAAATAAAGTCCACGGGATCTACCAGTTGCTTTGAACTAGTTTAATCAGCACAAGCTTGCTAGTCAACTGAAAGCAAAGGCATACATGTGGGTTGACTATAGCAATTCTAAAAAATCGGATCTAACCTAAAAAACGAAAGAGCAAAAAACATTCTCCAACATATTGTCGATATACTCACAATTCTGTAAGGCGTAATCCAGTTTAAGACGCGCTATTTCCCTACTTTTGTACAAAGAGCACAAACATACTGTTTTCGATAAAAGGATTACTTTCTACCAGGAGCCATAATCGGGGACGGAGACCGTAAGCCTTGGGGTCCGCGCGCACCTATGATATGGGACAATTTTTCTATTTTTAGAACAAATTGCGCGATCCTGACGTCATATATCCGCGCGGATCCACGCACATGTCGGGGGTTCTCGCGGGGATGTTGTCACGTTGCGTGATCAAATGGTGAGAGTTGAGAGACCTTGAGAGATTATTTTACGTATTTTTCACAGCGATGGCAGGGAATAAGGCAGGGAATACGAACCAGGGCGCTTGTATGTAGTTTTATGCTCTGAGCTAACGGAAAAGGTGGGTTTTTCAGGGTCGAAAACAAGACTT
>Ga0126339_10002163_pt1 | contig 13973 bp, 8 predicted proteins | sample OrbTmetagenome_2_FD_92532 | JGI IMG/M metagenome (GOLD analysis project Ga0126339, IMG submission 92532) | Coral microbial communities from Petempiche,Puerto Morelos, Mexico - Orbicella T R C metagenome | ecosystem: Host-associated > Invertebrates > Cnidaria > Coral | place: Petempiche,Puerto... | reverse complement strand
TAGGATTTTATTAATTTATAATTTTAGATAGTGCAGGTCCACATCAGGACTTAGCGTCTTGCCAATTTTGATCTCCAACCTGCTTTATCAAATAAATTATGTATGTATGTATGTATGTATGTACGTACGTACGTACGTACGATTGGCTTAAAAACTTGCGCCACCTTCTCGTCCAATCAGAAGTGAAACCAAAACCAATCTCGACTCGCTCGCACGCGTTTTCCCGCGCTTCGCGTCAGACACGTAATTACTTCGAGTTTTGATTGGTTCACTGGTTTGTCTGTCTCCTTTGTGATTGGCTAGAGTGATTTCTTTGGTTTTTGTTTGACAACACTCAGTTGAAAACCGCTGTAACGAATCAACTCAGTAACCTCGCAATTCAATTTTGAATGTTACGCTAACCGTGTACCGGATTTTCGTCTCTTGTTTAGGATTATCGAAACTGTTTTTCGTCTCACCCAAGCTCTGAGCTATCGTCCAGTATCAACAGCTTCGGAAGCTCCGAGCTTTTGCCGGGAAATTCCGAAGTGGAACCGAGTTCCGGACCGCTCAGTAACTCTGTACCGAGCACGATTGAATCCAGTCTTTTGATGCAGAAAATCACCAGTCCCACACGTCCACTCAGCGCCGCGATGTCGCCACCAGCGTCCAACCCAGTCCCCATCCGGGCTAGCCATCATCGCATGCGCCATAGCATCAGTGCGCCGTCGAGTGCAAGTGGCAGTCCCTCGGGAAGTCTACACGGCAGTCCAAGGCCTGGCTCGTGGATTCAACGCGCGCGTAGTAGTAACAGCACTTGCGGCAGCTACGGGAGTAGTTGGTATGGTAAGTGGAACATAACGTTATGAACAACTGAAAGCAGTGAAACAAAAATAATGGATGAAGCGTTAGAGCTGTAGTTTCTTATTGCAATTAATTAACCACAAGATGTACAGAAAAATCTTTACTTTGCAAGTGCGATACGACTTAAATTTTTGAAGCCCTGATTTGGGGAGGGTTAGTGGAGGAGTGGATATCGTTTTAATTCTTAAAGCAGTTAGCGCAAAAGGAAATAATTAAAAAGCATTTTTATTGTGTATTTCTTTTTAAAACAGAACATCAGCAATTTGTTATTTCTGTGCTTGTAGGTAGTTCCAAACAGCTGCTACAAAATAACTCTTTTTCTGTTTAGAAAATGTGTTGCCGTCTTGAAAATTGAAGAGCAAAATAATTCAAATTGTATTTTGAAGAAATTGAATTAAAGGAGGCTTGTAAGAGAAGGGTCTACGTTATAATCACCGCATTTACTATATTGATGATACGTGATTGTGAACTCAACATTCCCTTTTTTATTCCTGTATTTTTAGTGTCCAGAGCCCCGGAAGAAAGAGAAATAATTACAGTTCCATATCTCAATCCGCTGGTTTTGAGAAAGGAACTTGAGAACATGTTTGAGAATGACGGCATTACCACACTTCAGTTTCCAGAAGTCGTGCAAGAGAAGAGTATCATATTCTGGAACCTGGTGAGTAAAGGAACATGAAATATGTCATGACGACATTACTACTATTGAGTACAATTGTACTTGTTATATGTACGGTTAATCAAATGGTGACGAGTCAAATTAGGAAATAATTTCACGCGCGTCTTGTCAAAATTCTTATAATTTCCCAAGCCTTTAGGCGAGTGATATTATTAGAATTTTGACGGAAGGTAAGAGAAATTATTTCCCAATTTCACGAGTATACCATTGTATACCATTGTAATTGGACAGTACGCGTCATTTTGCGCGCGATGTTGCGGTACACTCTGTTGGGTAAACTGCGGTGTTTTTCAGCATTCACAACGACGTTTAATAGTTCAGCGCTCAATCGTTGGTTTGTTCGTTTCTCGAATTTTGTCATAGTTTTGATTAATTGGTAACAGGACATCGTGTCGTCCAATTCAGTCTGTAATCACGAGACGAGAAATATTCACTTTAACACAGTCTTGTTTTCCGATGCAACTTGATCACTCACAAAACTAACTGAAGAGCTAAACAGCCACATAATCAAGCAAAACCTTGTAAAAACTGCTCGCTGTATAATCATTTTGCAGGTGTGGTATTTTAAGCGGCTTGAGCTACCGTCCCATTTAGCAGATCACGTATTGTCAACATACCCCAGCAACGAAAGAGCCGACAGATTTGAGGTATGAAACTTAAAACTCTCCCTCTAATAGTATCCAGTGAGCGCAAGTATTGGAATGGGTCTGTAATAAATTGCCCCGGGTCAATTCCACGTGACTAAGTAAAATAAGCGTGCAAAGAAAGTGGTGTCCGATAACCCGGGGCTAGGGGATTTTCCAGTCGGGCTATTCTATCTACCACTTTCCCGACGTTGCCTTGTGTGCATCCGTCTCCCCCGCCCGCCCTCTCCCCGCCTTTCAAAAAAAATCAAGGAGAGGTGGGGCGGATGCACACAGGCTCTCCCGACGGGCATGCATGTGAAGTTTCTTCGGAAAAAGTGTTTTGAGGAACTTCAAATTACAGAAGCACAATAAGAGATGAAATTTCCTAGGGCTTGTGAAAATGACTCTCGGCTAGTGCATCATAGGTCCAGCTTCCCCGACGAATAAAGTCCGTTAATTGGTTTTGTTTGTACCCTGAAAATGTGTACATATTCATACATAAGACCTGCTGACGGGTGATTGATCACGTGACAGGAACGGCGCAGCAACTCGGGGCTTGGTACCCAGGTCCTGGTGTCCACGTCATGGGACGGTGAAAGGGAGGAATATGACGTGGTTCCACTGTACGTCCTGTGGAATGCACCAGGTGAGTGCGAGTACTTCTTACGGACTGTCAGACATTTATTATATAGTGAGAACGATTTTCACTTGAGTTTTGAAAAAGTAGTTGGTTTTGCATTACAACGCTACGCTATTGGCCTAAGAAGACTCGCGCTACTTTTTTATCGAATCAAAAGTAAGACTAAAACTCTCGCGCTTTGCGTCAGCTACACGCATTTTGTTCGAGTTTTGATTGGTTCTAGATTCTCAGTGTCTTTTGCGATTGGCTAGAGTGATTACTTTGGGCTTAGTTTTGCGACACTCAATTGAAAACCGCTCCATATCAAAGACATTATACCCCAATTGATTTTCTATATTCTCCTCATGTGTATACCTGTCAATGTCTTGAAACTGTACGGTGTATTCAGATGTCGATCTCATTATGGAGTGAAAAAGGGCAGCTTGACCAAACGAAGCGTGCTACTAGTTTGCTGTCGCTTGCTAACTGGTTAACGTTGTTTTTTTTCACCACTCTGTTTTACCTTGTAGCGGACCAGCAAGGTTCTCTGATGGACAAAGGATTAACAACTAGAAAGTAAGAGTAAAACCGAGGATTCCTTCTCTATCTTTGCAATAATTGTTGTTACATATGATACTGATTTTTGTTGTGATAATTATGGCTTCTCCTTCCAAAATATGTTGGTCTGAAGTTTGAAAAAGGTCCAAACACATTGGGTTCTCTTGTAAAAGTTATTGGAAAGAAAATTACGTGGTATTGGTTGTTGTTTTTGTTGTCTGTGTTCAGGTTAAAAAGTAGATTCCATATTCATTGTTGCCTTACGTCTGGTTAGTAATAGATCACAGATGATGTCCATATATTGTAAGCAAAAAAACAGTGGCACACGTGGGGTTAGCCGAGTGTGTCGGATTTTTTTAACCACAGTTTGACGCCTTCTGTGGTCTATTACTGAACAGACGGACGGCATCATGGGACCCAACTGTTTCATACAATAAAGAAACAAAAAAAAAAAATGTTAATGATGTCATCTATATGTCTGTCCTCTAATAGATCATAGATAAGAACCAATCAAACTGCGAGAATAATTTGACTTATTATATAACCATAATGGCTGACATAAGGATCTGTCTGTTTTCACTATCTTGTAGCGTAATGCAGTCTGTGGTGGCTCATATACAAGAAAACGACGTGTACAGCCCAACTGTAATCCTACTGGAGGAAAGAAATCGACAGAAGAACATCAACCCAAACGCAAAATGGTATGTGCACTCACCTAATATGTCTAAGCAGCACTTAATTCCTTCCCTTCGAGAGTCAAACCTCGATCACTTATAATGTTGTTTTAATTTTGGGGGGGTAAATCTTAGTGTGTGACGATTCTAGCCTGCGTCACAAGGGCTCCCGAGCCGTACCAATGAAACAGTAATGAATGAAATGCAGGAAAGTATTCATTTGTCCGAGAACCCTCGCTACGAAGACTGACCATTCAAATGAACGCTATTGATCAGTACTTTTATTTGATAGAGTTTATTAGCTGTGTAAGGAAGTTCTAACCTATAATCTAATCTCCTCCTTCCCCTCCCCTCCCCTCCCCTCCTTCTTTCTTTCAAATTTTGTGGTAGAGTATTCTTTGGGGGAAAAGTTTGAAAAGTTTTAGAAAACGTTATGAAGGTGGGGATACTGTTAGAGGAGGATTACTTGGTTAATTCTGGCTGAGTGGAGCAAGTTAGAGAATAATACAAGAATTAGTTAATTGGGAGATTAATTACAGCAATAAAGTAATGTTAAGTGTCTTTTACCTTATTTGTTAATGCGAGCGTGTCTTGCATCGTTGTTGTAAACAAGTGTTTATTTGTTTTTAAAGGAGTGTTTATCGAGAATTATTGTTCTTGTCCTTGACCGCTTGTGGAGCTGAAAACATTGACGTTGGTAAGTGATCAACATTCACCTTCCGCTCTCAATTGTAATACGCTGAACACCTGAGAGGTGTTGAGAATAACGGAAATAATCGAGTAATTGATGTGATGTACATGTGTCACCAATACACACGGTTGCTTAAACCTCGTTGTACCTTGTCATTCCTTGTAACTCTAAAAGTTTCTGTGGCACCTGAATGGTTGTAGCAGGAGAACACCTTGCCCTTCCTTTGGTATCGCACAACAGCCCCCTTTCGTTAAGTTCTTTCGTTCAGTGCTCCATGGACGTTCCCGTGTCGGTATTTCTACCGTCCTCTTAATGTTTGTTATCGGAAGAAACATTAAAGAAATAGTTCGTATAGTTCTGGGCTAGGTTACTTGTGAAAAGAGCTGGTATTGGTGACTGACTTTTTGAAAATCTAAGTGGTAGTCATCTTCAGAGTCAAGTGAAAAGTGTTTGTCAGTCGATGGTTTTCTGGTCCGTTGAAAATTATTGATCAGTTTAGCCTGTTTGATTTTGGCTGTAAGACTCGTGTAAAGTTTGCTAACAGTCATTTTCGATCCATATATTGTTAGTTGAATTAAGTCGTTATGTTGGGGTTCGCCCGTCTCTTTTGTCGTGAAAATCGTTTGTAAGTTGCCGGTAGATGTTTGCATCCGTTGAGAGGCGTTTTTCCAAGTTGGTGTACCAGCTTTCCAGAGTCGCCCGTTGAAAATAGTTTTTGACGGAAACTTCTGATACTCCTGGGTTTACTGTATCAAAGAAAGAGGTATATGGCAATCAACAGAGTTCATTTGTATTGCACTACTTGCTTTACAGATGCCTTCGACAAGGAATACCGACGCGCCTACAAGCGCCTGTTCGACTCCAAAAACTACTCCGACCTGTTATGTCCAGAGGACAGAACTCCGCCGGCACGAGCTGTATATTGCAGGCGCACGTTCGACACGCCTACCCTCCAACCCAGGCTTCCGCAATACCTCGTCTCCTCCTTTACGTGAGAAACCAGGAACACTCATCTTTACCCATTTGTGCGTGATGCCCTACTGAGAATAGATGTGGGGTTTGAGCGTCCCGGGAGTTTGTGTGAGGGCTTTGAAGAGTCGAGATTTTCTAAATTATTTTTGATTCCACGGAAGATCCGCTCTAGATTTTGAGACGGTCCAAGTCGCTGGTGTATGGATGGTGCGGGATAATATGTTCGGAAAGTGTTACCTTTCCAACTCGGCGAAAAAGGAATATTGAAGAAGAAAAGGAATAAGACGAGTGAAAAGGAGTGGAAATGACATTATGAGAACTATTTTTTATCGTAAGTAAATCACATGCGTAATAACATCGCTTGTTTGTGGGCTTAACATCAGCGTGACATTTACACGCGACTAAACTTTCATACGTGTCCTATTTCTAAGTGCCTGTCCTTATTGGAATTGTGTTAAGTAAGAAAAAAAAATACAATGTTACATCGATTTTCTTGTAGAAGATCCTGTCACTTGGGGCTATGTAGCATGACCTTAGTAATTTTCAACAAAATAGTCTTTCTTTAGAAAACAGTCGGATTAATGGTGTAGCATTTTCTTTTTCAACGTAAGAGCTGTTCTTCGTCGACTGTCTAAAATTAGCAGAAAGTACGCGCAGCGCAAGTCACTGTAACCGCTGATAGTGCAGCAAACCAATCAGAGCACGAACCGCGCAAAGTCTTGTAACTGTTGCATGGAGGCGCGTTCCTAAGCGCGGGAAAGGTGTGACTGCTGGTAATCGTGGGAAAAGATTCGTGCACCAAACTGCATTGTATTTGGTTTTGCTCCGTTCGGCGGAGACAATGACGTCATCGTCGCGGTGTACAACACGCACGCTGCACAAAGGTTAACCGCTGTGCCAAGTATTCATTAGTAGGAAAATGATGTAATCAATTTAGCTAAGCAATTCATCAATTCAACGATGTTAATGCATTGATTTCGCATACTTGTGAAATATATATTTTCAATCGCTTTTTTATTATTCACTTGTTGCTTTCAAGAGGATTGTAATTTACCTCAAGCGGAATTTATTCTCCGCAAGAATTGTGCGAAAACATTTACAGCAACGAAAATTTTATTGAGTAATGGCGTTTAGAATCAAAACCTTGAGAAAGGACAATAAAAGTGAAATTTTATTCATTCATCGTACCAACACGATTCTTACGTAAACTTTTACAGATTTTAAAAGCTCACAAAATTACGAAAATTGAAGTCCTCTAATACATTTGTAAACATGTAATGTAGTGTTTCGCTTGCTTAGTTTAACCCTTGGGCAAATTGGATTGTTGTTGAGTAAAGATATTGCCGTCGTGGAACAAGTGCCAAGTTTCGTTGAATTCTCGTCCGTAAGAATGAGTGAGGCCGCCGGACATTTTATGCCAGTATAGTTGCTATTCGTGCAGTAAGGGCTCACAGGAGCAAAATATTGAGCTCTAGAGAACCCGGGGGGGGGGGGAACTTCTAGAACAATTAATTGGGTGGGGATGTGCGGTCCGCTTCCCAAACCTTTACCCTTTTATTAACAAAATCTGCGATTTTCTGTACCCTATTTAAGACCTGGCCCTTAAATCAATACACTGTTTCAGACCTGCCTTACATTTAGTTCCCTAAAAATAGGCCGATGTTTGAAGGCATTGTGAATGGCTTTTGGTGATGGTCTTGTCGATAATGTTGAAAAAGTAGCTACTATAAAGCATACCCGATTCAAGACTAAAGTGCAAAAACCATACCTAATTTGAGACCAAAATGGCCAAAATCGATCACCTATTTCTGAACAAAAGGGCTAAAAAACTATACCCTTTGGGGTCGCACATACCTATATAACCTACATAAGGGAGTACCCCCTTCTCCTGTTCCGGGTAGAGAAGGTGACAGAATGATCCTGTGAGCTTTTAGTTACTCGGTCAAGGTGGAAAATATTTAATGAAAGCCAACTGGAGTGAATCTTATGCCAGTGAGCCAGTAGCTTGTGAATGTGAAATAGTATATAGTGCTTGACTAACTAGCGCAAGTGTGTATATAATTCAGGTCAGTGTTTTTAATGAAATTGTACAGCGCTCATAAATCGTGAAATTCAGCGAACTACTGTGAACGCTCGTGCTTATCATTGTGCAATAAAAAGATGAGCTTTTTAATAGCAGTTTGATTTTGTTGATGCCGCAAATCAGGTCGTCAGACTCGAGCGATCCGCTTTGGGGGCCTGGAGCTAGGTTGAAGTGTACCGCACTAAACACTTCAAATTCTTCCCTAGGCTTGGTTTGCAATAAGACATCGAGATTATTCTGAATTTAATAGATAACTCTCAGCCTCTTATGACTTCGCGTCATTTTTATAGTCCGCCATCTTGAACTTCCCCATTCATTCAAAATAGTATAATGACCGTGAAAAGCTCAAGGAAACTAAAAAAAGCAGGCGAACGTCCTGTCAAAAAAAAAAAAATTGGCTCGGCTCGCTTGTCAAAATGCGGTTACTATGGCAATGGAAATGATGTGGAGAAACAATAGAGCATTTCCGAGTTACCTTGTGCCTCTTTTTCAACTACAAGAAGAGTCCTCGAGCCAAACGTTTCATATGAAAATGAGTTTGATTTGCATGAAAATGACCCTGCAGGTGGAACACATTTTCATATGAATGGTTTCGCGTGAAGACTCGTTTTGACACAGGCAAAAGGCAACTCAGAAGTGGCCTATTGACACATCTAAACTTTCGCGAGGGATGAATTTAAGAGAACAAAATCCTTCCCAGGAATCAGAAAAACCTGAAAGGACCACTCCCTCCCCCTGATTGTAAGAACTCTTCCCTTTTCAAGTTTTCTCAGTGCAACCTTGATACTGTCAATAGGCCATATTGGTATTCTCGGTATTGGACTGGAACTAGCTTGCAATAGGGGCTCATGCGGGGGAATATAATTAAACATAGAATAATCTCATTTGCATCTGAAAAGACTCCCCCGCAATAGCCTCACTTGCAAGCTAGTTCCAGTCCAATACCGAGAAAACGAATATGGCCTATTTAATTTGATATTTTCGCTCGACTTGAATCTAACTATTTATCAAGGAGATTTCTTTTCAAGGTACCGTTAAGATTAGTTATGTAATGTTATAACCGAAAGAGAAGAATCTCTCATGTAAACCAATTTTGCCAATAGAAAGGTAATCATTGGCATTGATTGGTTTTTTAACGAAATAGACGGCTGTTTGAATTGCTTTAATTTTTTCAGATAACTCTTTATTGAAGAACTTACAGATTGTATTTTTAAGCGGGTCACCGCTCCTATTAATCATAAATTCTCATTTCTACCATTGGATTGCTCGATGTCTTTTCGATCTAGGGCCAAATCCCTCCTTCTAGCATGTTTGGGAAGACCCTTTTAGTGCTTAAGCCTAGAGGAAGGGAAATTAAACGAATTGAATTTCTGGGAAAAACATCTAAAGTCATCGAGAAAGGTTACCAAGTTGTTGAATTTGTCTGAAGTATGCCATTCCAGAAAAATGTTAAATCTTCGGCTGCGTGGTATTAGAAGATTAGAGAATAAACTTCCATAGATATTGCGACAGCTGTTCTTTGGGCATGTTATTTAATACATTCATTACACCTTACAACTATGTTGTAGTTCAATATTACCCCTGGTATACAATTTGGGTTTTTCTTTGTTTCATTCACATTAACCGACCCGTCCCGTGCAGCATAATAAAGGAAATTGTCAAATTTTCCAAAGAGTAAAATTGAACCCCAACTATTACGCTGAGCATATTAACCTGATTGATGAATTTTGAATTACTTTGAACTGTTCAACCTAAATTATAAGTTTAAACTATAAACACCTAGTTGATGCAATAGGTGGCCAATCATCCACCAAGGATCTGCTTGGTTGTCCTGTTGCCTTTCCATTTCTAATGGCAGCCACAGGACTTCACTACGAAGTCGTTCATCTGCTTGAGAACATAGGTGCTTTCCCCTGGACCACCATGGTACAACATGGAAATGGAGCCTAGCTTATCCGGGACACAGCAAGGTGCAGCCGCCAGATCCGAGTCCTGCTGACTGAGGAACAACTGCAGCCGGGCGTGGTTTGTCTTCATTTTGTTAACGTCAGGAATTTGGCACGCGCCTGCGCAGTGGTAGGCTGAGAACATCCTGGGAGCTATGACCCAGTCATCCCATCCAAGGTCTTTAAAGTGGATGATCTGGTCAAGCCGTCGGCAAGGGCCTGTGTGGCTGGCAAGGACAGATCTGGGGTGGCGCTGTTGCAAAGTTGCCTGGAATGAGACATTTAACACTTCAAGAAATCTATTTTCCGTGTCACTGCAGTGGAGGAGCAGCAGAAGTTGCAAACTCGGGTCTGTTTGCCTCGTTGCAAATCGGATCGCGGGCGCCATGTTTGACTCGTTGATGTGAACAGCAAGGCCCGCGTTGCTTGCTGGATTGCGGTCCCAATGGCGAATGATATCCAGTGGAATCGTGAAACTTATCCAGCCGGTGGTTTCCATGGATACAGGCTGAGATGACACCCGTTTGCCGCTGTAAATGTCTTCGATTTGAATGTTCACCGTCGAGTTTGCATTTTCGTCAAGCGTGGAAGGCAGTTTGTAGAGCTCAAGTTCAGCGAACCTCAGGACTTTCGTTTTCTTGATCGTAACGTTGAATTTAAAGTTCCGGTCACTAAGACCACCTGTGAGAATTACATGAACAAAAATGTGAGCCCTGACTAAAGACAATTCAGTTTCATAAGAAATGCAGTCATTAGAGTTTGCTTTCAAAATCGTAAGACTCCAATACTGTGAAATTTATCGGTTACAAATCATCTGAAAACCGATTTGTTTGACTGCACATCTACAACAGAGGAAAACAAAGCGCAAAGCTAGCCACAACCTCCAACCCAACCCTACCCCACCCTCCCTAAAAAAGTGAAAATTAACTTGACGCTGGAAAAAAGTTCTCGCTCAGAAAAATCGCTTACCTCTACTTCCTCTCCTCTTCTGAAATAAATACTAGTGTTAAATAATGTGTATCCAAGGACAGCGCATAGGCTTGCCACTCTTTGGAAGAATTTTAAACGCACTGCTTGTCACATCAAATGATGGGAGTTCGTGCCAGGTTTTACTGAGTCGCTTGTGCCAGCATCGTGAACCCCCCCGGGGGGGGTACTCTCGTATAAATAGGACGGGGGTGCTCGTCGGAAATTTTGAAAAGGACCCTTAGGAGGTACCAAGATCCAGTTTTTTGGGTGTGGCTTGAAATTTTTTCTCCCCTAAGGGGATCTGTAAGGTACTAATTCTTACATAACACATTATCTCCTGTCATATTTTTTCGCCTAAAAGATACCGCGAAAGCTTCAGCTGTGGACATTTTGAGGCTTAATACCCTAAGAGGTACCAAAACTGCTTTTTAACCCCTAAAAGGTACCACGAGCACCCCCGTCCTTTTTATTTGGGAGTCCCCTTCCCCCCCGCGGCACGTGAAACATACCATTGGTAATGTCGAGACTGAGTAAAATATGGCTTCCAAAAGTAAGCAGTCAGTCACTTAACCAAAACAAGCTCCACGAGAATAAGTTATAAAAGATACCTGGCTGACCTGACGGAAACCGCTCAACGATAATATCATAGTACATGTAAACTTAACACCGTCACTGCAGAAATAGTTTAAAACAAATTTCTATCAGATTGGCAGCTTGAGTGTAAATAATTATCGACATTTTCATCGTAGTTAGTAAAAATATGTCATAACCTTATATCTTATTTTGTATACATGTTTAATTATTTTTCCGAAGCCTGAAATTTGAAGTAAAGAGACTCTGTTGATTAGGTAAATATAGAATCAATGAGCCCTCATTCCGTAAAGATTCTGGCGAAGTCAGTGATCTTTTTTTCCCTGTTGAATTACTTTTCACAAGACAAAATAGTTTTAGATGCCTCATTGGCGTTTTTCGGCAAGTGATAGGAGACAAAACAACTAGATTAAAAGATTTCGGCAGGGAATGTTTGAAAGTAATGAATATTTTGCGGCCAATATTTCAAAACAAAAGCTTCTTATTTGTTTTCCCTTTCTCATGTTTACTTTTTTGGTTTCCGGACTTAAAAAAAAAAACAATAATTTACTGGAACCTTTTTATTTCCCCTCTGAATTATAGCACATTTGTGTGCGTTTGATCGAGCATCAAAGACAATAAAGGCACTAAATAAATCAAGTTCTAAACCAAGCTCGTTGTCCTCGTTTCCAAACGATCCCAGAAATCCAGGCGCTGAAAAGTGAAGGCTCAGTACTTCCTCGGTGAATTTTTCCGAGCGGGGAAGGCGTAAGTAATCTTACCTTTGTTATTTAGGGACGAGAAATATTCACAAAATTGATCAAGTTGATTAAAGCGCACATTCCCAATAATGACGTTGGATTAGTCATAGCAGCAAATAACTCTGCTCGTCTCTAAATAAGATGATTTTATTACTATAGATGGCAACGGAAGCATAGTTTTTTCCTGTTTCAAATGTTTCTGATTCGCTAAATGTTTGTAACTTTGGACGAGTAAGCTTTGTCTATCCAATAAAGATGGCAGCTTTGAATTTTTTTTTTTTTATCTCAGTTAGGTTTTTTCTTCCGAGAACAAGATTTCACATCCTGCAACTGACTTGATTTTAAAATGCTTGATGATTAACTGAGCTTCTGGCTAGATTTATATATCTACTTTGCCCTCGGTTCGCGTAAGTTTCTACCTTGTTCGCGTTCGATGAAAATGGATGTACTCAAACACGGGAAACGTAATTTCAAAGAAAAGCAACCCATCCTCTTCAGTCCTAAATCAAATCAACTAACCGTTCTCAGTGATGCCGTAAACAAGATTTCCCCGCACTGCCCCAGTTTGGACCTGATCCGCATCTGGGTTCGCCGTTACTCTGTGAAGTAGTCGTAGCATGTAGTCTGGTGACGATTTCATAGTTGGAGACGTTGAAACGTTTTGTGACGAGTTGTGTGGTTTTCTATCTGTCTCGAAAGCGTCAATTCTAGAGCGGGAAATAGCAACGTCGATCAAAACGTAGAAGAGGGAAAGCACAAGGAAAAATCGCGGAGCAAATGCAGCAGCCATTAAGTGAAGGAGTTTAGTACTTGTTGCTCACTAAAAGGAATCTGAGAGGTTATGAAGAGATAGTTGATAATCCTTGACCGGCGCTTCTGTTTAACGTCGAAAACTCATAATGGCATCTTCAATGGCTAATCAATTAAAACTACGTACTTTTATCTTTGTTCTTTTCCGCTTGTTATTTATTATGTCTTCATGCTCGTTTGGGATACAAGTGTTACGGTAACCCGGCCCAGAGGGAGTACCGTGATCACGAGTGTCGTCTGTGCGCGCGTACGGACATTAAACTCGCCCGCAAGCAGGGAAAATCCTGCCAATAATCAAGAAAAATCTAGTGAGGGCCGCAATTTTTTAATTTCTTTTTTTTTTCTTCAATTCGACTCTGTGACTTTCGCTTATCTCAGCAGTTTAACAATCAGTTATCCACATATATCTAGGCTCGATTACCAGCCGCTGTTCGGGAAAGGAGCCCGCGCTCCTCCTCCGAACTCCTACGTAGACCGGGCTCGAGAAAGCGGCGGAAATCGAGCCTAGATATATCGATCGAGGATGAAAACCAGCTGTTAAGGCTGATGTGGCTTCCTCTCTAAATATAGTAATTCATAGTTATTTATTTATTTGACACAGGACCAAGACAAACCCTATGTGTAGGCGTGTTCCTGTTAAATCGTAACTGAACCCCATTTATCCGACCAAGACAATCCTGCCGTTTAAAATAGGCGGGAATGTTGAACGGGGGATAACTCCGCCTTACGACTGCCTTGTCAATACGACCAACCCGTTAAATACTGTGGGCCACTTCGATTTCTGCTGAAGAAAAGCTCAGTTACTTCCTTGCTTAATTGCCCCTTTAGGCTACAACCCCGTTAATAATACGACCAGATCGCTGTGACCCCGGCCTCTGTACCACGCCCCACTGAAAGAAAACAGGATGCAAAGCAATATCCTGTTTTTATATAATATTTAGTTTTAGAAATCTTTATTCGCCACATGCCACATAGCTCTCCACCAGGGCCAGTTGAAAATGGTGCTGATTAGTCCTCCCCAGTCTCTAATCTTCATGACTATAAAATGTTTTAAGCAAGCAACCGGAACGATGATCCTGCTGGTATACGTTGGATCAATAGTGATCTAATCGGCTTTACATATAAAATGAAGAATACAAAAGCAAAAACCGACACAACGTAGAATGATTTTT
>Ga0126339_10002162_pt1 | contig 13974 bp, 6 predicted proteins | sample OrbTmetagenome_2_FD_92532 | JGI IMG/M metagenome (GOLD analysis project Ga0126339, IMG submission 92532) | Coral microbial communities from Petempiche,Puerto Morelos, Mexico - Orbicella T R C metagenome | ecosystem: Host-associated > Invertebrates > Cnidaria > Coral | place: Petempiche,Puerto... | reverse complement strand
GGATTTAAAAAAAAAAACCTTGAAAAATACCACTAACAAAAAAAACCTTACCCCAAAACAAAACCCAAAAAAAAAAATTTTCCTCTCCCCCCCAAAACACCCCCCCCCCCCCCCCCCCCCCCCCAAAAAAAAAGGTCAAGTGTTTCACCTCTAATATTATTACAAAATTTAAGTCGGAAGGTATCTTGGCGGAATGCTTCCCTGCTTCTTCCATCCAGACTGTTTTATGTACCAGGAACCTGTTTCTTGAAAGCCCCGGAAACTTTTTTGGTCCGAAATGCCATTTTTGGTTGATCGGGATTTATAGACAGAGAGGTGTATATGCCTGAAACTTCTTGTTCGGAATGAACCTCTGTTTATATTAAGAATATGTGAATAAAGCAGCTCTGTAATCATAAGGTTTGAGATTTTGCTACAGCTTTCCAGGTGGAAAAACATTTCGGGACCTTTGAGAAACGGGCCCCAGAGCCCTACTCTTGTAAATTGTTAACTAAAAAGAAACAATATTGCTGTAATTTTGACATGATCACATAGTTTGAACAGTGTATAATATACACTGTTTTTAATGGTATACAGAAATTGTTAAACAAATTTTTACTCTGACAAATAAAGGAAGAAATTAAGACCTTTTTAGAAAACATTAATATGCTTTTGAATGTTTCATAAATAATGGATTAATGACATGGGTTAATGTTACAGCTTGCACATGTGCTGAACCTTGAAGCCATTCCTTTTGAAATATATTGAAATTTGAATAACAAAAAGTAACAAATCAAGTCATTGACTTCAGATGCATTCGAGAATATAATGGAAGTAATATTGAAAAGTATTTTGGAATGTTTCTGTCAAATGCTAAAATATATGTGCAACATCTGCACATAGTAGTGTGATCTGCATGACATTTTCATTATTCCATCCAATTTTTAGACAATCTGTGATGAATGGAAAGATCTTGGGCAGCTAACAGAAGATCGGCGACATAAACTTGAGGTTTGAAAAACAATTTCTTATTTTATTGGTGTATATATGGATACATTTTGAGGAGGTAATAAACTGATTCTGTTTTTTAATTACAGACACGTGAAGTAATATTACAGAAACTGGACTCCTTCCTGTTAGAGTTTGCAAAGAGAGCAGCGGTATGTCTTGTTGCTGTATGATCATTAGAGTGCAAGTAATTGCCGACCAAATTACACTCTTGTCTTGCACCTTACCATGGCATAAAATAATATTCTGCTTGTTTGCAAAAGAAAACAGATAAAGCAAATGCAAAGCAGTTCACTCTTTTCATTGTACTCCTTTCACAAACAGTGGCCTCCTTACTGCCCATTGAAAAAACTCTCCTGCAACCCTGTTTGCCCATCTGCTGGCCAAACAAAAATTGGTCACAAGACCATGTAAGTGGTTCACTCAATGTCATTCCCATATTTCTCCTAATATCACACTGTATACCACATATAATTTTCTCCTTTTCTGCATAGTAATTCAATTTTGTGTGGTCAAGTTGAAAGTCCCTCCCAATAAGCAAGCTTTTGGATAGGAATACAAGTTGAAATAGCTCTTAGAAGATAAGATATTTGTTGTAAAGCAAATTCCCCATAGGGACATTTCACATCTTCAATTGCCAATTGCCAAGTGCTTCTCTTTTGAACAAGCTATTTTGCCTGATAAAGAAATTTATTTTCTTAAGCTGTTCAATAACTGGCTGGAAAGTGCACGGGAAGATTTAATGGATATGTTCAGCGTACATACTGTTGAAGAGATTGTGGTAAGAAATTTGTATTAATTATTACTTTCTTTTGATCACTTTCATGGTGTGCAAGTCATATGAACTGGTATCACAACTAGTATTTTTGTACAAGGGATCAGAGGAGTCACACCGCTCATAGTTCTGGTGCTAAACTCCAGTTTCTTCTAGTGGTAAATCAACTAGAAGCATTGGTAGCTCAATGGATGGGATGTTAGTTCACTGCAGATAGCCCCTAGAAGTTGGTCAGGTTCTGACCATTTGATGGCACTTGTGCATATTTTAGAATGGAAAGAAGTATTGTGCGAGTAAAGTGGGCTACACTCAAACCATGACCTATCAATGCAGAATCTAGTTCAATTGACCATGAGGCAGTAGTTCCATTCTTTGGATGTAAATGGTCATTAAACACAAATTATGTATGTAATCACTGGTCAGATCAAAATCATTGGATCAGTCTTGCTTCCAATGACATCTGAGTATGATAAAACATTCATATAGTATAGGAAACCACACTGCTGGTATTATCATACATACGACTCATTAGGGTAGAATACAATAAAATTTAAGTTTGACATTGAAACAAAGTTAATAGCTCTTATTGATATTGTTTTTTTTTTTCAATAAGGCGTAAATGAAGGGAAATGGTCAACACATTGTTCAGCACAATGCTAAATTACCCTGTTGTCCTGTTTGTGTGTCAAACTGTTGAGAACTACCATAAAGAGCTTTTTTTCTCTCTTTGTTTGTTTTGAATGCCAGAAATGTGTGACAGCTGTCTTGTAAAATTGTTTAGGAACTGAAAGATGCTCACCAGGTGTTCAAGGACAATATGCCAGCTGCACAACAGGAATATGATGCTATTATGAGCATTAATACTGAAATTGAAAACATAAGTGTCCAGGAAAACCCTTACACTAGTCTTACTAAAGAGGTAAATGAAGGTTTGACATTTCTAATGCTGAACTGTCTCGTGCTTTCTGTAGCTTTAATCTTGCAATGCCCTTTGTATGTAAAATTCTTTTAAGGACTGTTGCAAAAGCTCCTTTGCAGTGTTGTAAATGTTTTCTTTCTGACGATGCATTAACATGTGATCTTCAACAATATGACAATATTATTTGTTGACTATGTTCAAATCACTAGACAGGTGGAATAAAGTGTCTCTGTTTTTTTTTCTTGGTGCAATAATTGTTAATTATTAGCATCGTTTTAGCATGGAAACAAAAAAATTAAATTGTTCAAGAAAATCATTTATGGGTTAGAGCCAAAGAGATGTAGTTTTAGTATTTAGAAAAGGTTTTATTCATTTTGGGAGACTTGGAAGTTTATATTTTTGGCATAACAACATTAGTTCAATTACAGCAGAGAAGGAAGCCGTACAACATAGAAAGAGAAACGGATTAATTAAAAGCAAAGAATATTCAATGAGTAACTGATGTTGTACACAATTATTTGTTGTTGCTAACATATGAGCTGGGTTGATATTGCACGTATATACATGGCCAGTGAAAATGAAAGATGGTAATGTAATGAATAAATAGAATTTTAAGCCATTTGTTTTCTCTTTCCTATTCAACAGGAAATTTCTCTGACATGGAGTGAAGTCATAAGCCTGATTCCCAAGAGAGATGAGCTTCTTGAAAATGAAAAAGGCAGACAGGAACGTATCCTTGACTAGCATTATTTTTAAGCCAGATCGTAAGATAGGTTTGCATGTGGGCAAAAGACTTCACTGGTAGGAAGAAGATCCCCTTATACAAAGAAGAAGAAGGGCTATAAACGTTGGTGTTTTTAGGATGACATTTTGACAGTTTTCTACCTTATCAGTTTTTAATCTTTCTTTTCTTTTGAATGTTTACATCCTTTTCAGTGTCACCCATCAACCGGTATAACAATTCCTTTTTTTTTATCCTAAACATGCCCCTTATTTGATCCCATTTGCATTGGATGTAGGATTTTTGTGAAAAAAACATCACTTTTCCATATGTGTGTGCATTCTCTGTCCAGTTTCCTCATTGCTTCCTATTTTATTATTTACTTGTCTTGTTGGAAGTTCTGTCATTTTTGTGCAAAGGTGTGTTCTCATCTTAGAAGATTAAAATTAAGAAGGATGGCATCCTTGTATGTTATAAAGAAAGGTTTCCTTGAGGGTTGTGAACATTCTGATATGTTGCTCTCAAATATAATGCTCGTTTATAACAATTTAAAATATGGAAAGGACATTCAGTAAGAACAAGTCACTTTGACTCTACTGTGTGCTACCTGTGTTTGCGTTGGTGTGTTGGGGGCTGTTTCAAAGTGATTTCAAGAAGTTTTAGTTTGACTGTTTTCCTGTCTATATAGGAATGATGTATAGTATGTGAATACACTGTCTGTTAGAGATTTGTCCCTTGACCGAACATAGGAAATGAGAGACTTCGTGTAGAGTTTGCACAAAAGGCTAATTCAGTTGGACCGTCAATCAAGGACTATGAGGAAAAGTTACGCTCTATTGCTTTGAAAATGCAAGGACCCCTGGAGGTATGATATCCAACCTCTTGTTTATTCAGTAGCAATGTCTCCATCCTCATGAACAAGCCACAGCAAGAGTGTGGGCTGAGACTATTTTTTTTTGTTAAGGGCCCATAAACCGATCTTTTAGAGCCGTTTCTGAGGAAAATTTATGCTCATATAACCTCATCATTTTTAGTTAGTTCAGAGTCATTTCATGTGTTTTAACTTTTTCATGATTAGTAACACTAGTGATGACGTCATCAGGCCACGCCCATGGTCATGTGACTAATACTGAAAAAACTCAAAGGCTCCCAGGCAAATTACTTTATCGGGATTTTTTTCATTGATTTAATATCTTAATTTAAATCCTCATTACGCTATGCATAGATTTTGTTTCACTTCTAAAAGGTCAGATTTTGAGAGAACTTCAAAATCTTAAAAAATTCGTAATTTTCTTTAAAAAGCATGATTTTGAAAAAGGACTGCTTAGCTATCTTTCCAACGTTGGCTTTGATCGAAATCCGTCGAAAAAGGCTGGATTTAATGAAAAACCGCGTTTCATTTGGCATTTAAAGAAACCAGAGGTGCGCCCGATATATATTGGAAGTTACCCTATCAGCGCGTGCGCAATTTACACTATCAGCGCACTTCGGTAAGATCGAAGAAAGCCACACGGAGTTAATTTTTCTCTTTCTATTGCTCTTGTTTTTCTGTCTTTTTCTTATTTTGTCTCTGCTTGTACTTTTTTTACTTTACATTTTGTGAAACACAAAGAAAAACATCTAAAATGTAAGCGAATTTGGAAGTTATTGATTTTTTTTTGTTTTCCGCGCTCAGGCTGACGTAAGTAACCAGAAGTGAAATTTCACCTTCTTAGGAACGCGCGCGAGCGCGCGCATAAATCGGTTAATGGGCCCTTAAATGTACTTATAATGATATTCGCAGCCCATGTCTCAACCCAAAAACCCATACAAGTATTGGTGCAAGTTTTCTTTATTTTGCAAACTGTCCAAATGAATTTTAATTTGAGTAATGTCCAAATTAACAAGTAATTTGGACAGTTTTATACATAGTATAATTAACAGTAATGCGGCTACATCCTAGTTCAATTGGGAAATAATTAAGTTCAAAGATTTCCTCTTACTGCCAAATTGGACTCGACCTAAAGGCCTCATCCAATTTTGGCCGTCCACAGAAGTTTTTCATCTAATTATTTCCAAATTGAACAGCATGTAGTACTAACTATAACATCTACAATGTACCATTGAAATCTTATGAAAGCTGGACTTATAGTTGTGCTTCAATAAAGAAGCCGGATAAACTTGAAAGCTGCACTTCAATACAGAAGTTCGGGTGTTAAAAACAGATAAACAATAAAATCTGATGATTCGTTCACAGACAGCACAGGCAAGCTACAGCTTTCAAATTTTGTAACAAAAGCGCGAATGTGTCATTATGGACTGAGTACCATGACAAAGTAATGAAATTATGAATAACTTAAACAAGAGGAAAGAAAAACAACATGAACAGAATCAGTCCGGGGATGGTTCTTGAAAGGACATGTGTCCGTTGAGATTCATAACCATTCAGAAGGACACGTGATCTTGTGCTTACGAGGAAGTCACAGCCAGGTGTGGATCTCTCCCCAGTTTCCTGTGAAGCATAATACTTTTTTTGAGCATGCGCCCTTTATGATTGGACTGTGTCAAACACCTTTGAGAGGTTACGGCTTGTGTCCACTAGCGCATAACCATAGCATAAGCCAATATATGCAGGCGCAGTAAGATGTTGATAATTAGCGCCTTTTGTTGGAAATTTCCCAAATGAAAGGTGCTGATTATCAACATCTTTCAGCGTCTGTGTATATCGGCTTATGCTTATGGTTATGGGCTAGTGAGAACAAGCCTTTAACCCATTGACGCCTGTGCCGCCAAAGACCGCCCGTGACGGACGTTGGCCTCTGTTCCACTTCTTATGTCATCACCTCTGACCAAAATTGGCATCACTTACACTCAAGTTCGGCAGGAGGAAAGGATCTTTCCAGTGATACCCAGGTCGATTGAGCGTGAAATATGCACGAAAATGCTTAGAAATTTGGGTGAAAAATTCGGAGCAAAATTTCCCTCTGCTACACTTGGCTACTCCATGCTAAGAACTTCCTGTCTCGATGATGCTTTCGCGGAAATCCTTGAATTGGAAGCAAGCCCAGTAGTGGGTCAGCATTTGTAGCAAAAAGATACGAAAAGTAGAAAAAAGGAAGACGAAAAAAAAATTAAAAAACCAAAAAGCCTAAAGACGTAGGACACTTTCAAAATTTTAATTTCTGCGCATGCCCTAGCAAAAAAAATAAAAATGTGATAAAACGCGGTGCCAGTGGAAAGAAAGGCATGCTGTCATGTTGCAAATGCCTTTTTCAGTAGATTGGAGCTAATTTAGTTCATAGCCAGGCTCAAAATGTCCAAAATGTCCAAAAAATGCGTATTTTCCAAAAATCTCCGGTTGTCAATGGCCTAAGGAAGATCACATCGACTTGCTGTTGCTGTTGAGGCTGCTTGCCTGTATGTTAATGAGTATGATTCACTGGGTCTTTGCACGGAAGTCTTCTCTGGGAACCATGCTGTTGTTGAAAGAGGAATAAGTTGCTTGAGAGATAGGACATATCTACTTGCACATACTAAGTGTTCATAATTTTTGCAGTCAAGGATGTTAAAGACACAGGCCTATAATTTTTTTGGATCAGCGGAAAAAAAGCCTTTTTTGAAAATGGCTTGTGTTACTGTGAAACTCAGAAAACCGTGAACACTTTGTTCAATTCTAAACCCCAAACCAAATTAGCGTTGCTATTTGCGGTTTAGTTCTCTTACGCCTAATTGGGGTTTTCCTTGCTGCACAATTCCATAAATATTTCTGGTCTTGATGGTTTTCTTTGTTTTACACGTTATTTACAATTGTACATACGTGTCCTCACAACCCTTTACCAGATTAGTGTGTAGTGCATTTATAGAAATTCAAGATTTAATGACCCAGTGTCAGCGCTACAAATTAATAATAGCTACATTTTACATTGCATTATGCATTGTACATGTCAAAGTGTAATTCTAGTTGGTATATTTTGTTGTTACTTCCAATAAAGGAACAACTGAAAGCTGTCCAAGGGCTTGAACGAGATGTTGCTGGCTACAAACCTCAAATGGATGAACTAGAGTTGGTGCACCAAGTAAGAAAAGGCGCTTTATATTATTTTGTTTTAATGCATTGTTTTTTGCCTTACACAAATTTTGTTTAATCGTTTTATTTTGTGATTGTTTTTTTTTTGGAGACAGTGAAATAACAGTTGTGGTCTTCTTTTATATATCACCTGTTATGTTTTCTTAGCTTGAGAGTTTTTGTTTTCAAGGTCTCGTCACTTGCCTAACTGTTTCTGATGCTGATTCTAAAACACTTTTGTGACCTACAGTAGATCAAATCTGTCCTCAACCACAACTGTGTTGTTATGTTAACCACTGCCTTTAGAATATTTGTTAGTAAATGTAAACATCTTAATACAGTGACCCAGATACCATCATTCTGAAGTTGTGCTTATTTACAGGATGTCCAAGAAGCACTAATCTTTGAAAACCCCCACACAGAATTCACAATGGAAGTAAGTATGGCGACTCAGTTGGAACCTTCAGGTGTTGGGTGATCAGATAATGTAATGTGAGAGTGATGGCGTGAGTGGGTGCATTCCTACCAGTTCTTCGCAAGCATTTCTTTTTAGCACAAGAATGTCTTGTATGTATTGTTTCAGTCCCTTATGATAATCCAATCGGAATGTCCCTTAAGTATAGTTTTATTGTGTATATATCTGACACCTATCTGACAGGTTCATAGGGCACTCTCTTTGTCCCTCGTCTAAGTTCTAAGGCGGTCGTTTTTATCATGTTGCTTATGAAAAATACACTGACCAATAGACATGTTCAGTTCACGAAAAAATACCAATCTTACGGAAAGCATCAAGAACTGCAGCGTCAACTGAAGCTAATTTACGAAAAGGTTATTATACTGACACACGAACGATTGATGGTAAAATTAACTCTTATGTGATTTTCTCAGGCTCTCCGAGTGAACTGGGAACAACTGCTGACTGCCATTGCGAGAAACATCAATGAAGTTGAAAACCAGGTAAATTTAGTACAAAGTTCCTTTTATTATAAGACTATAAACAGGAGGCTTATTGAGTAGAAATAAGAAACACAAAATGTAACACAGAAATGCCTGAGTCTATGTTAAATGCATGTTAACAAATACAAATCAGATTCTCGAATTTCCAATAGAAAACAGCTGAGTGGCTACTAACATTCGTTATAGTTCACCATTAAATTTTCTCCGATTCTTATTGGTTTAAAGTGATCACGTGACGCGATAGTGTTTATCCGCGGAGAGACACTATCAACCCATAGTGCCCGTCCGAGGAAATACCCGGATGGATAGTACTCGTCCGTGAAAAATTTTCTGTAAACAAGCGAGCTTATAAAACATAAACAATAAAGACAATAGAGTGTGTTAGTCTCGGAACTCTCGGTCTGATAGTTTCCCCTTGGAAATTTGATGTTCTTAAGACTAGCTTATTTGCCCTCGGGAGCTTTGCTTCTTGGGCAAATATTTGTTTTAAGAACATCAAATTTCCGCGGGGCAACTATCAGCCGATACGATTAATCGAGCCTACTTTACTCCCGGAAGTTTTTGTTTGATACGACTGATACACTTTCCTTTATTGATAGATTCTTATGAGGGATTCTAAAGGCATCTCTGACGACCAGATGAAGGAATTCCGTAACTCGTTCAACTTCTTTGACAAAGTAAATACAGAATACCAGTAATAAGTGTGATGGTCCAGGAATTTGTGATTAATGTTATTGTCTCTTTTCAGGAAGAATAGATGTAATTTTTCTTGTTTACTCTCGCCCCGACTCTGACACTACAGCTGTAGATGATAAACTGCTGTTACAGTAAAAACGCGCGTGTAAGAACCTAGTGGTTTAAGAATCTGCTGGCAGGAATTTGCTATTTTAAAACCTAAAAATATAAGAATGTACATTTAGTGAATGTCACCAGGAACAAACTTCATTTTAAAGCGTGTTAATGTTTCGTTGCTTTCCTTTAGGATGAAAATATGCGACTTGAGCCTCACGAATTCAAACAATGCTTGGTTAGTTTAGGATACAACCTGAAGGAAGGAGACAAGGTTTGTTAATTAGACTAACGTGTCATGCATTTGCTAGTCTCCTCCGCAGCCGTTTTTTGGGGGGATGTCACGCAACGCTTGCTTGACATCCCAAAAAACGGCTGCGAAGGAAACTATACATTTGCCAACCACTTCGACTCTTTACTTGAACCAATGAAATTAACTGGGCTGGAAAAGCCCATTTGGTGTAAACAAGTGATACTTCATCACTGCCTAAGAACTTGTAGCAAGACCAACGAAATTTACAACATGGCGTTATGTTGAGGATTCCGAGGGGAGAGGAATTTTGGAACTGAGGAAAATAGATGTGTTGTTCCAATAAAACAGTGGCTTAAACTTAGGTTGTAAATAGTAATAATGCAGTGTCAAATTAAAAACGATGTTTATAGCAGACGTTTCGGGCCTAGCCCTTCCTCAGTGCTAAGTTTTGAGTGGGACACGTCATTAAACTTAGGCCCTGTATGCAAGGAGCTAGGGTAACCTTAGTGCTAGGGATACCCTACTTCCTTGCGCCCAAGTCTAACAGGTTTCTGTTTTTGTTTTGTTTTTTGTTTTGTTTTGTTTTGTTTTTTTGTTTGTTTGAGGTGGTTAACAACGGTTTCCAGCATTTTCCAATACTTTTTCGATCAGATTAATGCTATCACTCTTTTTCAACTGATGCCATGATTATGGTAATTAACATTTTATTTTGACAAAACAGGTAACGTACAATTAAAATCAATTTTCTAATTTACATAATTTCCTCAAACAGCATTGAGTCAAGTTCTACTCGTCTTTTAGCGGAAAACAATTTAGGAATTCCAATGTACTGGTCATCGTGGCCATATTGCTGGTTTTCAGTGTCACACAATTCAAAATAGATCAAAATAAAAATCAAAACCCGTCAATAGATAAAGTCCAGAATCTTGGAAACGAAAGAAGGTAAATATGCAAAGACTCGCGCCAAAATTCTGGTCACAGCAATTTTTCTTATGCGAGATATGCGGAGAAATTTTTTACCCAAATTTATAAAGATTTGTATGGCGACACCATGCTGGTGTTCATGGGCACCAACATGGCGTCCGGAAACCAACAGAAACATCTGTTACTGAGTTTTGCTACAAAAGTGTGACTTTGTTCCTCGAGGAACTCTAAAACATTAAAATAACACTTTTTCTAAGACACGAACTGTTCAGATGGCCAAGTTCTCCGAAATAAGTCACTTTTTTAACCATCATGACAGCTCTTTAGGCCGTCATGTAAATGCCGCGTCACGCAAAAGCTTAGAAATTTAAGCGTAGTGTATCACAAAACCAAGAACTTATTCGGAACGAAAATTTGCATGAATATTAGTTTTCAGCTGTTCCTATACATCATTTGAGTAAAATCTCAGGAAGATCAATAGTTTTGTAGTTTGAATTTTGGCGACGTCATGTGAAAACCAGCTATACCCCCTTAATGTTAAGTGAAACGAAAGGAGATAAAATGTTCACTTGTTAATTTAACCCCACAGGGTGACCAAGAATTTGAAAGACTCATGACAATTGTAGATCCAAACAACACAGGACACGTGACTTTTGAAGCATTCCTTGATTTTATGACCCGAGAAACAGCTGACACAGATACCGCTGAGCAAGTCATGGACTCCTTCAGAATCCTAGCCGGGGACAAGGTTGGCACTAATTTTGTGTTATCCCCAACGTATCTGTTGTTGTTGTTGTTTTTGTTTGTTTGTATCTTTTTTTTTCTCTTAATTTCAATTTAACCTCTAAACATCGTTTTATCTCTGTTTGGTTTCCTGAGACTGTGTGGTGTAACTGACCCTTTTCGAAAGAGGTTGCTCAATCGTGATCCCTCCCTGTGCTATTTTGCATGAATTATTCCGGACGTGTGGGTACTTTCGAAAGGCTATGACCAAATGATCAATGTCATATTATAAGATGTATTTTGCATCACTGAAATAAAATTCATTCACAGCACATCAGTAAGCACACGAATAACATAAGCACACCACATGTTCTCTTTTCAAATTATAAGCCGGAACAACGAAGAACTCAGTTGTTTCCAGTGTTCAACACAACAAGGTGGTTGTCTGTTCTGTATAAACAGGAATTTAATTAGCTTATTATGACATGTTGTATCCAATGTTGTAGCAGAATATCCGTGGCCGTCTTTCAAGTGCGCGTGCGCCGAGGTTTACTTTTAGCCTACTGATTTGTTACAAACCTTGTACCAAGAACATCACATTTCACCACGACGTAACTGAGCTATTTCTTCTAGCTTGTACGCACTAGCTTCACACTAAAATTCCTACCTTTCTTGCTGTTTTGTTCCAGCCGTACATCACTACAGAAGAATTGAGACGCGAGCTTCCACCAGATCAAGCTGAGTACTGCATTGCTCGAATGGCTCCTTATGAAGGACCTGATGCAGTACCTGGGGCTCTGGACTACATGTCCTTCTCAACTGCTCTATATGGCGAAAGTGATTTGTAATTCTGGAATCTAGAAACTCTTTTATATATTACTCTACCGTGATACAAGGGGAGGGATAGTGCGGGGAGTCATACAAAGGAATTTCCTGGCATTGTTTAGTTTCTAAATTATACAGTAGGCTCCATCTAGCTAAATCTTATGTACGTCGCTGAGGAGAACACACAGTGCTTTTACTGGTATCATGTAATATTCATTTGACTTTAGGACAGGGAAAGCGAGGTGGTTCTCAAAGACCGCTAGTAACCCGAATCAGGTCGAATTCGTTTGATTTTTGCATTTCTGTTTTCCTGCGTCCGCTTCATTAAGCTGGTTAAACATTAACAATGTTTGTATGCAAAATAGTTTTGAAGGAAATAGCTATTGCCAATATATTTTCTGTATATCGTATTTTTCTCGTTGCTAGAGCACGCCGAGCCATTACAAAGCGACAGAAACACGAAGCAGATTCGACGGAATGTGTCTCCTGCTAAAACAAAATCTAGGGTTGATTTTGTGTTTTGTTTTTCTCGTATCCTCGGAAAATTGCAGACATTCGACACTGTTTCTTGTCACTTGGACGACAATGGAACTCCAGTATTGTGCGTCTACAAGAAAACAGTGGGATATGTGGAGTGAGCTCTCGGCCTCTTAACAGGCACACCGTTGCAGACATATCGCCTAATTAAGGGACTAGGTCACCATCTCCGCATTCATATCCTCGTAAAATTAGGTTCATAAATTATTGTTGAGCAGGTCTTGCCGACAACTCGTGATTGTTGTGTGTGGAGCTCGAAGGTAACCGTAGGCAACTTGTTTCTTATTTTCAGACATTTACATCAAGCTTTCAGTAGATTTTTTCCTCCATCTTATTATGCACCAGAATCACCTAATATAGCACTACCTAGTCCCTCTATGCCCAGTAGTCATTCGGAGAACAGTTTTAAAATTTTCCTTGTGATTCAGAGAGGTATTTCCTTCTCTTCCTTAACATAACTTGTATACTTAGGCGCCCGTAATATTTTGATTAGAAATGGAAACTACATAAAGGTATCCGAGATAAACAACAAATTAAAATTCATAACAAACTATCCACGTGAACGTTATGTTTGGTTTGTCTCTAAGTCGCCTTCCCTTTTCCTATCCGCTTTTCTAAACTTACACCACATGCTACGTAATCCTTTCCTAGTTGTTCGATAGACATGTCCCCGAAAAGGAACCCTGTACGCACTTATGCAAGTCCTGGTGAGAGCGTAACATTTAGTGTCTATACTGTTGGGTGGGGGGACGATGTTGGTATCCCCTCCTAATCTCAAAAACTATGGGCTAAGACCCCCTCCGAATCTCAATCCCAAATAACGGCTTCGGAGTTTGTCCGCTACCGTCATAGGCGTACAGGCTGGGGGTTGCAGCCCCCCACCCCCCATCCCCCAAGGGCTAAGAAAGAACTGGCTGGGAGTAAAGTGGCCGGAGTCGGGTGGCGGGAATGGCCGATCCTCGACTAGAGAGCCATTCAAAGAGTTTTCAAGGCTTAAAAGGCTACTTTCTCTGACTTTCTCCTTTGCCAAACGAACTAAAAGTCAGATGAAATGAGGGATCCAGGTATTGCGTTTTAGAAGAGCTACGAACATATCGGTTAAATGTGTATCGTGGAAATCCACGATAATGATGTTATTTCCACTCCCAATTTTCCATCAACAAAACACCTGCATTCTTCATCTTCGGGTATACACTAAACTTTCAACGTGACCAGTTCCCGGAGTGCCTGATAGCTCAGTTGTTACAACACTGCACCGGTACTGCGGAGATCGTGGGTTTGATTTTTTTAGGATTTATTTCACAGCTACTTCAAGCACAAATCTTCTCCAAAACTTTCTTTTTCGCCATAAATCAGTCCGATTGACCGTTCTTAGCCCCTGCCCCCCCCCGGGGGAGGGTACTCCCTTATATGGGCTATATAGGTATGTGCGGCCCCAAAGGGTATGGTTTTTCAGCCGTTTTGGTCATAAATAGGGTATCGATTTTAGCTGATTTTGGCCATTTTGGTCATAAATAGG
>Ga0126339_10002161_pt1 | contig 13976 bp, 9 predicted proteins | sample OrbTmetagenome_2_FD_92532 | JGI IMG/M metagenome (GOLD analysis project Ga0126339, IMG submission 92532) | Coral microbial communities from Petempiche,Puerto Morelos, Mexico - Orbicella T R C metagenome | ecosystem: Host-associated > Invertebrates > Cnidaria > Coral | place: Petempiche,Puerto... | reverse complement strand
TCAAAGGCCGACAAGTTGCCAATGGATACGGAGCCAGTTGCTCGTGACAACAACACGATTTTTACGTTAAAACTTGGTGACCAAACTTTCGTCCGCCTTACTCAACTGATAATCGTAGTATCTAGGGCAAACAAAACTCACTAACTCCCTAGGGAAACAATAAGTTGAACTTTTTACTTCCACATGATCAGGTTGTGCTCCTTGAAACCGCAGTAAATTTTGGAGCCAGGCAGCATCAAGCAAACAATTTCTTTGCAATTTTTCTTCTATTTTTGAGTTTGGAGATGTAACAAAACACTTAATGACTGGCCCCATGGGAAACTGTTTCCCCTGGGGCCAGTCATTAAGTGCTTATAGTTTCACAAGTGAGGACATCATTAATTTTTGAATTCATACTTGCAGAGTTTGCCATAAGCAAATATTATGTTAAAGGAGTCCAGTCACTGTATTTTGAGTTATTTTGGCCATGTACAAAATTACCTTTAAACGAAAGGAAACCTGAAAATAGTAGTTTACTAAGATAGAAAAACACCAACGAGATGAGAATAAACCATAATGGAACAAGGATGGTTAATATGAGGAAGATCACACTGATTGCAAATAGCAAACTTGAAAAATTTAGGTTAAGCTTTTCAAGATGTGTGGTGGCAACGTAGCTCCTTTAAGTTTGTTATTCCTTTAAAAATGAAAGTGCTCCTAAACTTCAGTGGGGTGTTTAGGGGGGGGAGGGGTGGGGTGAGGTGACTAAATTTGTCTGTGGCATTGGTAAGTAATTTAGGAAAATGGCTTTCATTTTATGTAAAAGATTTTGAAAACAGGAGAACAGTGTAGATTAAGGAAGAAATCATTTTCCATGTATTAAGGGAAAAAAGGACCTCTCAGGAAGCTGCAGTTTTCACAAAGCACATGCATGGAATTATTTCCTATGTACATAGTAAGAGGTCAAAGTACACTACACTGTATGTGCATAAAATCTTGTTCCAATGCCTTTGCTTTGGTTTGCTATTGATTTGTATATATGGTCAAAGAAATTTATAATTGGTTCATTACAGTGAGGCTACTCTGACCAAGGCTGCCCGACAAAATTCTCTACAAATTTAACAAACAATTAAACAATAATTATTGGATGAGGTTTTTGTGATATCCAGAATAATCAAGGTCGCATTAGAGGTTATCAGCCGCAGCTGAAGGCTGAGGCTGATAACCCTTACAGAGACCTTATTGGATATCACAAAAACCTCCTCCAATAATTGTTTTATTATACATTGCATAAAAAAAATGGAAGTCATGTTTTTGCTTCTTCACTGATGGCAAGCATCACAAGTACACAAACTTGACATGATTATCCTTAGAAATCATGTACCGGGGTCATATGTGATGTGATTACCCGTGACCTTGGGTGTCCTTGACATGATTATTGTATAATGTGCAACTAGATGATGTCACCTGCACTGATTTCCAAAATTTGCATTCGGTCAGTCAGAGAAGAGATAGTGAGTTCTATGTATAATAATCCATGTAATCAAGCTGTATTTGCAACAGATTTGTGGTCATTTTGATTACTAACTATTTCAAACTTTGAAAATGCCAGTGAATTCGCTTGAGAGGCCGTGGTCGGAGTAGTCACATTGTAATAATTTTTGACAAAATGCAATATTTTTCAAGGCTTACTACTAATTTTAAAAAGAATAATTTCATGTACGGTTTCAATTATCTAGTGTTCTTTCGATACTATATATGGGTTATTGACAAAGTGTGAGGTCAAGATAGCTGGATATTGGCCAAGTTCTTTTTTTGCGTGTTTATATACCAAGACAGAGTCAAGGTCCATAAACACGTGAAAAAGGAATGAGGCCAATATCAAGCCATCTCGACGGAACAAGCTTGGTCAATAAAGGATTTATTTATGGCTTTTGAGGAAATTTTTCTTGCAGGACACGGCGGGTAGTCCCGAGCAGGCAAGATAGCTCCATCTTGCCCACTCGGGTGGCCAATCACAGAGCAGGATTTGGTTGATCTTGTCTGCTCACGGAGCTAGCCATATAATAAATACATGTACTGAAGTATATACCATAGTTTACTCAGAAGAACACTAGATTATCCAATATGCTACAGAATGACAATGTTCGATGCTTAGTGTCAATTATTATTTAATTTGTATTGCCCTGTTGTCACTGTAGAAATTCTCCTTGCTGGTTTCATTAAATTTCGTGTAAGTTTCTATTAATTAAAGACTGCCATTTTTTTGTGGGGTATTCTGTATTTTTGATTGTCTTTGTAGTAAATTATTGAGGATAAATTATGTACTTATGAATGACTGCTTTTTGGGCTAAGGGCAGTTTTCAGTTGATTGTTGTAAAACCAAAACCAATTGAAAGTAATCACTCTGGTCAAGACACAGACACAGACTGACAATCTTATGAACCAGTACAAGGTCATAGTAAAGAGGGTGGCAAAGGGGTGGGGGGAAGGGTACCAATCATGCATCACACTGAATTTTTCTATTAAATCACGCTTCACAGAGAATTTTTTCACCAATCACACGTCACATAAAAATAATTGAGTACATCACAAATTTTACTTTCTCGTCCCTAAAAACGTCGTTGAAAGTAGAACTCACTGATTCGACCACAGAAATCCATCAGCAAATATTCCAAACATTTTCCCTTGAAAATGACAATTTATTATTGGACAGTGCTAGTGTTTTAAGTCAACCGCTTTGTGTAGTAATGTGAATTACTACACTGCACGAAATACTTTACTACAGACGGCACTTTTGGGTTACCAGTGTTTTTCAAGCACTGGTCAGGGTCATTGTATTGTGTTTTTGAGTAAGATTATGTGCTCTCGCCAGATCCATCTCCATCTCCACACAGAGGGGCAATGAAACTCCATCTTTTTGCACTGGGAATGTTGTGACACACCGATACCATAGTTAGGCCACAAAAAGGCTGCTTTTGTAACAATAAAGTACCAAAAGGCAAAGGCATTGTTTCACTCACAGCGACAAAAGTGATGCACCACTATAAGAAAGGTCAAAGTGAACCTTTCCCCAGTCTTCCTCAGGCAAAAGCTGCTTTTAGGTCAATTTGATCCACTTCTGATCTTGATGAATCTGTAAGCTTGGTCAAGAGATTTACTACATGACTGAAAATGTTTTGAAAAAAAAAAATAGGAGCATAGGAGCTAACTTGGAGTATACTTATTTCTGATGTTAAACAAAACGAAAGGGAAAGAGTTGGAAGAAAAAGAAAAGGAATCTTTTATGTGAAACAGGTTCTTCCAGAAACATAAACCACAAAACTACCAGAAAATCTCAAGAGGGATCATGTTGGATAATTCAGGACGGTGCCTGATCCAATACTTAGAGAATAGTGGACGGGCAATGGAGTAATCTGATTGGTTAATTTTAGCTACAGTAAAAACCTACATATAAGAACCCAGATTTAATTTCCAACCTAGCCTAAATAGGTTCTTATAGAAATGTTGGAATTTTAGGCTACCTAGGTTCTTAAATAGGTTCTTCATTTGATAAGGGCACAAGCAATTGGCACAGATAACTACTACAGGGCCTATGTGATATGGAATAAGCATAGTGCTGTATTAAATAACCAGTATTGGCAAAGACATGATATGGTTTTCATTTTAGATCATTCTTTGAATCTTTCTGACTGAAACCTAGACTAAAATTTTTTCTGTATTTTCATCTGTGCCTTCATTTTTATAAAATAAGAATTTATTGAAAATTTTAGGCTAAATAAGTTCTTATGAGAAGGGGGTTTAAAATGAAAATTTTAGCCTAACAGGTTCTTAAAGTTTAGGTTCTTATATAAGGGTTTTACTGTATTAGCCCTCTGAACTAACTTCGTCATGTAGTAAATTACCATACAGCTGAACAAAGGAAGATATCAAATTGTACAAGGGTAAAATTAAACTGCAACATAAACAGCTTTGCAGAGGCAGATCATGATGTCACTGAAAATTAGAATAATTATTCCAAATAACAATGATAAAAATTTCACTACAAACTCTGTGTAGTCTGCTATAACTTCTAATGCAATTAATGTGATGGCCTAAAATGCAGAGGTGAAAAAGCTGATGGGAATTACATCCTTTGCACAACCCAGTCACATTGCAAAGCCAGCCATACTGGGATGCAAGTTACACTGGGATTTCCAAAACAAAGCACACTTTCCACTGTGCATGGAAGTCCCACTTATACCATGGGACAAGGTCGTGCAAAGGGCCTATTGATTTACAATAAATAAATATTCATAAAGCAGCCAAAATAAAAACTAAAAATGTGTAAGGCTTCCCTTTTCTCTCTCCTCTTTTATCCCCAACCCTTCCCCCGCCTAAAAAGCCAGCTACTCGGGTTAAATTAATCCAAAACCAAACATTAAATATAAGAGTCTTGATCGCTCAACGATAAAATTCTAAAACGTGTGCACTGTTCTCAGGGCATTCATAATCTCTTAGAAGGGTCGTATACCTCCCATAATCTTTCAAACTCTTCTGAAAAAGCTTCCACTACTTCTTTATCGCTAGAAATCACCACGTTCTCCCGATTTCCAGTCACTGCCTGCCTAGTCCAGTTGAAAGAGCCGTTAACGAGACGTTTGCGGTCAATGACAACAAACTTGTGATGCATGAAGAATGAGGAGAGATCGTGGCGTACTTGAATCCCTTCACGTCTAAACTTCTCGATCTGTGAGCCAGTTGAACTCATCTGTTCATCGTCTGTTAACACTCTGACTACAACACCACTCTTATGAAGATGAATAGTGACGTCTGCTAGTTCGCGACAGTTGATGGTAAACACGCAAACGTCCAGGCTTTCCTTAGCTTCTAAGAGCACTCTTACTAACTTACTTAGAGACGTTTCTTCGTGTGCAAACTGGCAGTTCTTTCGGTTGCAGCCTCCTTCGAAGATAAACTGCTTACACGCAAGCATTTTGTCTGGGAAGAACAGTACTTGCGAGGTAGATTGATCATTTAACGTCTTTTCCGGAACCGATTCAATGGAATCTTTCACGCTTTTGATAAAAACATAAGTCGTATGGGCTAGGACTCCAATAAGCCAGGATATCCGAAGTATCCTTGGAAAATCGAAGCTTGCAAGAGAAGGCAAGACAGCAGCCATACTTGTTTTCTTGTTTTTCTCTTCGTGTAATTTATCACATCGAGTCTACATGATTTTTATCGTCCCCAGATCCACCTGTCCCTCTTTGCCAGCAGGGCCTTGGCACGAGGAAAAGGTGACTCTGGAAATACAGGCTTACTAGGCTTAAGCGTTTCGCTGATAGACCAATTTCGATACATTAAAATTCAGGGCTCTGGGGAATAAACCCCACAAACTCTAGTTATTCCCCAGAGCCTCGTACTAAGGTGTACTGTTTTAGGCTAAATTTTAATGTATCAAAATTGGTCTATTCAATGCTGGTTTCATAACCAAAAATATCCACTGGTTGATCTGCTCGATCACCGCAAGGGACAGGAAGTATAAACAAGCTTCCGAGAGACTTTTCAGTGCAGTCCTCCATGAACAAGACACAAATGCTTCTTCCGACCAGAATCACTTCTGTTTCTTTGGGGGCTGAAATTGAACGGTTTTAGTCAGAAATAAACCAATGGATATTTTCGGGAATGAAACTGTCGAAACCTGGCTTTAACTGGATTCTAACCCGTGATCCCTGCGATACCGGTGCAGTGTTGTACCAACTGAGCTTTCAAGCCTACAGGGAGCTGGTCTCGTTGTGGGTTGGCTCCCAGTTGGCTTGATAGCTAGGAAACACATAGATGATAATTCCACAAGTTAAATCTAACAGTTGTTGTAAAATTTCGAGCAGGAACACTCTGGCCAGTTACAAAGGACACAGAAAATCCAGTTGATCAAGCAGTTTCTGAAGTAAATTACACACCGACATGTTTAATGTTCGTAAAATAACACTTGATTTCATTTCACTGAAAAGTACCACATTCATCGATGAATAACCCGCTTAACCTTCGCTACATGAACAAGTGGCTAGTAGTGGACAAGCTTGGTCATGGAAATTGACGACAATTTAGCTCTGGATGTTGTCCCTTTTTTCGGAAAATGTAGCGAGGCTTGAATGCTGTTCCACTCGCCACGGAAAATTTCCGCAAATGTTTACCAGAGTTTTCGGGAAAACCGGAACAAAAATAGTCCATGCATCTAAGATAAAACCACTCTCCATTCATACCGCGTAAAATTTCCGCCAATGTTTACCGGATGTTTTCGGGAAAACCGGAACAAAAACAGTCCATGCGTCTAAGATAAAACCACTCTTCATTCATACCGCGTAACAACTGTAAACAATGGCCCCGCCCTCCACCCCTGCTGGGTCTAAATGGACCTAGGAAAAGGAAGAATATAACTTTTCGAAATTTGTTTGTGTTTTTACGATAACGTACATTTTTAATCAGTTCCAGGAAATGCGCAGATACCAGCCAAGCCACACTAAACTTCCTCTGCCAAAGACAGAAGGATATGAATGGTAAACAAGTCTCAACGGCTAAGTGGAGTTGGGACATCCTCAGATACTTTGGTGATTCAAAACTTATCCAATGACTAAAACACCACCGTTTGTGAACGTTAGTTTTATTGAGACGGACGGATAGCACAGATAATATTGTTACAACCTAAAGCTTACAAACAAAAAATAATAATCTTAAACGTTTGGCACACGAATTACAAGATTTCTTGATGGCAATCAAAGAAAATGGCATTGAGCATTTTCTTTGGTGCATCAATGGCTGACCATCGTTGTAAAGACGAGCCTGACATATATATTTTCTTTTAAGATTTAGGGGTTTACTTATTTAATTCTGAAACTTAACTGTGTGGCCCGCGTGTAAATATGGGTTAAATTACCACAGAATATACTACTCATACAATGGAACCATTAAAAACTATTAACAGGAAGAAAAAGTCAGCCAACGAGAAAACACAAAACTAAAATATTACACTATAGAGAGAGTAATATATCTTCTTAGCTGTATTACACATAGGACTTCACTCGCAAAGGTAAAGAGTTTCAGTGCTGGAAACAAAGATTAATACCTCAAAGTTGAAGTTTCTAAATTATTTCAGACAAAAAAATATGATTATTTTAAACCAGGTAGTTACTTTTGTGTGGATAAAGAAAAATTGTCTCAAAGTTCGTCGAGTCAGCTTACCATGTATTACTTTATTCCTTTGGACATTCATTCCGGAGAGGAGCTGCTCACGAACAGATTAACTCTTAAACTCCATAATCTCAGTGTGCTTTATTCAAAATCAGGGAAAAGTCAGTCTTGAAATTTGCTCCCAATCCCCACCTGCATTCAAGGTAGAATGCTAAAAACAGAAAATACATACACTGTAAATTCCATGAAGACAAGCTCTCTATAGTTCCTTAGTGCTTCTATCCTCGGTAGATACGTTTCAAACGTTCAAATTTTCTCAATGTGCTCCTTTTAAATTGCAGTCATTTCCCACTACTTTAAACCTTTCTATCATTTCCACCTCCATTCCTTTCCACCAGTTCCAACAACTCCAATTAATTCTGTTTTCTCATTCGTTTGTGGCATACTAGACTTCTCAATGTCCCTTTCCACCTCAGTCGTTTCTTCATTCCAGCGATATTCGCGTTTAGTCACCGGTCTGTCAATTCCTCGTCGTCACCTATTTTTCACTTTATTTCTGCTTCATATTCTCTTGTTCCTCGCCATTTCTCCGAACCAATAACAGTTAGTGTGAAAGTCGAACCTTTTATCGAACAAACAACTGAACGAAAGCTGCAACACACCTTGGTTTGCAACTTGTTCCAAAGATTGCACTTACGCCGAATCACATCACAGTCTGTTATTCCAATGCATTTACACTGCTTACATAACAGCCGATAAAAATGTTCAAGTTTCTCATGCCTCCTTTTCCCACATCTGCGTTGAAATGCTTTACCTCAAGGGGTCTTGTTGTGTTGATCTCAACATTACTATCTCATATGTGTCCAGCAATCTGATCCTTTGTACTTGGAAAACGAACACGCCCTGTAAACGTAAGACCACAAAGGACTCGTTATCCAGTTTTCGTTCGCGATTAGTCTCTCCTCTTCGGTCAGCGTCACCGTTGTCTGAAATCACTCGTACAAAGTGGGAGAAACCATTCTCTCTTCCATGCGATTATTTAAAAAGCTCTCGCTTGAATTTTTTCATCTGTAACCATGTAAGCAATCGCTCCAGTGAGCTCCAGTGTGGTCTAACCTTTTCGTCTATTGCCGGCATCTCTTTTTTTAACCATCTTGATCTGTTGACAACACGTTATTTCCTTTCTTGTAAGTAGCGTAATGCCAAGGCGTCCGTCAAACAGATCATGACATACGCACTTCTTTAGAAAGCCATCAAAAACGGTTCTGTACGCGAGGCAAAGTGGAAACTGAGTGAAGCTCATGTCGTTAGATCAACTTATACAACACAACTTATATGATACACTAGCATAAAAAGTAGTTAAAAAACTATGCACTAAAACAAAATTATATATTTTATTGACAGCACGATTCCAAATGACAATTTCGAAGCTTTCTTTTACATTTTACGGCTGCCTTATGTCTTCTTCGGCACAAGCTGCAAAACGTGGTAAAGTTCATTTATTCCATATTCTCAGCTATTTTTTTATACACCAAACAAAATGAAATTCTTGCGCTGCTGACGCTAATACTGCTACTTCTATTTCAGCATAAAAAACAGTTAACTACGAAATTCAGTTAAGATTCTGTAATGCAACAACTCTCTTCATCCTTGTCGCTTGTAACAATGAAATGCAACCTTACTGTCATGCATCATTCTTTCACGTTAAGCGTCGCTCACTTGTGTTGTTTTTGGCACCCGCTGAAGAACCAAAGTGACGAGATTCTCCGCCACAATACGCCAAATGGTATCGAGAGCAGTCATCTGCTTTGTGGTAATTTTTTTCCAGGAGTATGTCAAGCATTTTTTAACGAGCGATGCAAAATAACTTCGTGTGCTGTTCAGAGCACAACCAAAATTTATCAAACAGCTTTGACCGGCCGTTAGTAGTCTTTAAACCTATTTCCTTTCTATCAAGGTTGTGTTGCCACGTCCAGCATCAAATGTGTCGCCGGGTGTCAAGCCAAGTAATATCTTCTAATGTTCCCTTGTCCAAGTTCGGTCAGCACTGTTTCGCAAATCGTGTGCTGCTTACACTGTTATCTTGTGCTTCCTCACGTCATTACTTCACGTTATGTTTCAAACTAAACTTTTACTCCGCAAAGGGGAAAAAAAAATCCCTTCTTCAACTGCCTCTTTTAACATGAAATCGACTCATTATCCAAACCTTCTTAGTTCGCAGCTGTAAGAGCAGATATTTCACACAAGCGCTATCATTCAGTTAGAATATGTGCGAGCCTCTTGCTCGTGATTTTCCTAGTTCTTACATGCAACTCGAGTCTTTTAGCCTTTTCACCTGCTTCTTGCATATCAAGTTGTCGAGTGACTTTCAAAACACTCTAACACGTTTTACCGCAAGGTGGCTGGAGAAGTTATCTCTGGAAATGATATAATATTACCTACTTTCTATAAACTCTAACGATGTTCACGCCTTTTCTCCACTTTATATTTCAACAATTAAAAAGTTGAACTAAATTTTACTCTGCAAAGAAAGAAAAATCCCTTCTTTAAACAACAAGAATAATATTTTTAAACCTTCTTAGTTCGCCACTGCAAAAGCACTCATTATCCAAAAATTACTATCCTCAATAAAAATCTGTACAAGCTCCTCGCTCGTGATTCTTCCTTCCAAGGTGCGTGTTCACAGCAAACGTCCGCAAGACTCATCCAAATTGAAAAACCAGGTTTTACACTTGTTGCACACAAACGTATCAAGTTCATCTTCTCGATAACACATATGCCGTCCTGTCTAATCTTATGTCCAGCTTTTAGAAATCCAAAGCAGACTTCGTGCCCCTCGTCAATCAAATCCATTTTTCGTCCAGCATCTCAAATCTACCAGTCACGTGAGTACTTTCCTTGAAAAGAACAAGGAGCCACGCATGCTTGAAACAACACAAACACAAAACGCCACAAATACTGACACGTCACCATCCTTCATGTACACAGAAAGGACTGGAACTACGCCACTGATGACGTCAATGGACCGTTCCATGGCGTCCAATCAAACTGAAGGATCTTCCCGCCAACCAGTTGACGGGCTCAAAAGAAAAATAATGAGGCTACCATTCCCTGGAGGGATGGTGGCTGACAAGTAAGAGAAAACTAACAGAGAAACACAACGAAAGCACGCGTGGCAAGTGAAAAAGATTAAGATTGCATTATGAGAACTTGCATTCTGTTTTAGCCGTCTTTGTACCCTGGAAACTGTCTTTTCCCTGATTTCAAAAGTGTGAAAATTTGGTAAAAGGTTAATGTAAACACTTGAATACGTGAAAAAAATAACACCGTTTATACAGGTCGAGAATGACAACAACTGCAGCTCAGATTTTTTTTTGTTTTTTAGTTTAGCAACAGCTCTCCCACCGGGATGAATATCCAAGAAAATGTTCACCACAGTAGCAACAACAGCTCTGAAAGTACTACTGTACAAGTGAACAAGTATAATAAACCCCAAGTCTGAAGACATGCATATGTTAAGCGAAGAGGAAGAGATGTTTCATTTGTGATGATTCACTGCTCCATACCTAACCGTCCGCTCACACAAAGTAGCAGAACTTTGCTTCACATTAAACCACATTAGCGATCTCTTGGTAAAACATACCTTAATATAACAGGAACTAAATTAATTTAATATCCAACCATGCCATTCCTTTTGGACTTTTTAGGAAATCAAGTAAATTGAACTACTTAACTCAAGCACTTTTCTTCGGACCAAAATTTGTCCCAATTTTAGTTAAAGGACCCCTTAAAGAAGTTGTTGCGAAAAGTGCAATCGAAAAATGAAAATAAATGAGCCCGTAATGCTGTGCATTTAAACCTTTTACAGTCAGAGAGAAAACCTGAGTCAACTATGTGGAGATTTGGGAGTATTACGTGTGACCTCTTGAGCAGTTCTTTCATGTGGCACTGCTTGTTTTTTCGTGACTTCTAACGTGAATTTTGAGAGAATTTGGAAATTCGGCACCCTTACAGTGGGAAGGTTAATAACCTGCATGAGAAAATAAACGTTCAATTGTAAACGAACATCACCAGTTGAAGAGAACCATGCGATTAGGTTAGTTCACTTACATAAATAAAGGCAACATAGCAAATAAACTGCATCAAAAGCCAACGCACTAAATTGATGACACGCTTTCAGACTTCGTCCACATAGTTAACTCACACACTCGACTGATGCGAGAAGGACCCTTGCCACTGCAAAACGTTCTGAGATTGACTTCTAGAACCTTTTTGAAAACCTTCCGATGGGTTCCGTTGGTTTAGACCATTCAAAATTTAAAGGACCTCAGTCACGGTGGTTTGAGTTGTTTTGGCCACGTACCAAATCTCCTTTAAATGGAAAGAAACCTGAAAATAATAGTTTACTAAGATAGAAAAACATCAAAGAGATAATACTAAACCACAGAGGAACAAGGATGGTCAAGGATGGCGAAGATTGACACGGATTGCAAGCAACGAATTTGAAAAATTTAGGCTAAACTTTCAAGATGTGCAAACCGTGACTGAGCTCCTTCAAGATGTCGTGCGAGTGAAATAACCAATCTGGATTTTTCGCCGTTCCGCATTACTATGACAATCCCGGCAGTTGATGAAAAACAAAAAAAAGCACCACTATAAAAGTGCAGACGACGATCTGGAAATATGCAACAACAAAAAAATAACCAACAGAAAATAACACCGAAGTTATCATAACTACAGATAGAAAATACCAATTATTCTTCCTTTCTTTCAATAGCTCTTTGGAAACAAAACGACTTCCTCATTTGGCTGGTGCCTTGCTGAAATTAACAGCTAACTTGACTTTAGGCATTGAAAACTTTTTGGGTTTTGCTTTCTTGTCATCAGAAGTCTTACGCTCAACAACAGGCCTTTCTACACTTTCACCTTCAAATGATGCAGCGAGGTTTCTAGGCAATTCAGATTCTGAATTGCAGTTGGAAAGGATATCAGCTTCTACTTCAGAGAGTAACCGCACTCCGGTCTTCCGAGGAGATGGACTTGCTTGTGCTTCCGTGACGCTTCTTACATGTACATGAGCTGGGGAGACAAACGACAACTCCAAATCCTTGAGGTCGGCTTCTGCAGCGGAGTGTCTTTCTCTAGGAGACACCTTGAGGTTGGGAAGTGGTGATGTTGCACCATTGTATTCACCTGACAGTTCGTTTGAGTCTGCTAGTAACTCACTCAAGTCACCGCCTGGGCCAGCAGCACTTAGTGGGTTAGGAAGTCCCATGTTGTCAAAAGCTGCAAACAACACGTCCATGTCAAACTCTGTAAAAGAGATCAGATCCCCTACAGAGGGTGGCTCGGGAATTGCAGGTTGTAGTTCTGGCTCTGGAAGGGATTCAGGCACGGGTGCCATCAACCAATCATCAGTGACTGCCACGTCTGGAAACGTCCCGGATGCTTCACCATCAAGAACTATCAAGTCTGCATAACACAAAATGGACAAACTCGTCACGAGAGAAGCGACAATAAGATCAAGTTGCTGAAAGTAACATTATTAAGAAATAGAAAACATTTTCCGTGTTTCCATCAAGTTATAGGGACATAAGTGAAGTTTGGGAGAACGAGAAAAATTGTGTTGACACGAGCAGCAGTCGAGTGCTTCCACGGCTTTTTAGAGTGTTTATAAAACTCGAAAAGGGTTCCCATGACTCGAAAGTATCACAGGAAAATGTTTCCCAGTTTTTTGACAACACAACCCGAGAAAAATAAAATGAAATCACTCGTATATTTCGATTATGAAAATGCTCGCGCTAACATTTCGTCAGCAGTTCGTGCTAATTGTGCGTTTCTGCCACGACTTAGATTATCTTACCTTCTTCTTCTTTGTCGTCAATGGTAACTACAACTTCATCATCTGCAATAAAAGCAAAATTTGACAATGAAATGGTTATTTGGCTACCGAATAATCAGATTTGAACGGGTGGAATACTGGCGCTACCTGTACGTTAATTGATCTCACCTCCTTCCACGTTGACAGAAGCCGAAAAGTCAGTTAACTTACAGCCCTCTAACAGTTCCTTGCTCTGCTTGGGATTTGTATCTGTGCAAGATGAACAAAACAGGGTGAAACGTTTGAAAAAATCTTTTTTACTAGAGATTTTTCTTTTACTGGTGGTAACAAATTTGTTTCTCGGTTGGAATCCTCTTCTGCAGTGTTTTGGCATGGAATGTTGCTAAGCAACATATCATATTCAAGCGGCCATATCAATAATACCCAGTAATCAATAATAAAAATACTAAAGCAGAGGGAAAAGCAACAAATATCAAGCTACCCTCACGTCCATGAAGTGTTACATCATCTCCATCCACCAACACAACAATCTTCTCAGCACCCTTGCCACGCACCTCAGCCACATTATAAACAGCATCAATCACCTCTGATATGCGACTGAAGCCGTAGTCTGAAGCCTTGCAGGGTCGACCGTACATCTGTTGGAAGTTGGGTGCAAAGCGGTTCAGCGACACACAACCGTCAAGGTGTTTCAGGAGGTCTCTCGTCTCAATCGCAAAACACTGCAGTGGTGTTAAGAATACTGTGCCTTCTTTCCTGTCCACCTGTTTAAGAGGGAACATTAATGCGAGCTGCAGGATTGTACTCAGAAAAAAAACAGTAAAAACAAAGCCATACTATCTTTAGAGTGGAACTTCTATGTTCCTTTGAGCTTCTTTACCGTGAATTTCTATGTTTCACTGCAAGGTTTTCAAAACACGCCGCTACCCGACGAAAGTCACCGGCAACTTCAAGCATTTACGCCGGTTTCAGTCATGGGTGCTAC
>Ga0126339_10002160_pt1 | contig 13977 bp, 3 predicted proteins | sample OrbTmetagenome_2_FD_92532 | JGI IMG/M metagenome (GOLD analysis project Ga0126339, IMG submission 92532) | Coral microbial communities from Petempiche,Puerto Morelos, Mexico - Orbicella T R C metagenome | ecosystem: Host-associated > Invertebrates > Cnidaria > Coral | place: Petempiche,Puerto... | reverse complement strand
CTGAGGAGATTATTTACATTAATTTTTGTTTTTGATTTCAGAGAAAACAATCAAAGATATCCCAGAGTGTTCAAGTTAACATTGATTCGGTAAATGTCTCTGATATTTCTCATTAATTACTACAAGTATCAACGTAACGCCAGGCTTTATGTGTAGACAGCACTTTATACCAATGTATCATTCGGTAACCCACGCTGGGTGCTTTACCAAAAACGTATATCAGCTTATATCTATACAACGGTTTCATTTTCTAATTTTACAGAGTCTTGGACGTGAAGTTCCTGCAAGTCCTGTTACACCGGTGCCTCAAACTACTTCTTTTACAAAACCCACTGGTCTAGTATCTACTGCTGCAGGAATGGCTCAAGCCATTTCTCTCACAAAACCTGATGGCCTGGTATTCACTGCTGAACGAATGGCTCAAACTACTTCTATCACAAAACCTGTTGGTCTAGTATCCATGGCTGGACGAATGGCTCAGACTACTTCTGTCACAAACCCTGCTGGCCCGGTATCCAATGCTGCACGAATGGCTCAAATTGCGTCCGTCACAAAACCTGTTGGTCTGGTATCAAATGTAGGAGGAATGGCTCAAACTACTTCTGTTACAAAACCTGTTGGCCCGGTATCCAATGCTGAACGAATGGCTCAAATTACGTCTGTCCCAAAACCTGTTGGTCTGGTATCATCTGCTGGAGGGATGGCTCAAACTACTTCTGTCACACAACCTGCTGGTCTGGTATCATCTGCTGGAGGAATGGCTCAAACTACGTCTGTCACAAAACCTACTGGCCCGGTATCCCCTGCGAGTGGAATGCCTAGCTCTGGTCCGTCAATAACACCTCGCCCAACTTCCCTTGCAACAATTGTTATCTCGGGATCGGATCCAGGATTGACTCAAAAATCGACTGCTCAACGATATTCTGTTCAAGTGGCTTCAAATGCTAATTCTCATTCACAGCGCAAGTCAACAGAACCACTCACGTCTACAGCTGTTGTCTACACGGTGAAACCCAGGCTTGCAGAACTAACAGTGCAGCACGATGCAAATGAAAAACAAAACTTTTTCCAAGCCTCCAGTTCTGATGTAATAGTCAGTAAGGCAACGTATCTACAAACGAGAAATGGACGATCTCTAGAAACGCCACTCTCCAAAACATTTCATCAGCCTCGACCACTTGAGCCGAGGAGTGCTGCTTCCGACTTACCACTTAAAACTATATCTCTTTCCCAAACAGACTCGAGGCTAGAAATGATACGTCAAAAGCAGCAAACACTACTACAGCAAAGGGAACTTCTGCGGCAGCAGGAGCAGCAACAACAACGTTTACCTGGCACTTCGGTTTCACCTGCACAACATTCAACCGAAACAACAACTTCACTTTTACAGCAGTTGCAGCGACAGCAACAACTTCAACAACAGCAGCATTACCATAGAGTGGTACACCAAGAACAAAAATCACAAGTCCGACATCTGTCAACCCCGCCAGGTCAGGAGAGTCAACCGGAGCAATACCGCAGACAATTAGAAACACCCATTTCGTCAATCTCTGCAATGGTCCAACAACAAAAGCCACAATCCAAAGCAGTGGAATCTTCTTCGATTTTGTTGCAGGAAAAGCAGCAATTAATTCGTTCTCCAATCCTATCAACACCACAGCAAAGTAATCATTCATCGAGTAATCAAGAAACCCAAGGCTCCATCTACTCTTTCGTTCAAAAACAATCTCAACCCAGCACTGCTTCAAATCTTCCTACGTCTTCAATCACTTTTAATGCAACGCATCTTGACAATGTTTTGAATCGTGTTGAAAGACCGCTAATGAGTTCTGCCGGCAAGAGTCAAATACCTGTCGTACCTTCAGGACAAGTGCAAGAGTCCCAATCTACCTTCCTGAAACAAACATCTGTTAGTAATCAAAGATCAAACTTGCTGAATTCAAACACTATAGTCCAGGATCATATAAATAAGATTGTAAATCATCCCTACAGCGGACGACTCGGATCACTCGGCAAAGCTACTGCAACAGAAATGAAAGAAATCCCAAGTACTGGAGGACAACATAGCGCCACCTTACAACGCCATGAGAGTACCTTACGTCGTTCGTCATTGTCCCAAGATGTTGCAACAGTGCAGTTTAGAAAATCGTTCCCTCGAGAAACGTTTAGCCCACGAACTGCACTGGCCACAAATCAAAGAGACAATTCTCGACCACCACCAGAACGTTTGCAACAGCGAGCACATGTACAAAATCCAAACAGTCAAATGCATCCTCAGCATGATCATACAGGCAGACAACCACAAACGTCTTTAAACAATACGCACAGCACGTTTGTAATAGCAGGAGAAAACGCTAGTAACGTGAAAGATTCGCAGTTATCTAAAGAGGCTTCTTCTACGTTGTTGACTGTGGTGGCCTCAACCTACAGACGACTTGAACCAAAACTCCAAGACAAGCAACAGAGCATTTTAGTTCCTGCTCGCAAAAAGCATACTAATGAGGAACTTCTCCCTTCAGGTTACAGATTCTCACTTCCATCCCCTGAGTATCTCCTTCAGCGACAGAAGTTACAGCAGCAGTCTACAAGCCAATCCTTTCAAAATATTTCTTCGACAGAGAGAGTCACGGTTCCTTCGGAACACACTTCTGAACAATCGAGGATGGTATATACGATGCCGTCCCCCGAAAAGGGAATGGTGACCACCCCTTCGCAACGGCGCTTCCAGAACGCACGAAACGCCCTTCCTCCATCTGGTCATCGTCCATCGTTGGAAAATTGGCCGCCCAAGTCAAAGCAGCAGGAGTTGCAAGTACAACAAATTAGGCAAACACCGCAATTGCAATCCCGTTCAAATCAGGTGCAGCGGCCGCTTCAAGGACAACATCAAGTGAATGCAGCGCCAGTGACAAATGAAAGTGGAAATCATCTTATTAACCTGCAGTCTCTTTACAGGAAACCAATCCAATCCCCGGGAATCTCTTCCAGCGATCCTCGCAGTGAAAAACATTCCCTGGATACTGAAAGGACAAGTTCATCAACGGCTACGGCAAGCAATATTTCAAATGACAAAAGAGATGCACGTAAACCACTTCCTAAGCCGTCAGCGTCAATCGCTGTGATGGACAGAGGTATCGTTCTTTCTTGGAACATGGAGCATGACGATGCCGTTATTAAAATCGATAATTACGAGCTGTTTGCCTGTCAGGATGTCACCGAAAACAAAGAGCAGCCAATCAAGTGGAAGAAGATAGGTATTGTAAAAGCTCTTCCTCTTCCTATGGCGTGTACACTGACCCAGTTCTCTTCGGGAAGCAAGTATTTCTTTTCTGTCCGTGCTGTTGACGAACAAGAGCGAGCCGGTCCTTTTAGTGATCCGTGCACCGTTGCATTAACTCCTTCATGATAATCAGTTCCGTCTACTATTTACAAATTTGGTACGAAAACTTAACACTGCGTAATGAAACATCACCTAACCCATCTGACACATCTTAAACGTCATTTTTTTTCTCGAGACGATGATATTTGAATGAAGTATGAACTTCTCTTTTGCCAATGATATTGACACTTTCTTGGCCGAAACTTTCCCCAGCTTGATTCGACGAATTGTCGAACCGTGTCATTTCCCCTCATATCTTGAGTAATATTCCGTCCATCTGGTTTCCACCAGGGAAACCGGGTTGTTGCCAGTAATATGATCTGAACAAAAATCGCAGGCGGAGTAGTTCATAACGCTGGAAAACGGTTCAAAAAAAGTGCCAATTTCATTGTTGGAAGATCGTTCTATTTTGGCCTTGGACCGACCTCTATTCCACGATCTTCATTTTACCAAACTTTTAATTCCCTTTTGTAGCTTCTGTTTTCGTCATCTCTCTATTTTGCAATTTCTGTAGACTTGGACTTATTGTTAATTAATTAATTATTTATTTATTTATTTTCTGGCCCTAAAATTACACCGTGCACGGTGGTATTCAAGTGGTTAAGAACAAGTTGGAATATTCCAAAATGATCTCGAGTACCTTAAATCCTGTACTCTTGTAACTAGAATTTCGAAGATATCCGCTATGTATTTGTCTCTTCTTTATCTGTTCATGGCTGTCGTTAGAAAAAGGCCAACAATAGCATAGAGGCGCAAACATCACATGTTATAAGTAGTAGTGATTTTATAGCACTATACACTTGTAATATTTGAAGAACGTCTTTTGTTGAATTGAATCTTGAAATCTTGTTTTACGCTCAATTCTGTTAGCTATCGGTTACGACAATCATTATTGTGTTGCTGTAGGTCGGTAACACTTGAACTGAAGAGTAAGTCGTAGGTTTTATATTTACATTATATATTAGTATTTATTGAACAGATTTACTACAGTGCATTTATTTATGAAAATCATAAAATTAAACGGAAAAAGAAACTGTTTCTTTTGTCTTTCAATTCTAGTCACTAAAGTAGCTTATGTAACCATCACCATCAGTGCTTTAATGCGCCGAAGGCAAAATATTAGAAAGTGCGGTCTTTTTAAATAAATGAGTTGTAGCTGTTCGGCAACTTTTCGAAGGATAAGAGAAAGTCACCAGACAGGATGCGACAACAGCTTAGCTGTTAGTGGCGAGGCACGAGGAAATTTCTCTTCACAGGAAAAAATGCTGCAGAAAAGCGGAAAACGAAACAAATCACGAAACCCGAAGTGGCAATCAATCTCAAGTGAAATCAATCTACAAGTGGCCATGTAATGTTCTATTTATTATATAAACACCAAAAAATCCATTTCGCTCTCGCTGCGAAAGGCGCGATTTATTATGTAACCATGGCAACTGTGATCTTTGTGAAGATAACTTGTTATTTTCACTTGTAAAGATATCATGTTTTTGCGCGAAAGCTCACCTGGTATTTTATTGGTGCTTATATAATAAATATTACCATTTCCGACAGGTTAAACATATGGTCATTCTATGCCAGTTTATTTACCAACGCTAAAAGATGACTCGTACGCGTGATGACAACAGACTAGCAATAAACAACACCAATCCTCAATTTAAAAATGCAAATTGTAAATTTCATCGTGAACAAATTCCCAAAGCAGCTCAGCAAAGATGAAAAGGATATTTACGTGAAAACAACATGAAGGTGCGTGTGGTTTGAGAAAATTTCTTAATTTGGGTATATTTGAACTATCTGATTTCACGATTTACTTCTTAGATTTAGATACAGCTCAAAAGATATATCAAACACACAACAGAGCGCTTTATCAAACGTTCAAACAGCTCTTTGAGTCCTTTTTGTAGGACGCAAAGTCAATCACGAGAGAATCACCGTCTGTCGTGACTGACTTTTTCCTGGACGTACGTTGATCGGAATAATAAAAAAAAATTGAGCCAGTTCATTTTTGAAAATTGGAGTTTGTTTTTGACTTATACAACTCGGAGTAAGTTTTTTGAAACTCAGAGTTTGTGTTATTAAACTAAAGTAGAAAAATGGTGATAACGGAATCTTAAATATATTCTCCCAATAAATATACATTACATTGCTACGTAAGACACCCTAGAAAACGGAAATATTCAGCAAAACAAGCTCATTATTCTTACATAACTTCCATTTTTAATCGAATGTATTCCGATTTCGACCATCAAACTCAATCAAAGTTCGATTGCGTTCGATTGCTCAACTTCTAATTCAAGTCTGAATGAGTCTGATTAAGTTCGCTTGATCGAACGTTCGATTTGGTTCCAGCAGTTAGATCAGAATTTTCAGAAGAACTCAGCTATCAGTTTATCTCAGATTTCATTCAAAACACGCGCCATTTCTCAATCTTGGTACAATCTTGGCCTGTAGACGGACTCGGCTAAGGTGTTGATATCCTTGTTGCCACCTAATTCAGACCATGAGATGATTTATTAGCATGGAAGGTTACAACTGATCTGTTTTTACCTACTTCCATTCAAACAATGACCAATCATCATTAACAAAGATGTAAACACCTCAGTGGAGTCCCTCTATTCTCAGCTACCATATATACACCACTCAGTCCCTCTTAACTGTATCTGTGTTCAGGGAGAAAGAGCATCCGGTACTTAATAAGCGGGACTCGCTCTCCTCTCCACTTTTCTGATATTTTCATGAGTTTCTTTCCACTGCCTTTACCTTAGACTCACTGGACAGCTTTTAATAATGAAAATGGCCGTTATACTTGCACATTCGCAAGAAATCCACCCTGTCTCTATTTCTTTTCCAAAGCTTACTGCATACGCTGATCTGCTGGCCGCTAACAGACCTCTAAAAGATCCCTGTTGACTCTATCGTGCATCGATAACATTCCTGAAAAGAAAAAGTGCAAAATCTTCTTAACCTCAATCGATAAATGATATTATTTTTGCCCTGGCCAATCAGAGAGTTTGTTACATTTCGGTTCGCTTGGTCAAGCTTGAGGCTCGATCCGGAGTGACGTCAAAGATCAAGAGCTGGTACCGCCCGCCACCTGTCATAACCAGCAAAAGAACATTTCCGCCATTCCTTCCATTTCAACGAGAGTTTTTCCTTTTGAAATCAGCTATATTAAAATACAGAGCCCAAAGGTCTCTCAATTTGTTCTTCAAATTTTCAGGAGTAGACTTGTTGAGTTAAAGAAGCGATTTTTACAAAGGAGAACGCGTTGTAAGAGAAACTACGACGATTGACCGAGGTAAGTTACCAGTTGTTAATAAATTGAAGTCGAAAATTTTATGTTTGCTTTCTGGTAGCCGAGTAAAATTTGCTTTATTTTTACGATTTGAAATTGCCTTGTACTTTACTTTCCATAACTTTTAATAGCTTTTCCTCCGAAATTGTCGCCAAGACGTCTTGACTCGAAAACAACTGAAACTATCCGTCGTCGCTGTAATTTTTGAACAAAATTTCTTGGTGCGTTGAGAGCAATTGGTGTTTCATGGTGACTTCAAAGCCTTCTTTCTCGACCACACAAGAGACTAAATTTATTACTTCAATTTTAACCTATGAGGATTCACTGGTTATCTGTAGTTATGTATAAGGAGGAAGACGTTTTTCTAGCAGGAAGATCAAGTCGTGTACTCCACCGGGCTGTCACCAGGCAATATTAAATAACTAGCCGCTATATTAAACGTAAATCCCTGCTCAACAAATTCTAATTGATAGCGTGGTTTCCTAGACACAGTTAGATCTATGTAATATTACGTCACTCTTATGGCCGCTTGTTTAACAAACTGGAACGTCTGAAGCAGTTTTTATATAAATCGCTGAAGTCTACCCAATCATAATTTTAAAACAGATATGTTAGCCATTATCATAAACTGAAGCACGAGTCGATGAACTTAACGTTAACTTCCGTTCCTTGGTAATATTGCACAGCCCAAGTTATGAGCTGAATTCCTTCCTCAGGAAGAAGTAGTGGAAATTGAAATTTTTACTACGCTTGAAGACACCTAACGCAGGAAAACAATTCCATTAATTCAAACGTAACTAATACTAAAATTGCAAGTTATACTTTGGTGTTGTGTTGTTTAAAATTATTCCAACTTGATGAGTAATCTTAAGGACACTTCATATGTAGTTAAGTTTACCGATCACAAAACACTCCCCGTAGCGGCTCCACCCTTAACAGCTTACGGCTGCGTGAGATCGATGGACCAATCCTAGCTAATCCTCTCTGACTACGTTCCACACATGTGATGTATAGATTGAAGTAAAGTGCGAAGTCTAATTTGGAAAATTTAGTTATCGATATTGGTCTTTTTATCGGTGTTAGTGATACCCATTTAAGAAAGTATCGACGATTCGTTTTACAGCATTGCACGCAAGCTCGATATGAGTCACCAAAGTCTCACCAAAGGTTAGGATTTTAATTTAGTGAATCAGTGTAGCGGTTTATTTACCTCACGGCATGCAAGCATATACAAAAGAACTAAGGAATCCCATCTGACCGACACGATATGTGTGAAAAACCTTCATTTTTGTAAGTCTGAACTTTATTAGGCATTGATAGAACTAATCTTTTCGACCTTTCGGGGTACTCGATAGATCACAGGAAATAAGTACTGAGTGTGTAAAGTAGCAAATTGAGCACTTGTAGCTTGACCTGCGATGTCATGGCAACAAACAACAGGTTACATAACTATATGCAATTTACCACCAGTCCTTGTTTATGAAAGTGTAGTTTGGGACAGACTAGCTGAGACCGTTATGAACTTCTTGAGAAACAAGGCAGTTAATGCTATCGAAAAGTAAACTCCTCGTGAAATACCGAGGCAAACAGCATGTTGGAAGTATTTAGTACTAAACCATACAGTAGGCATATATATATACAATGACATTCTGTAGTACCATCTATCTGGCTTTAGCGGTGTCGTCTTGAGTGGCTAAGATAGTATAATTGAAGCTGAATAATAGAAATATAAATTTCTATTTTTTCTTACGAACATAGTTTTGCAATGTAGACGGGACATTTCGTTTAAGTATCGATGCTTACATGTAGGCAACACAGTGCATTACAGTTATCATGAGTTACGTTCATTACTCTGCAAATCACCATATGGTAACGTACAAAGAAAATTCATTACGTGTGTCTGGCAAAGAAGATAACGTGGAGCAAGACGTTTTGTTCCCTCCTAGGCTGATTACCGATAAGAAAAAAAGGATCCCTTGATATGCTGAACCTGTCAAATTCAAATATTATTCTTTTTAACAGGTTCACCTCGCATGAGAAAGGTGAAGAAATGAGGATACGTTTCCTTGTCTCCATGATAGTTTGCGTTGGTTTATCGGTTGATTCAGGTAAGACTCATTATTGCATTCATACCGAAATCTTGTCAAAATTTTATGGTTGGTATTCAGTGCATTTTTTATTTAACGAGCGTGCTTTGTATATGAGACGGTAGATAGCCAACGACGTGCGTGGCGCCTCGTTGGCTATAATCATCTCATATCCAACAAGCACGAGTGGAATAATTGTTCAGTATTAAAAACGCGCCCAAAATATAGAAAACTAATCTAAAATAAAAATAAAAAACGCCCCAAAAAATTACGTGTACGCTTACCTCATTTGTAGAGCATGGTATAATGGCTCATGACCTACGATGGCTGAGCCAATGAAAACTCTCGAATTGCATTATCCAATGATCCAGTTTTTATATATATTAAATTTATGGGTTGTACATCAGTGATCAAAACATACTCTCCGGTGATTTTTTTTTTGTCCCTTGTTTGCTTGGAAAAATATAAGAGAGACATGATGTTGATGACGGTTGGAAATTAGAAGAATATTTAGCGCTCAGCGCTAGAGAACCTACGCCAGAACGCAGCAGCAAGTGTGCTAATGTGTCATGTATTTTTTTGTTACTCACAGCTCCGCTCGATGTTCGTGTCGCAAAAGGTAAGATATCACCTATCTATGCTTTAATGTCTGGGGACCAAATCGAATAGACTGTTTTTCTTTCCGTAGAACGTTGATTGAAATTTTTTTTTTTTTCATCAACATTCTCAGAGGGCTATCCACTGTCGTGCATTTTCTTCATGACTCATCAGTTCTTTATTTATTCTTTGAATAATTTATTTGTTACTTAGAGCTCTCGTCAAGACTCCATAGAAGGCAGATTGCAAATCAAGGTGAGATTAAACGGGTGGTTAATCATGCGAGGGGAGGGAGAGAACCTGTTCACACGCTATTGTTAAGTTCACACTATGACTCACCACATAGAAAAAAAGACTGAAGAGTGATAGCTTAGGGCCGAGTCCCAACAAACACAACTAAATTCAGCGCTTTTCGTTCCACCTATTCACTTACATCTCTGACTGGTCCGACTTCGGCTTCTAATTGAACCTGGAATAAACATAAACCTTAGCGTTTCTCTCAGCGTTCCGTTTTACCATATTTGCTTCTTACGACCACTCGGATTCCAGAATAGAACCGGCAAGAAGCAAATTTACTTCACGAATCAGTAGTGCCACTAGTTCCGCGGGTCGCGTTTGCTACGTTGATGAATAATCACATTTAGATTTTTAATAAAATTATTTCACTTTTCAGGATACCTTGGTTACCCAGGATACTCGACATCCTCATCGCAATACACTGCAAACCAAAATGGAGCGTCACAAGTAGGCTCCATACCTTCACGTAAGTACATGATTTAAACCGGGCGGATTATAAGTTAGTGGTAACTTTAAAGATAACATAGGTTTTCGAGAAGTTTCCAAAAGATCTTCTATTGGTTTTTGATTTGTTTTTTGCTTGTGATATTTTGGACCTCAGCAACGAATTTTGAATTTCCAATAATTTCCAAGCAATACTTACTGAGAATTAAAGACAAACAAACAACTTTGCATACTTAAACAAGATAGATTTTGAAAGAATGAAAGATGCGAATGCAGCCATGACACTACTGGAAAAATGACCTGAAAAAATTTCAGGCTCTGAACGGGATTCGAACCCACGACCTTTGCGTTACCGGTGTAGTGCTCTACCAACTGAGCTATCAAAGCCACATGAGAGCGGTCGTGTGTGAGTTCGGCCCTACATGTTCAGTGGACGTAATACTCGGCTCAAGCATATGAATTCCATATAGGGCCGAACTCACACACGACCGCTCTCATATGGCTTTGATAGCTCAGATGGTAGAGCATTGCAACGGTAACGCGAAGGTCGTGGGTTCGAATCCCGTTCAGAGCCTGAAATTTTTTCAGCTCATTTTTCCAGTAGTGTCATGGCTGCATTCGCATCTTTCATTCTTTCATTTAATTGCTACTGTTGGACATCTATTACCAAGATAGATTTTACGAACTAAACTTTTGCCTGCAACACCACGCAACTCAGAAAACTATTATAACCATAACAGTCTATGAGAGTCTATCTAATGGGGGGCTATATTGACAAATCTCTTTGCCTTGTTCAAAACAGAAGCCTCGAATTCAGCTAGTTGGAACAGCAGTCCCCAAGCAACAGTTGCATCAACTACAACAACGGAAAGTGGACAACAGCAACTAGCAACCCAAAATGGTGCTCAAGTTGTCCCTGCGCAAGCCAACTATTCTTTAGCCCAACCATCTTTAGCATCTGCTGACACAACATTCAGCAACGACAGTTCTTCCACACTAGAGTTTACCTCACAGCAATCATCAGTGAATTCTTATAACTCTACAGCTACATCTTCACAAAATTCGACCGTAAATAACGGCTATCCAGTATATTACGTGTCCAATTATGAAGAGCCCAATTCGCAACAAACAACTTCGCAGCCTATGTCAAATGCAACAGCTAATTCATCTGTTCCATCTCAAGCATCCGAAAGTAATGCAACTCAAAATGCAAATAATAACAGCTATCCAGTATTCTATGTAACCAGTCCTCCTAACGAAAAACAACAAACACCTGTTTTCAGCAACAGCTCTGTACCGCCTACTACGTCACCAGAAAGCCCATCAAGAAATAATAGTACCCACAATTATCCAATTTATTACGTTAGCAATTATAACGAGGAAGCGCAGCAGACACCAATAACTACCACCGTTAATAGCACCAATACGTTTGCGAATACCTCGAAAGGAAATAACACGTTGAATGAACAAGCCTACAGCTATCCTGTGTATAACGTGGGCGGCCCGAAATCAGAGCAGGAAAGCACAAGCCAAGAATCGAAAACCACATTTATAAATTCACCTGTTTCTTACGAAATAATCAACAGTTCATCTGTTTCTCAAAGTAATGCATCTCAACCAAATGTTGGCAGCTCCTCCTCTGCTACAACGCTATCTAACAATACTCAGCCATCAGCAATAAGTGGTAGCTATGCCTCTTCACCCGAAGCAGCAGCTCTGTCTACCTCACAAACAACGTCTGCGCCGGTATCACAGCCAGCAACCACTTCTTACAACTATCCTTCGGCCCCTACCTCGTACCAGATGACCAATTTAACAACTTCACCATCCGCGCCACAGCAAGCATCTAACTATTACGGTTCTCCTGCAGGCGCTCCGTCTCCTGCTACATACCAAGCCTATGGAGCACCCTCGACTTCTGCATACCCAGCACCTGCGCCTGCTCCACAACCAGCACCCGGTTATTATAGCTACCCTGCTAACCAAGCATCTGCTGCTCCTTCACCATCACCTTCACCTGCACAATCCCCTGCACAGCCCGTAGTAGCCAGCTCTTATCCTTCAACAGCTCTTTCCCCAGCTCCGACTCCATCTCCAGCGCCAGCGCCAGCACCAGCACCAGCACCACCTCTAGCTTCGGAACCTAATCGAATCTCTGGTGTATCCTCTTCTCTTCCATTCCCACCAGCATCAGCATCTTCCTCCTCTCCTGGAACTCAATCCCCGTCTAACACCCAAGCCTCTAGTTCTGCTGCCAAGCCATCGCCCCCATCATTGCCAGTTTTAAATTCGGAATATGAAAATGCGTCGTACATCATTGCAACGCCTCCAGATAAAGACACAGTCCTCTTTCTCCCCTCTCCCTCGCATCCTTTCTCATCAGAAACGACCCAAGCTGAAAACTCTTCTATCGTGAGTAATTCTACTCTCGCAGTGACAAACGCTTCAGCTGAAAGTAGTTCATCTCCTACAATAAATGCAACATCTCTAGTCAATGCCACTGCTCCTGAAATTACAGTACCTGCAAATGCTACAAGTATCAAAGTCGAATCCTCAAACAGTACAATACCCGCTTCACAAGAAACAAATTCCTCCGTTGCAGTTATTCCCCAAAACATCTCTTTCCCTGGCTTGGGCTGGCTTGAGAAAAACACTACTTCTTTAATCAACATGACTTCCCTGACTAATTCTTCATTGGAAACACCCTCTTCCACCCCTGTCCCGAAAAATCCTATCAGCTCAACGACTCCAACACCACAGCCACCGTCAGCAACAACTGCACCAATAATCATGGTTTCACCTTTTGCTCCATCATTGGACAATACCAGTCCAGCTCCTGTAGTGCCTTCCCATTCAAATGGCACGTTAAACAATCCGCCTTCAGGATCACAGTTGAATTCTCCTCCGATAGTCATGACAAAGCCTCCTCCATCACACCTGTCTCCGACTCCTCCACCGGCACCTGCGCCTGTCGCTCATCCTGTGCTGGTAACGACAAAACCTCCTTCAGCTGCTGGTTTACATACCACTGCCAAACCTAAGCCGAAAGAGTGGGGCTTTGGAGACAAGTATCTGGGTAAGTAAAATCGCACATTTGTAAACCTAGTTTGGCACACATGTTAGACGTCACCGATTTCTGTAACTTTCTGTCGTAATGACTCAGTACATCCCGCCCATTCCGCGTGCCCACTTATTTAAAATGATTTGTCTTGGGCGGTCCTGTTAATACAACATTTTCTTTTGTTCTTTTCCCTGTCCTTTACAAAGCTTTTGTTCGAATTGTGTTGTTTATCGTAAACTCTTGCAATGAGGTAGTCTTAAAAAATCGAAAATCTGTTCATTTTGCGATGCCTGTAAGACACCTGCATCATAGAAAATACTACACACTGTGTGTCAAATGACAGTTTAAAGTAAAAGTTAACTAAAGTAATGAACCCATAGGCTGACTGCTTGTTACTCGTTTGTAACAGTTTTACCCAATTTAGTGTTAAATCTGAACATATTGATAATTTTCTCATGTATGGAACTGTTATTTCTTGCAGCCTCTCAAAATCAACGAGCTCGTCACAGGAACGTCATATTTGATGGCATCGCGGGTGACAGTCAGTGTAAGTATTTAACCGGATCAGCTAAATAACACAGTTTCTAAACTCAAAATGTCCTGATCAGTTTTATTATCAATGAAGACAGAAACTGGGCAACCTTTAAAGCGAACAAAGTTAGCCAGAGTTTCAAGAGCTTCTGGTAATTGTTACTAAGCATCTAGCATCTGTCTTCCTCGTGCCTCGTGGCACATAGGGCCCTTGCAGAGGTCCTGCACTTTTCCCGGTCTGCTGCGATCGTTCTCGTTTCCTCCCATGAGCTCCACCCCGCCTCTT
>Ga0126339_10002159_pt1 | contig 13977 bp, 16 predicted proteins | sample OrbTmetagenome_2_FD_92532 | JGI IMG/M metagenome (GOLD analysis project Ga0126339, IMG submission 92532) | Coral microbial communities from Petempiche,Puerto Morelos, Mexico - Orbicella T R C metagenome | ecosystem: Host-associated > Invertebrates > Cnidaria > Coral | place: Petempiche,Puerto... | reverse complement strand
CTTAAAACGATATTTTTGTAACTAGTGCCCGTAGGGCTTCATTCTGGGCGAGTTTGAAGAAATTCGATTTTTTTCGCTATTTCCAAGTCTAGTTGATATTTAGGCGAAGCTGCTCTTAAAGTCGTTTTCAAACAGGAAGAATACCGTCGTGAAAATCAAGAGCCAGGTGAGCTCTGCAAGATAGCTTGCCACTTGTCCGGCTGTTTTGAAAAGGCAGCTCACAATCGATCCAATCAGTCCGGGCAGCACAGAACTAATTTTCACACCCGCATTCGTAAGACCGTTTCCGAAAGACTTGCCGGTGTGAGAGCGCCAACGAGAGTGAGAGCGCCAACGACAGCCCCGATTGTAACTCCCGCGGCGAGAAAAATAGTAGTCAACGTCACGCCATATTTATTGAAGATCTCTTTAATTCTTTTCGAGGGAGGCCGCGCCCTTTCTCTTTCCGCAACCTGAGTTTGCAAAATGTCCGAGCTCCTCGTTTATTCCTGCCACTCTGGCCTCTGCGGCTTCTCTGTCGAAGGGCGAGGTGTGCTCATCTTAGATGATCGCCTGATCTTCCTCGCTTTGGCGCTGCAGCTCGCTTTCTCGCTCTTTCAGGTCATCTAACGGTTTTGTGCCGTTCAGCCTTTCTTCCGTGGTGTTTCTTTCACTTTCTTTTGAAGCGATGCTTGCTATAAGTCTGTCGACCTTTCATTGTTCTTTTTCTTTGTGTTTTACTTGGTTTTCAAGCGCGACCAATTCTATTTTTTGCGTTGTCAAAATCGGTTTGATAATTCTTTTTCAGTTGCTTCAGCCTGCGCAGTTCTGCGTCACTTTCAAGATTGGAACCTTGTTCTTCTTGAGCGCCATCAATCAGGGCTTGAGTTCTCTAGATTCGTTGTCTAAGCTCTTCTACCTCTTGCGAGTTTTTTGCCCTTTCCGCAGCAAGCGTCACTGCCTGTTTTAATTGTTTTTCGGCTTCCCTTAATTTTGGCGTTCGCTTCTTGTGCTCTCATTTTCTTGATCAATACGTTCTTGTGCCATTGGATCAAGAGAGATTCTGATTTCTTTTGGAAGTGCGTGGTTTAGCTTTTGCTTGCGTGTCTAACTATTTCGGGTGAACAGGTAATAAAGTTTTTTTTTTTTTTTTTGCCGAAGCCAGACATGTTGATTTGTATTCGGCGGCTCTTGCTGTGAGAAGCTTCCAGATTTGTTGCGCTTGCCTCAGGAAACTGCCTCGTTAAAGCATCCCACGACTTTTAGATTTCAGATTGCGCACCTAACAAAGGGGTTTTCTCATAAGATGTGGCAGGCAGCCCGGTCTGCTTGTGTTGCCTCGTTTGCATTTCTATTTCTTCGCCGTGTGGTAGGGAGTGGATGTCGCGCCTGACTGAAAAGGTTGGGTTATGTGAACCTCTTGTTTATCATCATCATCATCATCATCATCATTGTCGACGTCGTCGTGGTCAAGCCTCCAATCAAGGTCTGGATTCTCATTACCACCTTCCGCCATTATAATATATAATTTAATTTATGTTTAAAAGAAAGTTAAGAATGATCATCGCAGTGAATTTTCCAATTTAAGCAACTGGAAAGAAGAAGCCTGAAAAAAGCAGGGCTTCAACGTGATTCTAACCCGTGACCTCCGTGATACCGGTGCGATGCTCTTCTAGAGCATCCCACCGGCATCGCGGAGGTCACGGGTTCGAATCCCGTTGAAGCCCTGATTTTTTCGAGACGCTGTATATTTCAGTGCCCAAGCTAAACGAGAACGAGGTTTTTGTGCCTGGCTCGCTTGCGCGTCGCTTTGACATCGACTTTTCTGGAGGGCATGCCAATAACTTTCTTGTTAAAAACGTCACGCGGGTGCTTGTTGACAATGTGGCTGTGAAGTTTGCGGGCACTATCCTGCAAGGCACGGTTGGTTGCGACATCTACAAAATCTTCGAGGACCTTTTCCTTTCTCAGGAAAAGCGAGACAACATGCTGCTTGAGGGGATTCAGAGCGACGACTTATTCAAGATCCGCTCAAACGCGGGGGACAAGAAAACCTCGGGCGTCGTCGCTGAAAACAAACTGAACGAAGTTTACCAGAGCAAGTATCACATCAGGCTCGAACATGATATCCTGGTAGACCATGGTGTTTTCTACCCCCAGGCCCTTTACAATGACCTCGTATTCGAAATAACCCCTTGCACAAGCTTTACAAGCGGTCAAAGGCTCTGACCCAACAAAGCTGAAATACAAGCTGACCAACATTCAGCTCGAGTACAAAATGATCCGCAGCAAGACGCTAGCAGACGAGGCGCACAGCGTTTACTCCAGTGGCAAGGAGTTTGTATATGACCACGTGATTTGCTCTGAAGTGGTCAAATTCAAAAAAAGACACGGACGCAATGCTAAACATCAGAGTCAACTCCCAAAGAAGGCCTATGAAAGGCATCCTCCTCCTGTTCGTAGAACTGTATTCCAACGGTCCAAGGGATTCAGAAAAATTCATCTTCGCAGACCTGACGAAAGTAAGCGTAACGATCAACAGCTCGCCCAACATGCTGTACAACAATGGGCTTAAAAGCAAAGAGATTTGCGAGGAAGTCAGCCGCTTCATTGTAAAGGAAAAAAATAAAACCCAGCACATAAATCTGCAAAAGTCCTACATCGAAGATAAGATCGGGCTTCTGATTGAGCTGCGCTCAATGGCAGATCAGGAAATGCATGGCAGCGGCATACGACTTGTGAACACCAAAGACGGAGTCTAGCTGGAGATTGAGTGGGCTGCCAAAGCCTCGGGCAACGTGATGTGTCATATATTCGTGATCTCCGACTCCCAGTTCAACATACTAGACAGACAGCTGGAATCTGGTATTAAATATAGACCCTAGCAATATTCAATTCAACGGGTTTATCGTGGGACCTACCAACTCGGGAAAAATGCAGTTCCTCGTGAATCAGCTCTGCGGCCCCTTCTGTGGCAGGTTTGATTACGTCGTACTCATCTGCCCGACATTCGCTTACAACAAGACCCTTTAACCTTTACCGCTTCGCTGAGAGAGACCCACGGTTGTTTCTTATCATCTGCGAGCAGCACAAACTATAATTTTGGTTGAGAGTGGTGGACGGGTGAGCTTGTCAAACTCGGCTTTTCTGCTCACCACACAGGCATGAGCTTGTGGGTGCTGACTCAGCAGCTCTCCAGCATCGCGAAGCCTTTCCGAGAGAATGTGGCAGCGATCGTTTTGTTTTACACCCCGTCGACCAAGACAACGAAGGCCATCTTTGAAGAATACGCGGGTGAGCTCGCTCAAGATGACCTCAAGCAGCCCTTAGCAAAGCTGAAAGAGCGCAAGTTCTCCCACCTTGTGTTTTCTCTTCGCTACCCTTTTGGCTGCCCCTTTCGAAGTGGGGATTGAATTGTTTTTGAATTGAAAAAAAAAATTGCACTATATAAACACTATGAACAATTAAGAATAAAAAGCAGCGATATTAAAGAATGACGTTTCGACGGCTCCGTGCCATCATGCTCAAATTCAAGTAAGATACGTTATGTAAGTTCGTTATATAGTGAATGTACGTGTGAAGGTCTCAGTGCATATGATTAAGAGATAAAAATAATCGATGAATAAAAATAAAAATACCAAGCGTGGTGCACTTGAACTGTGAAATAAAAAGTTTTCCTTTAATGTAGTTAAGCAGTCTTCGAAGCAATTTGCTGAGAATGTCATCATCGAGGAACTTCGCTTGAAGTCGCGGCAGAATGTGGCCTTGAAGAAACAGATCAACGAAATCTACGACGAGATTCGCCAAACATGCTCATCTCTTCGCTTATTTATGCATCATGAAAACGATGGCCCTTCTTCGTAAGAAACGGTGCAAGAAAATAATGAACGACCATATTTCAAAAATCGCAACGATGTTACGCAGAGACGTCGATGTCGACGAGCATATCCAGAACATATCATCCCATCAGCTAACGTTTTTCCAGAAACTTGTACTATGCCGAGGTCTCAAGTTTGCTATTCCTCAGCCCCAGATATCTGCCATGGAGGTTAAAGCCAACTTCGAAAAGGCCTACTGGCAACTCGAGCCAACGATCTGTAACGACAAGAAAGATTTGACCGCAGCCACACTCCGGTCTATTGCACTAAACTACATTGAACGGAAAAGTCCAAGCCCGCCTAGAGCGTTTCAAAGATCCATCAACCAACTAAAGAAACGGGATGATATCATAATCTCGAAACCGGACAAAGGGTCAGGCGTTGTCGTCATGGACAGATCGGACTATGTGGGTTTATTAAGTGAGGCGTCCATCAATGATGAAACAAAATTCAAGCCAGTATCTTTGGAAAGACCAAGTACAAGAGTTAGACCACCACAAAATTATCACCCTCTGCTAGAAAAAGAGAAACATCTGGAGTCCGTGGTTCGAAAAATTCTTCCTAAACATGTCGCTGATTCAGTCTGCGAGAAGCGCTCGAGATTGGCACACCTCTATGGTCTGCCCAAGACTCATAAACAACGATTGGCGATGCGACCAATCTTGTCTGCCACGGGCACATATAATTATGTTCTTGCGAAATGGCTCGACGAAAAACTGAAACCGCTCTCAGTCAACAAATATACAGTCACTGATGTTTTCCAGTTTGCCGATGAGATCAAGGCGATTCAATTTAATGAGCATGATATTTTAATATCATATGACGTATATTCGCTCTTCACGAATGTTCCTCTAGAAGAAACAATACAGATCCTTGCTAACAAAGATTTTACTGAGGATTGGTTCAATGTGACATACAACCTCAACATCAGCCGAGATGTTCTCGTTACCCTTCTAAGAGTGGCTACCAAGCACCAACTTTTCCAGTTTAATGGCAGCCTCTATGAACAAATAGATGGCGTGGCGATGGGATCACCACTGGGACCGCTCACGGCAAATACATTCATGTGTTCCATCGAGGAGAAGCTTGAAAGGGAGAATAAACTGCCCTATTTCTGCAGAAGATACGTGGATGACACCTTAGCCGCGGTGCAGGACATTCCAACTGCTACAGCTTTTCTTGCAACGCTTAACAAAGCACACCCCTCAATCAACTCTACGATGGAAGTAGCAATCAATGACAAACTGCCTTTCATCGGAATTGAACTCATGAAGATGGGTAGCCAAGTTAGAACATGCGTCTACAGGAAAACAACAGATAAAGGCCTTCTTCTCCATTACCAAAGCCATGTGGATAACGGGTATAAACGATCTCTTCTCACGACTATGTTAAATCGTGCACATAGACTCTCATCTTAATCTGATCTTTTCGCTGCTGAATGTGATAACCTGAAAGAAATCTTTCCTGAGAGACTCATTAACTGTACAATCATCAGATTCATTGAGTCGCAAGACCGAGATCAAACACTTGATATTCAAGTTAATAAGCCCGTTCGGATTATTCTTCCCTTTAAAGATCAGCGATCAGCTGGCTTAGGACGAAGAGAGCTCTCCGATCTTGCGAACAAAATTAACAGTGACTTGCGCCCGGTGTTTACGAGCAAGAATATTGCTGAAGAGATCAAAGTGATGGAACCCAAACCACCTCTTGTTAACGAGCAATGCGTTGTTTATGAATACAAATGTGATCTGTGCGACGCAGATTATGTGGGCTATACATGCCGACACCCATTTCAGCGCATTAATGACCATAAGCATTTTGTCATTGGTAAACATCTGCGGGACGTACACAATCTGAGGAACAAAGATCTCCGCGACCAATTTACAATCCTCGAGAAATGTCGTGGAAACTGGATTGTTTAATTTATGAAATGCTCTTCATCAAAAACAAAAACCAACACTTAACATCCAATCTGACTCCATTAAAGCAAAACTTTTTATTTGACAGTTCAAGCGCACCACGCTTGGTATTTTTATTTTTATTCGTCGATTATTTTTATCTCTTAATCATATGCACTGAGACCTTCACACGCACATTCACTATATAACGAACTCACATAACGTATCTTATTTGAATTTGAGAATGATGGCATGGAGCCGTCGAAACGTCATTCTTTAATATCGCTGCATTTTATTCTTAGTTGTTTATCGAAAACCTTAGTATGGCTGACGTTAATAATTTGTTTGAAGATGAAACAAAACTGGAAAAGGTAATGCAGCTGCCGGAATCTAAACCATCTAGCGCGCCGGCTAGCGTCATGACGCCAGCTCCTGACGTTCCCGCCCTTCGTGAACAGTTTGCAATTCTTGTTTTTACCGGCACATCGAAGGAAGCCATCGGCGTACAGATGACGCACGAGCAGGTTAAGCGATTGAGCGACAAAGATGTTGAAAAGCACTACAAAAGATACGAGGCTTATGTGGGCGCCACGTCCACTGAAACCTTGATTGAAAGCTTTTTGATGTTGGCCACGAAAGTGGTTAGCATGTTTGAGCGGCTTTAAGATGCTGATGCTCTGCAGAGCGAGCTCAAAAATGATTGCATCATCGCCAAAGAGTTGTTTGACGTGGCGGGCGGCCTTGCTTCGAGATGTGGGCAGTTGCTCGTGTTCGTCAACGCGGTGCTGATCACAACAAAACATATCGATTTCAGTCGTGAGTGGCAAATTAATTCGGCCGAATCAACTGCTGAATAATTAGTCAGCAATGCTGACTAATACCTCAAATATTTCTGTTCACTAGATATACTTCTTCGAACAGTCGCAATGTCGGATTCAGTCATGCAACCTGTGGAAACGCAACCTGCGGCAACGCAACCTGCTACCACACAATCTGAGGCCGACTCTTCGAGTCGACAGGTGACTTCAAAAAATTTCCACCACTAAACCGGCAAAAAACCCAAAACGAGTGGCTGTGGGCAAGGCCGTCACTAACAAAACAAGGCTGGGACGCGAGCACAGAAAAAAGCAGCAGTGAAGGCTTCTGCTATTATCCCAAATAACAAGGCAAACGAAACTTCATCCCCTCAAATAGCCAGTCCCGAGAGCGAGGACACAAGAAATGTTCTCACCACTACTCAATGGTTTAGTATTGTTAGCATTTTTGTTTCAATAATTGGGATCTAATGCAAACGCGAAGAGATAAAAGAGTTTTCATTAAGAGACCGCCACATACTCCCCCACCATCACCCATACAGCCTCGTGTGGATGAGCCGCGTCAAAGAAAAAGTATCCGCCCTATGGATTGAAAAAAAATGGATTAAACTTTTCTCTCATTCATGTATCTCTTCTTTGAAGAAGAAAAAATGAAACCAAAAGTTGAAGTCAAACAAGTTTTTATCAGCGCTGCTCCCATTTTTGGAATAGGGCTGCTTTGGATTAACTTCAACGAAAAGGTTTTCAAAACGGTCCGTCATCTCATTTCTGCACCGTTCACTTGGCAAGATTCTGCTTTGTTTCTGAAGAAGAGGCGCTTTACGACGAAGTCATCGACGCCATGGCGCCTCAGTAAGTTTCATTTGAAAAAACAAAAACGCCTTTTATATTTGTTCGAAGAACAGAAATGTCTGACAACAAGCCCGTGAAAACAATAATGGATGCCGTCACTCTGACAAGCTTAGACGCTGGCATCGGATGGATTGCGAAAAAGGTGGTAAAAGGGAACATAACATCTGACTCCAACAGCAACTTCATGAATAATGCAAAGTTCACAGCTGTCATGGCTGGCAGCGTCGCGCTGAAACAGTATCTCGAAGACCAGAAGATTCTTCCGACAAAGTTAAAAAATAAGCATATTGCTACACCGAAGAAGAAACACGACGGAAAGCATTGCAATTATGATCGGAGGCGCAGTTCTTAACGCCGCTGCTTTCACCGGCGTCAACTATCTCGCTAAATATTTGACCGGCGGCAGCGGATAGGTTGCGTTAGAAGAGAAAACGCGGCATGACAAAGCTCTTGAAGCTTATCAGGCTGCTATGGCCAAATACACACGTGACCGCACCAAGCTTCTTGATTGGATCGAAACTAGCAGGTAAATCAAAGAACAAGCGAAGTAGAACTTCACGAACACCGATTACGCATTGAAACTGCATAACCAAGCACATCCGGACCGGCTAATAACACCCCCAAAGAACTCCAATTCTCTGACTTTTACCGACCCAGTGAGCTGCAGAAACAAGACGAGTTGCTCTTTGAGGGTGGTAGCGCCCTGGCTCTCGGCTATACAGCTTTTCCTTTTCTTTGAACTTTTCGGAGTCTTGCTATAGAATGGACTCCAAGCTCTCTAAATTCTACTACAGTCCCAAGAGCCAGTGGAAAGGCGTCGCTACTACCAAAATAAGTAGCGGACGCTGCGAAAGTACCTGGAGAAGCAAACAAGCAGTGGCTTATCAAACAAGCTCTCTGGTAGGTCTATCTCCCCGCGCTGTGCTACATTCATCGCCCAAAATTCGACGTATCGTCGCCTAACGCGGTCCACCAAGCGAACCTTTTTTTCCTGCCACATGGCAAGCTTCCGCGTGGCCGCAAAGTTTACAAATACGCGTTCATTGTTGTCGACTTCGCCAGACGTTACAAAAAGTTGAGCCTCTTGCCTCGAAAGACTCTGATGAAGTTGCAAAGGCTTTCCAATCGATTTGCAAGCCCAGCCTTTTAATGTGGCCTCAGCTGCTTCAGGTTTATCCTGAGCGTGAGTTCGTAGGAAGTGTGACCAAAGAAATGGAAAACCACAAAACATATATTCGCTGTGGGCGCCTTGATATTCACCGAGATCAAGGTATCGTTGAGCGGTTTAAGCGCACGGTCACCGAACGTTTGTTTGGTCATCATTATGCCGTGGAAATGCTTCTGCCTTCTGGTCAGCTCTCGACCGCGCGGTTCAAAAGGCGCTCTTAGCAATGAGGTCACTCGCCTGACTGGCAAAAAGCCCGCTGTCGCAATAAAAGAGAAAAATGTTGCGGCAAAACCTTCCACTCCCTGCATACTCAAGGCCTGTTGTTGTAAACGGAAAAACGCTCCCCTCCAACGTAAATGTTCACTCTCTGTACCAGGACGGTGAACTTGAAGGGCTACAGATCCAATGTGGACTTTGAAAGTCTGCACGCTTGAAAGAGCTGTAACCAAGCCGAACCAGCCTGTCACCTGTTATTTGCACGACGGGCTTAAACGCAGCTTCGCCCGCGAAGAGCTGTTGGTTGTGCCGCCAAACTTGCAGCTGCCGCCCGCTTATGTTGTGTGAAACTCAATCGGCTCTGTGTGAATCCCGTCCGGCAGCACCCAGCGTTTGTCATAATAAACGCTCAAACCCAGCTTCCGCTGCTCAGAAGTAGCCATCCTGCCGTTAACCATACGAAATCCTCTGTTTTCTGCCCTATTAATACTGCCATTGAGCGCCGCTTTGAAACGCTGCCAAGTGATGTTATTCCGCCTCTTCGACATTCCCTTCGTGCTGAACTTCTTTTTTTAACAGTCTTGTTCATCAACATAGTAGCACTTCGAACATAGCGCAATCATCCTGCTGCCTTCACATTCGAGTTTGAGCAGCCCCAGCGTACGCCCGCTCCACTTGTCCCATGCAAGTCACTGCTTCTTATTTGCCTCGAATTCTGCTCGCAAGTCTGGGTGAACTTTGTCCTCAAGTCGATCAGCAGAGATGGCAATGTAGTTGCTGTCCGTGTTCATCTCAATTAGTTTGAAGTCGCGGCCATCGAAATAACAATCAAGGAAATCATAATAGAACTCGAGCATTCTCTGCTTTGCCAGCTGATACACAGCAATTCCGATCTGGAACTGCCGATTGATCGTGATACGCGGCTTCCTGCTTTTCAGCTCATAGGCTTGCCCGATCGAGTCCAGATCTTTGAAGTACGCGCTTCGCAACGCTCTGTCCACCACCTTCTCATCCTTTGTGTATAACACACACGTTTGGCGCTTCAATGAGTTTCCCGTAACCGCTGTTTCCCAGCAGTTTGAACACCTCAGCAAGCAGAACTTTGCTCTTGTCAACATCCCCAGTGCGCCGGGCCTCTGTCACCTGCTCCAAAAACCAGGTGAAGACCTTCGTCGCCTGATAGTCGATCATGCGATGAACAGCTTTGATGACTGCCTCATGTTCCACATACCAACGCAATAGCGAGGCATACAGCAACAGCTTTTTCCCCACATCCCTTTTTCTTCCGGCGGCCGCTAAGGCTGTCTTGTTGGTGAGGGGGACCATCTTTCCTGGGGGGTGTGTGGAGAAGAAGAGGGGGGGGGGGGGGGGGGGGGGGGCATTTCTTCAAACTTAGGCACAGCTTTTAGCCGTTCTTTAAGCATGGGCGCTGCGCATTCTGGATTTTGGCAATGCACAAGCTTTTCTTTACCGCAAGGCATTTCTCTCAACATTACTGACAGATGGAGCGCGGTGGCACCGTAGCCGATAATTCGCTTACAAACTCTCAGATTTTTGAACCGGTGCGGTCTTATAATCGTCATACCAGCTTCGTGATAGTGTTTGAACACCAGGCTTTGCCCGCCCACAACAGCTTCTTTTAACATTGCATAAGCCTCTTTGCAACGGCTGTAAAGCTCAGCTCCTCGCTCTATATTGCTTCTTAATACGTAATGCAAACTCATCTTTGGGAGACTGACCGCATCTTTCAAGAAGTCGATGCCCTTATCAGTGTAGAGGGCCCTCATCTTTTCTAAGGCTTCTAACTTGGCGCAACATCGAGATCGTTGTAGTAGCGCAGCCAGTCCGCGATTTTTTGCATTTTCTTTTCTTCGAAGATTTTCTTACATCCTTAGTATTCTGAAAGACTGAGGACGTATTCACACTTCAAACGTTTGAGCTGAAGCCAGCGGTTCGATGAGGCTGAAGTTTGGGCTTTGTTGTAGTTGTAGAAAACTCTCTCATAAGGTGTCTGCAGAACTTTGATGCGCTCGTTTGGACAATCGATAATTGTTTTTCCTTGTGCACATGTTTCAGCGTGTCATTGAAAGTGGCAAGCTTGTGTGAAGCGTGCTTGACAGTCACTGCATACATTAATTCGTGCCAGTCCATTGATGTTTCGATAAGAAACGCATGTCCCACGTAAATTCCGATTGTAATAATGTCTTTCAACTTGTCCGAGGGATTCTTCCTGAGATGCCATTGAATTTGATCGTTCTCCAGGCTCATAGTCTCTGATACCAAGCCAATCCGAAAGGTGTTTCCTCTGATTGAGATGCCTCTCAACCTTATCTAGTTCTTTAAGTGAAGTTCTTGGATTGTTGTTTGGCGTTGTACTGAGTTTTGTACTGAGAGAAAATTTTGCAAGCACCCATTTAGTGTTAGGGTGCTCGATGTTTAGGGTGCTCGAAAATTTAGCCAAAGTAATGGTAAGGATTTGGCAAGTTTGAAATGTTTACTGATAGGTTAACACCGGTGTCGCAGCTTAAATGTTCCACTCTACAGCCCAGCTAACTATTTTTTGCAGATCTTTCAGTAAATCATGGATACGAATCGCAGAAAGTCGGTATAAGGTAATATTCTTTGCTAAAATTTTGGCGGGAAATATTTCTGAATAATGATTCTTTTGTTTTTGGACTTAACGAGAGCAATTACTCCGATTTGCCTGCAGATACCAATTTTAACTAAACTGGATATTGATAAAAGTGCAAAAGACTATCACGAAAATGTCTTTCTGTGGAAATAAACTGCCGCACTTTTGAAAAACGACTTGCTGAAAATGGCTAAAATTTGGGTCACGCTCATTAACGATTCGGCGGCGATATTTGGCACCTCGTGAAAACCGTGCAATTAGAGCGAAAGACCTCTAATATTTCTCAATCAACTAATAAGGGGACAAATATTATTGCTTGAAAATAAGAGTTTCTGAAATTTGTACGAAGTATCTTTTCGGCTCATATAAAGTTGCCCGAAATTTCGGCCATTTTTGACCGCTTGCGAGACCAAAATCATGATGTGATGATATCTCGAAGAAAAACGAACCCCTACCCCGGCAAATGTCATGGTCGTTAATCTTTTCGGGTAGTTTTTGTACTGTAAAAAGATGAAGGTAAACGGCCGACCTCGATCTTTCGATACTGCCCGGTTTTCTCTGACAATGACACTTAATTACCATAGATTTTTACGATTTCAATTCTCCCTTTTCTGCTTACTTTTTTTTTCTATTGAGGAGATCAGTATCAAACATTCAAGACAGGGGTTGACCACATTTCCAAACACTTCGAAGTTTGTCAAAAATACTTCGTTACGCGTCGTAGTTTCAACTCTCTTCTCGGCGGTGATTGTCAATAAGGTCAAACATGGTCTTTCGTGTTTGGTATACTACTTTATTGCGTTCGATCGAACGCAGTTCTAATCGGGTAATGGAGGAAAATCGATTTTCCTGTATGTATCTTTCTATGGAAATCAATTTGGCGTCCCCCAAAAACACGGTCTGACGTATAAAACGCAGACTAAGCATTACGGACTGAGTATAAAACTAGAACTCAGGTATAAAACGCCCACTGTGGACTAAATGCGGCCTTCTGATTGCAGTTCATGTTTTATACTGACCGGTAGTAACTAATAATACGTAATACATGTAAAAAGCAACCCTCTCGTGTGCACTTGCCTTTCGATCAATTCATTTGTTTTCGCCCTGGAGGGAGGCCAATTTCACGTATACCTAACAGCTCAGACACAAAACGCTATTTCTAGAATTTTTGCTTCTTTAACATACCAAACCTACCATAACTCGAACGCACTCTTTAATCTATGAAGCACGCTTAGCTTATAAGTCCGCTGACGCTTGGTGATCTTTGTTATAAAAAATTCGATGCCTTTGGTGTGCACAAGTAAATCAAGACAATTGTTGGATTAATTTTGGAATTCAACGCCCAAATGCTCTTGAGATCATTTGTCGTTTTCGTCGTCTTCGTTGAGCTTGAGTGATCGAGGCGTGAGGTCCGTGATTTTCTTTATTTCGCACCGGTACGTTTTAGATTTTTCACCACGGTCTTTCTAGTGTCGCGCTGAGAAATTTTCTTTTTAGGTCAGACTTCTTTAAGTAGCGAGATCTTCTTTATTTTCTTTATTATAGTATCGATGGCACTCTGTCTCAGTCAATGAAAATTCAGTTATTTTGCCCTCTATGTTTTAAATTCTTTAATTCTTAGAGGTGAATCAAGAGCCAAGAAAACGGGTCTGGATTTCGATTGTTAGTGGAACTCGAGTCTAAATTTCTAGTTGATACCCACCTTCTAGGTCCCGTCAGTTTTTTATTCGCAAACAACAAATCTTTTGAGGATTACCCACACCCGGGCAATCACACCATACAAATCAATTTTCTTTTGGCCGTTCGCTTACGCCAGCGTTCTAGTTCCTTCCCCCAGTATTCCGCAGCCTATTCAAGAAAGGCTATATTTTGTTCTTGTTTTCTGGTGATAGCCTGCACTGCAAACCCACGATATAGCCCATACCGGTGGTGTAGACTGTCTGTGACACAGGCTATCCGTTGATATTGTAATTGTAGATTGTGTGACGCTCGACTTTTTCCTCGTGGAAACGAAAAGTATAAACGGAACTGGACAACGGCAAATCAACACAACTTAGGGAACTACACTCTGAGCAACTCGCTAGGCTAGCTTGAGGGTAGAAATCCGTCACTAATTTCTGGATACCAGAATCTGCGGCAACTGGAGTTCGGACAGACCAAAGACTGACACAGAACTTCATCTCAACGTACCTTTAATTTATTCCTCTTCTTGACATGAATCAAAGTGCCCATCCGAGAGTAGACTCAGGAGTAGACCTGAGTGTAAATCGAATTGCAGTTACAATGTCACTTGACTTATAGTAGCGATTGCATGATTATTACATAAGCTAGACAAACAATGAATGTTGCACACGAGTTCAAATAACTAAAACATAACACTACATTTCACGTGTCAGGATCGCAATATGCTCAAGACGTTGAGAACCAATACTGTTTATATTTTTGCAATCCAGCTGATGATGGTCCTCGTGGCCAACCATGTTATCTGCACTGATTTTAATTATTCCTATTTTCTTAGCTGTTTATCAAATGCAAGTGT
>Ga0126339_10002158_pt1 | contig 13981 bp, 5 predicted proteins | sample OrbTmetagenome_2_FD_92532 | JGI IMG/M metagenome (GOLD analysis project Ga0126339, IMG submission 92532) | Coral microbial communities from Petempiche,Puerto Morelos, Mexico - Orbicella T R C metagenome | ecosystem: Host-associated > Invertebrates > Cnidaria > Coral | place: Petempiche,Puerto... | reverse complement strand
AATCCGAACTCTATTTCTAACTAAAAGGGGCAGAAAAGTGGCCCGTGGGGGGCCCCACATACAATATCGTGGAGGGGGCGGGGGGGGGGGGGGTACTTTGGGAATTTCTGGGTGGGGATGTGCCGCTGGGACAAAGAACCCTTAGCCTATACCAGAGCTATTTGAGCTGAATTTTGCTACCCTATACTAGAGTAAACTCCCCAAATCCCCCCATCTATTGACACTGTTGAGGCTGATTTGCATAAATTTAAACTTGCCGATTTGACTTTTTATATATATTTTTGAGTGGCAATTCCTGGTTTCCTCAGTCTAAATAAAATCTTCAACCAACGGGTCAGTTTTGTGAGAAATTATACCCTATTCTAGACCCAAACGCTCTGATTTATATACCCTATCTAAGAGTAAACTGCTTGAAAACCATACCCTTCACAGCGGCACATACCTATATAGCCCATATATGGCAGTGCCCCCCCCCCGGGTATATAGGCTAAATAAGAAAGCACCCCCAGGGGGGGGGGGGTAGGTAGAGTAGGCGTAGGAGAAACCAATTGCTCGCAGAGTAATAGTAATTTTGACTGCTTTGGCGAACTTGAAAAGCTGACGTCTCAAGATTTAGCTCGTTGTTAAGGTAATCAAAGTTCACCTCAAGGATGACACTATTATTTTATTGGTTTAAAAAGAATACAATAAAGGTGAATACAATTCGTGTTAGAACTGAAAAAGTTTCTTCCTCATTTGTGGATATCATAAATACACTATATTACATGGAAATTGTGAGAGAGTGTTCTCTCACAACATGAAAGGCAGGTCCAGATTTTTGACACCAAGACCAACATATACTGAGCCATACTTCCTTGTGCCAGGCACATGATAAAAAGCAAAGCCCTGCCAATGTAGGCTGCGAAGAGTCACCAAGCCACTTCCACGCTCAAACTGGATACTCCATGACCCTAAAGAAGAACAAAAGAAGTATACTCCTTTAACACTCTTTAAAGGCAACAGTGCTAACCATTGTCAATTGATGTCTTGAAAGTAAGACTCCTAAGTAATGAAACATGTTTCTAAGCCAGGAGGTAGATCATTAAGCCATCCATAGCTTGTGTGGCTGGCTAGATTTTGCACCAGAGTGCTTTGTTTTGGCTGCAGAGCTATGAGAGAACATTTCTAATTCAGTGGTAAATGGCCACAACACAGGTAGCAATGTCACTTCACTGTCCATGTAACTGGAAGTCATACAGCATCCATATCATGACGCCATTTAGAATATTGAGCACTGTTTCTTTAGTTCATGGCACTGCAGGTGCATATAAAAATAAATGTCTGTCAATACACTGTAAATGACTGTTAGCAGGTGGAGTGACATATTTTTTCCCCTACCACTGCGTGTTTGTGACTGGTTGCAAAATTTTTGAAGAAAATTTCTTGCAAGACTCATCAACTGGCTCTCAATTTCTTTACATGCAATAGAAACAAATGGGCTAAGCTCCAATAACTTGCATGTGTGCCAAGCCTTAAGGCTTAAAACCATTTCTATTGATTTTCACTAAATGTTTCTGTTTGTAGCAGCATAGTTTCTACTTGTTCATAATTTCAGCGTGCCCTTGTTTTCACAGTCCTGTTCATAATTTCCTCACCTCCTTTTGGCACATCAGTATCAATTGGATCAAGGAAGTCTATAGCTTTATCCAGCTCAGCCTGTTGAAAGATAAATCAGGATTACTACAATGATCAAAATGCACTTGTGACACAATTGCTGCTGGATTCTAGTCTTTCAACTTGCATTATACTGAAACTTTAGGATTAAGATCTGAAACTGTCCAATTTTGAAAAGAATTAACTTACATACATGTACATATAACAGTGAGACACCCATCAACATAAAGTAAAATGTGTATTTCTGAGTTAATGTTCTGACATGCAAGGCAACTGGACAGAAACTCATTTGTGGGTGAAATTGGGAGAGAAATATACTGGCAAAGGCTTGGAGGGGATAGGACCCGCAGGCCGGATGGGGGATGAGGGCCTCGGACACATGGCGCCATGCCAAGGGATGCGTCATGCCTGTACTGCAAGGTGAAGATAGAGATGGCCTTTTTGACTAACAGTTTTTTTTTTTTTGCCATTCTTCTCTGTAACAGCTGTAAGTCATGGAGTTAAAATTATACCTTCTGAAGAAGAGTCTTCTGAGTTAGAAGAAACGGCTCACGGAAATGGAAGTAGCTGGAAAGCTTGCCTGAATCTGCCACTGATAAGCCTAGGAGAAGAGACCACTCATTTTAAAAAGAGCACTTTTAGAACGAGTTCAAACAACTTTAAAGAACGTCTTTGTTCTACCATTGCTTACTTAATAGCTCAATGGTGCTGTCAATTGTATTCACTTACCTTCAAAACTTCTGTTAACTCCCACAGTACCAAGAGCTGTGCGGCAGTACGCTCCCCTAGGGACTATTCTGACATCATAATCTATGGCTTCAATAGTTGTTGACAGCCTATCCTCTTCTTTGATCATAATCTGCGTTATCAGAAACGTAATCAGAAATATCCTTGGGTTAAATTATATACTACCTAGAATTAATCACAGATTAAAGGTTGATGTACCTTTCCTTTTCAATGGCCCTATTAATTTTAGTATTGGTTTGAACTTAAATCATTTCTCAGCTTTATACATTTTTAAACTTTGATATTTTGAAATGGTTTTAGAATGTCAATAAATTATGCAGTTAATAGCTTGCAGTTTTCAATTGACTGTTGAAAGCAATCAGGCAATTACTTTGATTTGGTTTTGGTTTTACTGTGGTTTGAGATAGGCCATGTTCTGCGAATGACACCAAACCACAACCCACTTGTGGCACTGACTTGGGCACCCAGTGGGAGAAGAAACTGAGGATGACCAAAAGAAACTTGGAGATGAACTGTAGAAAGAGAGTGTAATGAGATGCGTTTAACATCGTGGGCTGCAGCTGCAAGTACGTCTGTAGCCAATAAAAGGGATAGATGGAGGCAACTTTTCTGTGGGCCAATCCCCCACCTGCATGCCACCACCAACACTACCACGAGTTGCCCTCAGGTGGACCCCTGATAGCTGTAGAAATTGAGGCAGACCGAAAGAAACATGGAGGAGGACAGTGGAGAAAGAGATGAAGAAGAACAACTGGATATGGGGTCACCTGGAACGACGAGCACCCAACAGAAGCCAGTGGTGCACTTTGGCCAAGGCTTTACATGTTTCGAAACACGAAGAGGATTAAGTTAGTAATCGCCCATCTGGGGGCAGGGAACTGAAGGATGGTTTGGGATTGGCTGATTAGTCTAGTAGCTAAGTAACTGGTTTGGTTTTGGTTTTACGACACTCAACTGAAAAGCTCTCTAATGCCATATTTCTTAACATGTAAATGTTGCAGAATGTTTAGCATTGATCACTTGACAACTCTGGTGTTATGTCTCTATTTGAATGAATAAATCTGACAGGGTTTTTAAATCATTGCACCCAAAGCTTAAAACTTCACATACAATGTTTTCCTCTTCAGCTCCATCCACCTTGTCACCATCTTGATTTTCAACTTTCTTTGTCTCGGTGTGTTCATATTCATATGAAGGGTCCCCAGTGAAACGTCCCTTCACAAATGAGCAGTTGTGTCTCATGCTTTCTGTCACTACTGGCAGTAAGCCCCAGTGCACACAGTCTTGACTACAAAACAACATAAGATAAAATCAGTGCAACTTTATTCTGACTGACATTTAGAACACATTTGAACTGATTTTTTGAGTTGATTCCGTGATAATGTTTCAATATACATGTATGATATGTTTCAATCCATCCTTGAATAACTGAGATGGCCTTCTCCTCATAAAGGAACAAACAATTACATAACATAAGCAGACTACATGACCGTATATGATAGGCTCCTTTTCAAATCCAAAATATAAAGTTTTAAACTTAAAGAAAAATGTCAAATCTTTTACTGATTTCTTTTATCCAACCCCATGTCTATTACAATTTCGCATGCGCTATCACGATTTGGAGTGTTAGGGTCGCGCAAGCCATCTGATGCCTCCAACACCGCAGACCAAAAAGTGCTGTTGGCATTTGCAAAGGACCAACTATCAGGGAAGCAGTCTGCTAGCTGTTCAATCAGTTTTGAAGACGCATAAAATCATTTTGCACCCGCTACAAGCAAGAAAAGTGTTTTACTGAAATAGGTCTATTAGTTTAATACCTGTAGAGAGTTTTCCTATCCTTCAGTTCATCTTTGCCAACTCCTTGCACAATGAAGTAGTCGCTCTTCACTCCATAAATCTTGCCCCAAAATTTCACTCTATCAAACTTGTAATTACTCTTCAAAATGACGAGCGAGGACTGCAGAGCTGCCTTCTGTTCTGTACTCAGAATAACACCACTGCTTCCTACGTAGTCAATTGACATATGAAGACCTTCTACATCCATGTTTGCTGCTGAAAAACCTTCACTATTCTGCTGTGAATCTGTGGTGATTTGTTATCCGCGCTTTCGTTGTCATGGTAGTTTTTGGGTGTGTAGCCGCTGGGTTCAAAGAACGAATAACTTCATGAATTATAACAACAGATTTGATTGGTTAACATTATTATAGCTGACCAGTCACAACTTATTTTATATCTCAATTTTGACAAATTCAAAATGGCGGCGTGGTTTGGGAAATAAAAATTGAATTGAGCTCAATTGTAAAGTTTATTTGAGCACAATGTTTACAGGAACAGTGCAGAGATGTAAACTAGCACTTAGAAAATGGAGTTAAAAGCATTTGTGGAAAAATGTAGGGACGAAGGACACTTCACGGAGATCTTTAAAAGCGGAAATGGTGAGAGCCTTCGCTCTTGCGGTGGAGCAAAAGACACAAACGTGGCTATTTTACTGTCACACAACTACGACAGGAAGGCAGCTAACGATCAGTTTGAAGCTGACATTGAAAGGACCTGGACTCTTCGTAAAGAAAAAAATCCATTCCTTTTCAATGGAACCAAGTTTCGTCTTCATAGCGTTGGTCAAGAAGAAGGGAAGCCAGTCACTTTGTTTTTAGGTCAAACTTGTTATAAAGATTATGTTTGCACAAATATGAACAATGATCATTGGCGATTTTTACGTGACTATGGCAAGCGTGAATACGCTAATGAACACGCGTGTTTTTCTGATGCCTTGGGTGTTGGCTCTGTTGTTGAAACAAGTGACAACAAATTGGTTTTTATCAGAAGAAGCCATCAAGTTTATGAAGATCCAGGTCGTGTGGATACTCCAGGAGGACATGCAGAACCAAGTGTAAGTTCTTGATCCCAAGAATAATACAAGGTGTTAAAATATGGTATCACATTACACAAGTGGTTGTCTAGGTCTAATACTATCAAAACAATAAAATTATCAAAACAGTAAAAAACTAGCCTTCTGCATTTCTAGCAAGTTTTATCATAATCTTGAAACCAATCCTTTAGTTGAGTAGTACATCATACTAATAGGCCCTTTGTAGCTGGGGTCACATGACCAAATTTTTCCTAGAAAATTTTTATATTATGGGCTATAACTTAAAGAATGCCAGAAATGGAAAGAGCGCATTGAAAATATCAAAATGGCCAAGTTTGAGGCTCCTGGAATTAAAGAGTAAGTTTATACGACAGTTTGAATTTTTGGAAAATTTAGAGGATTTGTATGTAAAATGTTGCAGGAGAGCAAGGTCTTGCTCTCCAGCAACTTTTTCCATACAAATCTTCTTATTCTTTTAAAAATTCAGACCATCATAAAATCTCCTTCTTTAATGATGGGGACCTCAACCTTGGCCATTTTGATATTTTCGATGTGCTTTTTCCATTTCTGGCATTGGTTAAGTTATAACCCATAATTTTATGAAAAATAGGTCGCATGATGGCTTAGCTGCAAAGGACCTATTGCAACAGTTCAGTTCCAGATCCAGACCTCTCCATATGGTAGGAGCCCCCAAATTTTTCTTTGATTAAGGTATGCGCTGAAGCATGAGCAGTGGCGAAGCCACTAGAGATGAGTCTGCGATTGAAACAAGGAGGTGAGGAGCCAGGCACGAGAAATGAAAGTCTCTCATTTTCACCGCCTTGCTTCAGTCACTGGCTTCGCCATGACTGCTCATGTCACAGCACATGATGCCTTGCTTACGCAGGCTACACTTTTACTCAGCAGTTTTTGCAAGGAACATTATAAACTTAGATTACCAAGAGTACAATATCTGCTAATTTTAATAACAATGTGTATTTAAATTGCTCTTGGATCACTTCTTTATTTTCAGGAAGTGAAACGGACAAGTGAGCAGCTTAATGGTAAAAAACTGGTTGATCTAGAAGAAATGGATGAAAAAGCAGTAACATATGAGTTGTTTCATTCTATTGTGAGAGAAGTTAGAGATGAGGTAGGTTTGATATAAGGTAATCTTTAATCCAAGTCCTTTTGTCCCAATTTAAAGTTAGCATCAAATTCTGCTACCTTCTTTTAAAGTGTGTTGGACAGTATTGTACATCAGGATCAAAGATTATTGATGACTGGAAAAAACCTGTGTCTAACAGAAAAACTCTGCATTCTATCCACGGACAAATCTATGCTTCTAAGTAAAAGATCTGAACTTGTAACAAAATGCAGGCATGAGAACAAGTTCCATGCAGCCAATCAAATTTAAAACAGGATTGCTCCACACGCCAATTGTAGGCCTGCAAAAGCAAGGCAGAAAGCTGTATGATTAACAACTTATTAACCTTGATTGTTCGGTCTTTACAGGAAAATCTATAGACCTTGCTATGGTGGTTAATTTTTCCTTCTCTTCAAGCTGAATTAAAGTCTCTTTAGAAATGCTGCAATATCTTTCCCACAACACTGCACACCTTGGCCAGGATTTTTAATTGGAATTTACATTTCGTATGTTAGGTAAATATTCCAGAAGAATACCTCAACTGGCCATTGTTAATTGGAATACAACGGAATCACACAACTGGGCAGAGACCAGGGGCATGTTTCAGAATCAGGTTTGTGTTGACTCAAAACTGTAACAAAAACTGTAAGTGTTAAAGGAATACTATCACAGCAATTTGGCATCCCAACTGTGTGCATGCATGACCTGTTTAATGTCACGTTTTATTAACTTCAGTGTACATACTGTATATTAGTAATTTTTAACAAAACTAATCCATTATTGATATTTAGACATCAACGTTGAAAAGTCGTGCTGATAATATGATAATCCTTTATATCTTGTTTAACCAAGGTGCTCTTTAAGTGGTGAGGAAATCAAACAGCTGTATGACAAGGGAGGGCCAGAAGCTTATGAGTCATCGGAGCTGCTTTTGGTTGACCTAGCAGTAAGTTTGTGATATTTCTCCTTTCACCACAATGTGCACGCTGACTTTGTTAAGATCCCTTGTGTAAAGATGTAGTTGTGTCACGTTCCCTACTCTTCTGTCAGTTGTTGTTGTAGTTGTCATGTATATGGGGTCATATGAGCAAGGAATACTTCATTAACAACACCAAATGATGCCCTGTAGAAGGCTACTCTCACCATAGTAATGCAGAAACACTTTAAAGCTGCAGTGTTGCAGCATGTTTTTTCCCCATTACAATGTTATTTCAGTTAATTCACATGTAAATGCATCTAAATAGTGCACATTTTGCAGTTTTTGTGAAGATGAGCTCCCCAAACTGACTATCAGTCAACTGTCGGCCAAGAGAGTACTGACAGGTTACCAACAGGTTACTGAGAGGCTTCTGACAGGTTACCATAAGTTTTCTTAAACAGAAAGCTAGCTGCAGAAGAGACGACCAACAGATGGCCGACAGGTTTTTTGGGGAGCTGTTCTTCACAGTTACACATTTTTCCAAGAGATGATGTTTTTTTCCTTTTAACTCTTTAGGAATTCCAGAGGGGCACTTCTTCCTCTGAGGTGAAGAAGCTGTTTAAGGATCTCACCCCAGGATGCAAAGCATGTCTCTATTTTTACTTTAATTTACAGACTAGCACGTGTGCATAGTTGAGAGCATAATCCTCATGTCGTAAGTGAAGTAGTTCTGCATCAGAGTTAATAAAATTTTTTATGCCAAAAAAATTATGTAGAGAAACGAACAGTAGATTTTATGTGCATGCAAAAAGAGAAGGATTAGATTTTGGAAATGCTTGAAAACAGCAATGCAATAAAATTATTAAATATATTTGCAACTAGTAATTTATGGTTTTCAGTTATACTCTGCACTTGTAAACAGTTGGACAGAAACTTTAAACAAAACAAATTTGAAAAGAGTCTGTTCTTTTCAGTGTTACGCCGGTAACGGCAGGGCCCCTTTTGATACCAGCCAAGTGCTGATTGGGCCACCCTGCCTAAATAAAGTTGACCTTACCTTACCTTACCTTAACGGTACCAACAACTGTCAAAGAGCTTGAGATGATTGCAACTCAGTTTCAAGAACAATATTGTATCACAAAGATGATGTCCAACCCACAGGATAATGTATATGTAGGTATTAAATAAAAATTTCGAAAAGTACTCAGATCTGTCTGTTAAATGTGTAAACGAATGCAGACGGGGAAAGAAAAAATTGAGGGAAATACTACTTAACGAAAACAAAAAGAGTGTAGATAGAAATCTCCCGAAAAACTAGTAAAACTAGTCAGTTTATGCATTGGGAAGACATATCAAAATTCTCTAACAAAGGGTTAACTGGCACACAAATTAAATTTCTTTCCAACAATTTTAATTTATACGAGTAAACGTTACAAAAAAAGGAACAATTCGACGGCAGCCACGGCTGGGTGTAAAAGGAATTTGCTTTCCCAAGGTCCAAAAGATCTCCATGCTGGCGACTTTCTTCTTCCGTACTTGGCGCCTCTGGAAAAAATTTATTCTGGTTCTCAGGGTAGACTGACAGCATTTGACCTTTGAGGGGGGTTGTGGGTGATGGTGCAGACACAAATGTTTTTTTTTTTTGACCCTCAGGTTACCCCATGTGCTAGTAGGAAATTTTTTTCTCAGATACTTTTGTATGCATGATATTTTTTTCCCTGTACATGCTTTTCTGGGTCAGTGAAAGTGAATCACTTAACTCTGCTTGGTTACGGATTTAAATTACGAGGAAACTGTGATTTGATAATGGATTTGATACCCTCCATAGATTTTAGACCCTGGTGGGGGTTCCGCTTGGAGCCCCTCCGCTTTACGAATTAACAGGCGTTCTAGCTTTTCGTACAGTTACTACAGGTCTGCTCTTAGCGAGTCTTCAATCAAGTTCTGGTTGTCAAAACTACGACAGAAAACAATTTAAAAAACGGTTGTAGTAAAGGATTTCAGTGTTTGGAGAAGGTAGACTTGTTTCTTTTTTAATTTTAGAACGCAAGACTGTCAAAATGGCCCCTGAAAGATAAGAATATATGATGATTTGCAAATTGAAAAAGAACGAAACTTAAGTTTACAAGACATGCTCTGACAGAAACAACCGTTATCGTCTGTTAAATTTGAATTGTACTAAATTAGCTTTTTTACATCTTTGGCTTTACTCATGCAGTTTCACCTTCTCCTTCCACGCCACCCCACAGTCAACCTCGTTCCCCACCCACCACTCCATACAAGAATTTGATGAAGTTTTTCAAAGATTATATTCCGTGAGGCATTCTGGGAGAACAAAATGGCGCCTAATCAGCACCCGGTAGTGGATCGATGTTTAGTGATAAAATAATTTGTTTCTTCGCTTATGTAGTACCGTTTAGTGGCAAACAGAATTAGGTGATAAGTTCATTAACCAAATAACGTCAACCAAGAAGGAAAGAGATAACAGCTGAGCTGATAGTATTTCAATTTCTACCGAGTTCGGCCTCTCTGAGCTTAGGCGACTTCCTTTTGTGAGTTGGCCCTTTGGTTGAACTGGTCCGCAATATTGTGGATCAACTGGTGACATTTGCGAGACATACCTCGAAACCACTTCCAGTATTTAGAGAAGTGAGTAAAGAGGAGAGGAAAGATGACATAAAGGCTAGCTGCTTCCTGTTGAACTAATGGCTTGGTATTACGGAGTTAACGATTCAGAATTATACGGATCGAATTTCTCCACTGTCCTCGCAGATGCACCGCCTCCGTTAGATGATACTTACGATGAAGACGAAAATGAAATAGTGTTCCCAAACGAAGTAAAGAAGTTAAAAAAATTCAACGGAGAAACTACTGCTGCTCCCAGCAAGAAAATCCATTCGAGCGACGAGAAATTCAGTGATAGATCAAAACATGATGGAAGTCGAGCGTCTGAGGGTCAAGGTAGTGTCGAAGAAGATTCCGATTTTGGTGACTTTGCAGGTTTTGCGGACTTCGGCTCTGCATTTGGACAAGAGAACAGCGGAGAGTCGCGAGACTGGTTCTCAGGTGATGAAAATAACGTGAATTCACCACCAGCTGTGAACACAGCAACTAGCAACCAAGGACGTGATAATGAAGTCGCCGATTTTGCAGCATTTCCGGAGAATGAGGGAAGTCTGAATCAAGAAAATATTACCAATGGGAGCTGTGAGCAGGGAAATTCAAATACAAGTGATAGCAAAAAAAATTATAACAATAGTGAAAATGGAAATAATTCAATTAATGGCAGTTACGACATAGATTCTGATGATGATTTTGGTGATTTTGCAAGTGTGGAGAAGAGCACTGGAAGACCTGAAGAGGTCTCCACGGATAGTGAAAGCAAAACTGTAGAAATTCAGCCAGATCTTGAAAGAGAATGTGCGTCTATGGGAAGAACTTGTTCTGAAAGCAATATAAAGTCTGACAGAGTGGATGTCAAAAGTGAAACAAAGACTGTACAGTGTAATGGTGATACAGCTGATAAAGAATTAGTCAGCCATTGTGAAGAATCAACAGTAAACCATACATCAGAGGGTTTCTCTAATGTTGATAAGGGTCAAGACAATGAACTTGGAACAAAAAAGGACACCAACAATGTGGAAAATGTTCCAAATGCTGTGACCAAAGATGAAGAATCAAGGTCATTGGACAAGACATTTGTGGCTGTCCAGCATGAGGAATACCACCCTGGTGATAGTGTTTTGACTGAACCAGAAAGAGAAGATGACAAAATAAAAAACAATGTGGAGGGTGAGATTTCATCCAGTAACAAAGGAAAAGAAAGCTTAGAAAATACTAAGACATCACCAGAAGACAAGGAATTAAATGATGATGGTTTTGGAGAATTTGCTGACTTTACTGGACCAATGGTAAAACAACCATCCATTGATAATGATGATGAGGACGAAGAGGATGAGTTGTGCAACAAACAAATGCCTCATTCACCAGTGATTTCTGTGCCAACAGGTGATGGAAAGGAAGATTCCTCACACGTGCAAGTTGCTTCTGTGGAGAACAAAGGTGATGATGGTGAATTTGGAGATTTTGGTTCATTTGGTGAAGGACATGATCAAAATTATGAAAGTAAAACTGACTACATTGCAGTTGATTCTAGACCAGGATGTCTGTCTGCTCAGACTGGTGATGATGGTGATGATGATGACGACTTTGGAGAGTTTGGTAGTTCTAGTAATGCAGAAAGCACTTTCCCTCCTGAAACTCAAAACAGTGGTGATTTTGGTGACCTCGGTACATTTAAGTCAGAAATAAAAGATTCCCAGAAAGTCAATGATGGAAAAGGTGACTCTGAGGATTTTGACATTTCTAATACCAAAGGAAAAACTATACCTAGTGAAGATGAAAGCACTAGCGATTTTGGTGACTTTGGTGCATTTAATTCAGTGACAAAAGATTCCAATAATGAGGATGATGATGGGTTTGGGGATTTTGGCACTTCTAGTTCGAGAGAAAAAACGTTACCAAGCGAAGATCAAGACAATGATGATTTTGGTGACTTTGGTACATTTAATTCAAGGACAAGAGATTCTCAGAACAATGATGATGATAGCTTTGGGGATTTTGGCACATCCAACACTGGAGAAAAATCATTACCTAAAGGACATCAAGACAATGATGATTTTGGTAACTTTGGTGCATTTGATTCAAGTACGAAAGATTCTCAAAAAGATAGTGACATGGATAATGACTTCGGTGATTTTGGCAGTTTTGAGTCAAATTCCAAGAAAGATGAAAACAATTCTGATGACTTTGGTAGTTTTGAGTCAAATACCAAAGATGACCAGAGTGGTGATTCTAATAGTGACAGGTTTGCAGATTTTGGTGCCTTTGATGCACAAGCTAAAGATTCGTCAGACAAGAATAAAAGTGATAATGAGTTTGGAGATTTTGGTAGTTTTGAATTGAGAGTGAAAGATTTACAAAAAAGGGAAGAAAGAAGCTCAAATGTAAAAGATTTCCATGCATCAGAATTGAAAGATGATAGTAAATTTGGGGATTTTAGAACTTCTGACTCCCTGCCAAATAGTCAAAAAAAGAAAAACTTACAAAGTGACGAGTTTGGTGCATTGAATTCTGTCTCAAAGGACATCAATAATTCCAGAGAATCCAGTGATGATTTTGGCAATTTTAGCAGTGGAGATGGAAAAGAAGGTAGTTTTGCAACATTTCCTACCTCTCGTTCAGAATCGTCCCCCAGGAGGAATAAAGACTCAAAACAAAGAGGAACATCAACCTCATGTTTTGTTCCTGGCAGCAATGTCATTATCAAGCAAGTAGAAGATACTTTCTCCCCATGCTTCATATCAGAACAGAGACATATTTCACACTGTCACTGTGATGTTTTGTCTTCTCGAGTTGAACAAAGTTTGAAAAGGTAGGTTTCAGAGGCTACTTTAACAACAGTCAGTACCGGTCAGGTGTCAACCTGTTATTGATTTCTTCCTTATAATGGTTGTTGTATATATGTATGGGTTGCTGACCAAACATAAGCTGAATTTTATGACTGTATAATGGCCAAGTGCTCTTTTTTTGCATGTGTATGGATCAAGATGTTGAGGTCCATAAGCTGGCAAAATAAGACTGAGGCCAATATCAAGCTATCTTGACTGAACAAGTTTGATTAATAAAGGATTTATAATTATTTGCCCCAAGTGGGCAAGATAGCACCATCTTGCCCACTCAGGTAGCCAATCACAGCACAGTGTTTGGTTCATCTCGCCTGCTAACAGAGATAGCCATGTTATGATGTTCAATACTATACATTTGTTAGTAGTTGCTCAGGCCATGCAGACATACTGTCCTCTACCATCATAGTACTAATCTTGTCATCACTTTTTAGTAACTTGGGATTATGGCAGCAACTTGAACGTTCTGATAATGAAGGCAGAATACTCTTCCACTGGTCAAATTCCTTTAGCAAGCACAAAAAGCTTTTGTCATTGACAATACGACCAGACAGACCACCTCCACTTCAGGTGAGCGTTTCACAAAGCACAACAAGAATGTTCAAATTAGAAAACATTTTGAATGTAAAATAAACTAGAAATTCAATGTAGATGTTGAGGACTCTTAAGGAATGAGGAGACACACAAGTGGGCAATGTTGAAACCAAATCACTTTCAATAAGCCATTTTTTTTTTCTTCTAAGCTGAAAAAAAAATACAAATTAAAAATAAATACACTGGATGAGGGTCAATTAATATATTTATTTACTCTTACCTTTCCATGATTTACCACTGTATTCTCAAAGTTAACATCAAAAGAAATGGGTAATGGTCTGTAAAGGAGAACTGAGGTAATTGTAATTTTATGTCTGTAACCACAGGGTGGTGCCATACTGAAGCCCATAGTGTCATCACAGTTTACACCTTTTGGAGGAGGGCTGGTAAGGACATCTTTGTAACAATGAAACAAGCAAAATTACTGTAAACTGCTGCTTAAAAGCCCTCCTGCTTATAAGGCCCACTGGTTATAAATAAGATATTACTTCAGATTATACACCCCTGCCCCCCCCCCCCCCCCCCCCACTACCTCCCCCCCTTCTTTCAAAAAAAATACATTTTAATATAAATCCCCTTAACCCCACCCCTCTCTCTATCTTCCCTTT
>Ga0126339_10002157_pt1 | contig 13982 bp, 4 predicted proteins | sample OrbTmetagenome_2_FD_92532 | JGI IMG/M metagenome (GOLD analysis project Ga0126339, IMG submission 92532) | Coral microbial communities from Petempiche,Puerto Morelos, Mexico - Orbicella T R C metagenome | ecosystem: Host-associated > Invertebrates > Cnidaria > Coral | place: Petempiche,Puerto... | reverse complement strand
TTCGCTGCAGTACTGAAGTTGAAATATCGTGGATCTCTTTTCATTTTCACGATCCAAACAGAGAAGAGACTTTTAAAATTTAACTGAAACCCGTGAAACGACAGATCGTTTCGGTTAGCGGAGTTGTTCTGACAGTCTCCCGTGCAACAAAACCGCGGAATCGTGGCTTATTTTTCTCTAAATGTCAATACGAACGCACTTGTTGTGGTTGTTGTTGCACCCAATTCAAGTCACGTGACACCCACGCGTGAGTTAGCCGAATTTGTTTATTGGATCTTTGTAAGATACCAACATGAATCTCCTCTGACATGAAAAACTTGATTAAAGAGACGTGTGGTTCAAAATATTCACGATCATACAAGCACAGGCATTTGCACAACTCCTGTTGCCATTCTTTAAGTGCCTGACTATCAATCAGAAGAAGTTGGCAAAACTCCCGGGCCCAGCTTAAAGCTTTTGCAGCTTCTTCGTTTTAGAGTTATGTGGTACTGTTCTTCATTTGCGCTCTTGTATATGCATACAGTTGTTCATTTTTACTCTGCAAGTTCATTCCAAGTCTTTCTTTTCCAAGTTCTTCAGTACTTCAGTGACACTTGTTAAACGTTAGTGTTTGGTTGGTACTAAAAACATGCAATTTTATGCCCGTTGTTCATCAATGCACAGTAGAAGTGACTGTCAGCCAGTTTATTGACTTTTGATCAAATGCCGTCTTTTTGTACCACACATCTCAAGAACACTTCCTTCTTATTACTGCCATAGATTCCTGGTCAGTGAATTCTGTGATCGTGATTATGTGATCAATACGTTTTCCCGGCCAGGAATCCCTTTTCTCTTTAGTTGTACTTGCTAGATGGTATTCAAATATGTGTACTTCCTCGTTATGCTCACAATTTTTTGTACAAATTGTTCGCATAATGCTCGGTAGGGCTACAATCAAGGTGTGGACAAAGCGAAGTTGTAGTTGTCTGTACAAGAGGAAGAAAAGACTAAGCTAATTATTATAAAAGTATAATTGTAGAAGTTAACGAGAAGCCGTGCGAATAATTAAGATCAATTTTATGTTGTTTTAGCTGTTGTTGCTGGCTGTTGCTCACTGAGTCAAATTGTACATATAGTCATAGAATCTTTATCATTTCGTTTTCTATAGTTTCTTTTTTGTCTTACCTTTCTCTTGTACCTGAATAGTGTGCATAAAGATAGTTGTTGTTGTTGTTGGAGGCCAAATTATCGGGCTTTTCTCTTGTTTCGAAAACGCTAAGTAAGACTGCTTCTATTCGTTATCCTCTTTTACTCACCTCATCGCGCAAACTGGAACACAAATATTTGGGGAAATCATTTACTTAGAAGCTGGAGTTTTAAGGAACGCCACTTCTAACAATAAACTGTGCCTGAATCAAACACTATAATTTTGTTTTTAATGTAGTAATTGTTTTCCGTTTCTATCTCATTTCGCTGTTATGTTTTCTCTCTTCAGAGGCCTCTCCTCTGGATACTTTTGATGTCAGAACCTGTCAGAAGAAACTTGCAGAGCATTATCAAAAAACAGCCAAGGTGCCCAACTCAGTGTGGTCCTCAAAATTTCAGGTGGACCTTGAACAGATCTACACTCCATTGTCCTGGGTCAAACAGGAACAAACCACAGCTGGGTCATCACAAAGGGAGCTGAGTCATTACACTGAAATTTTCACCGAGAAGAAGAAGAACGGAGTTGTAGCAAAGAGAATTCTCGTGCAAGGAGAGACTGGAATTGGAAAAACGACTTTCGTTAAGAAGCTGCTTGTAGATTGGTCGAATCTTGGAGAGGCGAAGATGGATGAAGAACGGAAAGATGCACTGAGGAAGTTTGACGTCGTTTTTTCTGTTAATCTCAAAGAAGTATCCAAGTGCCAGACGTTTAAAGAAGTCTTAAGTCAGTCTCGTGTGTTTCCAGACGATGAAACATCTTCAGTTGACGATCTTCTCAGTTACATTGGTGAGAACCAAGACAAAGTTCTGCTTGTGTTTGATGGCTATGACGAGTACCGCACAGGCAGCGAAGCAGAAGAAAAGTATGGCAGTAGAAGCACCTCTCCAATCTACAAAATATTCCACGGGAATATTATGAGAGACTGCACTGTCCTGGTAACCACTCGACCTTCACGTGCTGATGAGCTGCATGAACGTGCTGACATACATGCCGAGATCACTGGGTTTAATTGGTGTGATAGAAAGGCCTTTATGATAAAGTTTCTGGATAGCGAAACTGAGGGGGATAGTCTATACCAGTTCTTACTCGTGAGTGATATGGAAGACCTAGCAAGAGTGCCGTTACTGAATCTCTTTTTTTGCTTGCTGTGGAAGGACGAAAAGGAAAAGTTGGAAGAAGGATTGAAAAGAAAAACTGAATTGTTTCAAGCAATTTTAGAACACATTTTACAGCACAGCCGCAAAAGGCATTCTCCGTCTAATGGCTCTAAGCTGAAAGTAACCGATGACAACGAAATTCTTACTGAAATGGGAAAGGTTGCGTTGGAAGGTCTTCTTCGAGGTGATCTGTTGTTCAAGTGTGGTCAACTTTCTGAGAAAGTTCGTGGTGAAGTGAGTATCATTGTTGGTCTTCTTCAAGTTTCTGAGTTTGGACCAAGTGTAGAACCAAAGGAGATGGTGTCTTTTATCCATAAGAGTATTCAGGAATACTTGGCGGCGTGGTTCGTAACCTACAGATGTGTTCCTGAAGGAAATCTCGGTGGAATTGAGCTGCACGCATGTACTGTGAAGGATTGTGAGGCCTTAGAGAATGTTTTTCAGTTTGTTTGTGGGTTGTCCGACAAAGGAGCAGAGAAGGTTTTTGAGCACTTTTCGTCAGTTAGAACACGGGATTTATCAATGACAATACCTGATGCAGACAACAAAACAGATGTACCTCCATATGACCTCACTAAGGAGCACTGGCGGTTCAGTGACCTCGCTTTCAATTGCTTTCGAGAGGTTAAATCAAAAACTGAACTGTTGAGTGGTTTTTTGGATTGCTTTGGTGGGATCGTTCCTGTTCCCAACGAAGTACTACTTTCTCAATTTATGCCAAATGTTAAAAACGTATCTACATTAGCACATTCTCGTACTTTTGCTTTTCGTTTTCATCCCCATGATGAACTCTCGATCCCGAGCAAGTCGCTGGAGCAGTTTCTTAACTGCATCCATGGGTCCCTAAGAATAACTGAAAATACTGAAGTTCACAAAGTTAGCGACTTTCTTGAAGATTTTCAGAGTATAAGTGAACGCGGGGCTAACTGGGACAGCAGGTGCTCATTTCATTTCATCCTCCGTTTCCGTAATGGTGAGCTTCAGTTTTACATAACAAATTTGTTTCTGAACTGTGATGACCATGCCAGATTATTTACGGAAACTAGTGACATTTCTGTTCCATCTGTCGCCGCAAATTTGAGTTTAAAAGATTCTTGTCTTAAATTTACAAGATCTCTACAATGGCGGCTCAAAGTACGTGCCGAAACTATGAAAGGTCTTGGTACAGCCGTAAGAAACTGTAGACATCTGAATTGCATCGACGTTGCAGCCACCAAAGAATTGACACGTGGGAATTGCATCGTTATTCGAGACAACGAAGACTCCGTCTGTCATCTTCTGGAACAAGTACCAAACCCCAACAAGTGCTCATTGAAGCTTGGCTCTTTCACTGCACCCGCCAACAGCCGTCTGAAATATTTTCGTGCAGTTCGCCTGACATCAGCTGGAGCAGAGAGGCTTGCCAGTTTGTTACCACGATTTAACAACGTCAGTGTTCTTAACCTTAGCCTTGTTGATACAGAAGTAGATGCGCTGATTACCAATATCTCTCGCAAGTCTCTCAAGATACTGAGACTGAGTGGAATAATCCTGACTCCAGCAGCAGCCACGACGCTTGGCCGGTCACTTCCTGAAATGTCATCCTTGGAAAGTTTCGAAGTAATTGGGGTGAACGGAAGAATTGTACAAAGTAAGGAAATGGAGGCACTGTTTGACGGATTTTATAAAACATTGCCTATGGAGACGCTTGCGTTCAGCGGTTTCAGCGTGAAAGGTTGTCTTCCTGCGCTCGTCAAAAGCTTCCTCTTCTTCCCCAATTTGAAAAAGTTGTATGTTGGAAAATTTAGTATGGATGAACATAACCTGTTTGGCTTGCTGGAGAGCTTGAGTTTCATTCCCAGTCTGAGAGTATTGGACGTACAGGGCAAACGTCTGAGGTACAAACATTCCTGTAGCGCACAATTAAGCACAGTCAGCCGTTCTTTTGCACATGAGAGTCTTGAGGAACTGGTACTGAGTGGTGTAAGTCTGAATCCAACGGCAGCCGCGGCGCTCGGTCGGTCACTTGCTGATATGTCCTCCTTAAGAAAACTCAAATTAAGTGGAATGGATAAAAAGATGCTGCAAGCAGAGGAAATGAAGGCGCTGTTTGGTGGATTAAACAAAACAGTGCCATTGCCCCCGAGTAGCCACCGCTTCTTTCCCAATTTATCTGATCTGTGTCTGAATTACGAACATTCCTGTGGAGCACAATTAAACACAGTCAGCCGTTCTTTTACACACGAGACTCTTGAGGAACTGGTACTGAGTGGTATATGTCTGAATCCAACGGCAGCCGCGGTACTCGGTCGGTCACTTGCTGATATGCCGTCCTTAATAAGACTCGAATTAAGTGGAATGGATAGAAAGATGCTGCAATCAGAGGAAATGAAGGCGCTGTTTGGTGGATTAAACAAAACAGTGCCATTGCTCCCGAACAGCCACCGCTTCCTTCCCAATTTATATGATCTGCGTCTTGGAAAGTTCAATATGGATGAACAGCACTTGTTCGGTTTGATGGAGAGTGTAAGGTTCATTCCTAATCTCTCTAGACTGTGCGTGGAGGGCAAACGACGGTGTCCTGCAGATTTTAGCTCTACGGAAGTGAACACGGTGTTCAGTTTTACACACAAGACTCTCAGCGAACTGACACTGAAGGGAATAAACCTGACACCAACAGTTGCCGCGATGCTCGGTCGATCACTTCCTAAAATGTCGTCCTTGACAGTGCTTGAGTTAACTGGGGTGGATGGAAGTGTTGTAGCAGCCGAACAAATGGAGCGGTTGTTTGACGGATTTAACGAAACATCGCCATTGACGAGGCTTCATTTCAATGGTTTTAGCATCACGGGTTGTCTTGCTCCACTAACCAGACGTTTTTCTTCCTTTCCCAATTTAGGAACCTTAGAGCTTTCAAACCTGAACATGGATGAGTGTGACTTGAGTGGTTTGCTGGGAAACTTTGAATTCCTTCCTAAACTGACTACACTGAACTTGTCACGTAATCCTCTCGGTCACGCAGTAACATCTATCGTGTCACACGTCATCAACTTGCCAAGGTTAGAGTTTCTTTGGCTTGAGGGATCTTGTTCTGAGGAAGATTTGAAATCTGTCGCACAGGCACTACCTGACCGTGTTGTCCTACACAGACCTGCTCGTTTTTTTAACTAAAGAAGTTGAAGACTTGTCCATTGTAGGACAAATGTTCAGTTTACAGACTAATAGTAAAAGATCGAGTTGTAGTAGGAAAATCGTTAATATGGACTTGAAATAAATTGGCGAAGAAATAGATCGACGTAGTAGCGAAAATTTTGCTTCGTGTAATTTATTTGTGAGAAACATTTTTCACTATCAGTAACATAATTTCAGCCACGAAGGAATATCAGAACGTATGCTTGCTGTAAAGTTGTGAAGCTGTAAATATGTTTTAATATGAGTTGAAATACAAAGCGTAGAGAGTGAAGAGATGCGACTTCTTAACAGTATCATGAAAGTTCGGAAACAGTCCTACTATTTTGTACCCAATGGTACCTTTCTGGTACGCTTCGGCGGTATATCAGGGGGGATTGGTCGAGCCATGGTTCGTATTTTGGTGAGACGTAGACGAGCCAGAATACCCATGGTGAGACCAAACGAGCCTGATATGCTGCCGAAGCGTACCAAAACAAAGGTATGATAAGGTACTTATCGTTCACAAATTCGGCCAAGTGACCATGTAGCCATATCGGTCAGTGACATGCTAAAAATACTGTTCTGAAACAGAAACACCGATAAGATAGAGCTATAGAGACTTTAATGACGGTGAAGACAGTGTCAACAATTGTTTTCATCAGTGAAGAAATGTACAGAGTCCATACCAGATTTATTAGCAGCAGGTCATGATATCTTTTTTTTTTCATTTCTTGGCATAAAACCCTAAATGACGCCTTGCATTTGATATGTATGTACATTGGTGTCCGGGCCTAAAAAGTGAGACCAAACTCTACGATTTAAAACCCTAGGCGTGACGAAGAGCTCATCCCCTCAGTTCTTCATTCTGCCCTTTCAAATGTGAGTCCTCTGTAACTAACTTATCAAAACGGACTGTAGGACAACAACAGTAAATTGCTTGTATGTAGCTGTTACGACAAAGGTTGTCCTGCAAAAGCGTGCGCGGCCATGTTGATTGATCATGGATAGTGGTCCTAGTCAGTTATCGTTGCTTGGCTGAGGTTCACATTTTCTCAGCAAGAAGGAAGCGCGTGAATACAAGTGTATGTGGCCTTATGTGCGATTACGTCACATACTGAAAATTCACCACCAAGGCTCGTTTGCCCGACATTTTCTCAAACTTTCGTTGCCTTCGTGTTGTTTTTATATTGGTATTCTTTTCATCTTTACTGCTTTGCGAATAAGTTCATGATAAATATTGCATTTTGGATTATCAAACCGAGTCTTGGTGGTGATTTTTGCCAGTCTGATGTCATCACACATAAGGGCTATTACACTAACGCACCTTGAGCTTCAATCAAGCAACCGCAAAGCACCTTCAATTACCCACAATATTTTCGATGTTGTCGCCTACACTCTTTAATTGCACGTATAGGAGAGCCTTCCTTCAAACACCTGTATATATATGAAGATGAATTAATCAACATGACACGAGCGTGGGACAAAGAAAAATTCTGAGTCCCCGACAGGAATCGAACCCATGCCCTCCCGAACACCGGGTGGGCGCTCTATCCACTGAGCTACAAGAACTCATGGAGAGCGAGGTCATTTAACTGGGTTCATATATGATAGGTGTCCTGCATACTGCTAGGATCAACGCTATCGACCGGGCTCTGTTCCGAATGATCACGGCATATTTCTTGGAGCTCTATGGTTACTTAACTGTTCAGAAAAATTTAACATACACGCTCACGATGCACGTGTCTGTCCAATTCATTATCGTAGGAGTTTTCCTAAGGCAAGTTTTCAGCAGTGTATCATGAATCTCTTATTAACCAAGCTCGCTCGACACCGTACTAGGAGAATATTGAGCGGCCACAGCTCGCTACGCTCGGTCCGTACTGTCAAGACCATGGACGATAATCTACCATTATTATATGGCTGTTTCACAAGGACTGGGAACTATCGAATTCTCGAATTTGATTGGCTGAAATCGATATTGAAAACGGTGTAGATTTTTCCATCTAGACTTGCATCTAGACCGGCTCTGCTTAGCTCTTATTAACCGAGCAGGAGGTCTGTATGGGAGAATCTTGATCGAGGTCGGTGCACACGAGCGAGGTCAAGATTCTCCCATACAGACCGACTAAGCTCGGTTACTAAGATGTTTATTATATGGCGCAAACAAGAAGGCTTTGTTTCGTGTAATGTACCTGGTTTGTACTTACTGACATTTTGCTTGAAAACGGCGATGAGCTGAATTTAATTCTGCCAAAGTTTGCTCGTCCTCTTTACTTTTTTTTTTTTTCTCATCAGGCGTTTTGGCAGTTCCATAAATAAACATTGTTAGATGAAAATAGTCAAAGACTTTGCATTTTAGTTTGCACTTTTCACTGCAAAACATTACCGGTCTAGATGCCGGACTAGATGGCAAAATCTAGACCGCTTTTAATATCGGTTTCAACCAATCAAATTCGTGAATTTGGTAGTTCCCAGTCCTTGTGAGACAGAGCCATATAATAATTAGCTCTTATTAACCGAGCAGGAGGTCTGTATGGGAGAATCTTGACCGAAGCCTGAGTACAGACCGAACGCAGTGAGGTCTGTACTCACGACCAAGGTCAAGATTTTCCCACAAAGACCGACTAAGCTCGGTTAATAAGACGTTTATTTTATGGCAAACAGGAAAAATTCAATTCGTTTAATGTAACTGGTTTGTACTAACTGACATTTTGCTTGTGAACGGCGATGAGCTGAATTTAATTCTGCCAAAGTTTCGTCCTCTTTAATTTTTTTTTCTCATCCGGCCTTTTGGCACTTCCATGTATAAATAATTTTAGAAGAAAATATAGTCCATTATTTTGCATTTTAGTTTGAAACTTTTTCACTACAAAACATTACTGGTCTAGATGCCTGTCTAGATGGGAAAATCTAGACCGCTTTCAATATCGATTTCAGCCAATCAAATTCGTTAATTTGGTAGTTCCCAGTCTTTGTGAGACAGAGCCATATAACAATCTCCCATACAGCTAAGGTTCACATTTTCTAAGTACAGCCCTTGCGCCTGGTTAATATGCTAAATTAACCGATGTCATACCTTGGGGAATACATTTTTCAATCGGGACGACACAAAGATAGCTCAATAGTATACTACTCTTATCACCTCCTTACTAAGCGAGAATAAATAAGAGCTATGCATCTAATTTCAGACCAGTTCGCGTAAAAACACTTCGGCTGTTGGTAGCCGCAACATGTTGTCTCTCTTTCTCGCTTGACCACCGCGCTTCTCATTTGTCCTCCCTTCCTTTCCCTTACCTTTAACACTCTTAACTCACTCCAGCGCGGTCGCATTGCTCTATCTCTTATTTAGCGAAAGCGAAAGGGACTGTCAAGAATAGTTTGCTAAACGTCCTGAGATTGTGAGATAATGGTTTGACACTTACTATTTTTTGATGTTTCGTTCAAAACGTTTCGGCTGGGGCTAGAGCCTTCACCAATTGAAATATCAACGTTAGTATAATTGATTCAAAATGCATCACACCGCACGCGTGCTGAGGAAAATTCCGCGTGAAGTTCAAGAAAACGTTTAATTATAGCGCGAGACTAAAGCGCGTGCCAAAGACTTCTGGGAGGGCGATGTGGTCATTTCTTGATAACGGATGCTTAATTTATTGACCTCCTGGCTTCCAAGAAGAGTCGCTCGTAAAAGTTAGCCTCATGTCCAACCACCCTGATTCTTCCAAAATCCATTTCGTGGTTGTTTTCGTGGACATGGCAGGAGATCTTGGAGTCATGGTCGAACAAAGAAACAGTCCTTTTGTGTTCTGCAAATCTCACCTACAACGCTAAACGAGAATGCTACTATTTGTGATCGTCTTTAAATCACCTTGTCGCTCAAAATGGAACACAGACATTTGAAGAACTCATTTATTTAGAAGCTGGAAGTCGTTTATGGGACGCAACTTCTAAAATTAAACTGTGTCTGAATCAAACAATATAATGTTGTTTTTTAATGTAGTAATTGTTTTCCGTTTCTATCTCATTTAGCTGTGATGTTTTCTCTCTTCAGAGGCCTCTCCTGTGGAGACTTTTGATGTGAAAACCTGCCAGAGGAAACTTGCAGAGCATTATCAAAAAACAGCCAAGGTGGAATTGAGCAGCACGCATGTACTGTGGGAATTGTAAGGCCTTAGAGAATGTTTTTCAGTTTGTTTGTAGGTTGTCCGACAAAGGAGCAGAGAAGGTTTTTGAGAACTTTTCATCAGTTACAACACGGGATTTATCGATGGCAATACCTGATGCAGAAAACAATTGTCGGGGACTCAGAATTTTTCTTTGTCCCAAGCTCGTGTCATGTTGATTAATTCACCTTCATATTTCATTACCGAGCTTAAAATTCACCATCTTTATTAATTTATCACTACTCACGATGACTTCGATAGCGTTGATCTTAGCAGTATGCAGCACACCTGTCATATATGAACTGAGTTAAATGACCTCGCTCTCCATGAGTTCTCGTAGCTCAGTGGATAGAGCGCCCGCACGGTGTTCGGGTGGTCATGGGTTCGATTCCTGTCGGGGACTCAGAATTTTTCTTTGTCCCACGCTCGTGTCATATTGATTAATTCACCTTCACAAGACAGATTTACCTCTATATGACCTCATTGAGGTGCACTGGCGGTTCAGTGAACTCGCTTTCAATTGCTTTGGAGCGTTTAAATCAAAAACTGAACTGTTATGTCGTTTTTGGATTGCTTTGGTGAGATCGTTCCTCTTCTCACCCACATACTACGTTCTCAGTTTATGCCAAATGCCAAAGACGCATCTACATCAGCGCATTCTCGTACTTTTGTTTTTGAGAAAAACATCATGGACTTAGTGCTATCCAAGTCGTTGGAGCGGTTTATTAAATGTTTTCATATCCCAAGAACCACTGAGAGTACTGAGGTTCACAGAGTTGGCGACTTTCTTACAAAAAAGTTCCAGAGTATAAGCGAAATTGAACAATGCTAGTTAGGTTGCTCAGTTCATTACATCCTCTCTTTCCGTACTGGTCAGTTTCAGTTTTACATAAAAGACGGCCTGGAACTACACTGTGATGACCATGCCAGATTATTTACGGAAACTGCTGAGATTTCCATTCCATCTGTCGCGGCAAATTTGTGTTCAGGAGAGTCTTGTCTGAAATTTGTAAGATCTCTACGATGCGGGTCCGACTGATATCAGCGATGAAACTGTGAAATGGCTCGGTGCAGCCATTAGAGATTGTAAACAACTGAGATGCATCGTTGTAGATGGCAAGGACTCCTTATGTGATCTTTTGAAACAAGTACCAAACCCCAGCAGGTGCTCATTGAAGCTTGGCTCTTACGATGTGGGAGACGTTTGCCTGACATCAGCCGGAGCAGGGAAGCTTTCCAGTCTGCTACCACGATTTAACAACTTCAGTCATCTTAACCTTAGCTTTGATGATGTAGAAGTATATGGGCTGATTACCAGTATCACTCACAAGTCTCTCAAGGAACTGACACTGAGTAGAATGATCCTGACTCCAGCAGCAGCTAGCCGCGGCGTTCGGTCGGTCACATCTTTAGAAATACTCGTGCTAGAAGCGACGTGGAATCATGGAAGTTTGCAAACTGTTCACATGGAGGCGCTGTTTGGCCGATTTAACAAAACACTGCCTTTGTACTGTCTTTCTCTCAGTGGTTACCTTGCTCCACTCACTAAAAGCTTTCGCTTTTTTTTCCTAATTTGCATTTTTTTGTACCTTAAAAATCTCAATATGGATGAGTTGAACTTATTTGTTCTGCTGGAGAGTTTAAGGTTCCTTCCTAGACTCGTGAATCTGTACGTGGAAGGCAAACGACTGGTTCTTGCAGATTCTGGCGCAGCGGAAGTAACTAGTTTTACACACAAAACTCTCAAGGAACTGACACTGAGGGGAATATGCCTGACACCAACAGTTGGTGCGATGCTCGGTCAGTTACTTCCTAAAATGCCGTCCTTAACAGTGCTTGAGTTAAGTGGGCTGGATGGAAGTGTTGTGCCAGCCAAACAAATGGAGCGGTTGCGTTACAGTGGTGGTTGCTTTGCTCCACTAACCAGACGTTTTTCCTCTTTCCCCAATATTTGACGTGGTTATCGCTTAAAAACTTAAACATTGATGAACATGACCTACTTAGTTTGCTGGAGAGCTTTCGGTTCATTCCTAATCTGGAAGTTCTGAACTTGTCAGGTAATCCACTCGGTCACGCAGTAACACCTATCGTGCCACATGTCACCAAATTGCGCCGAAAGCCAAGGTTTCTTTTCCTTGATGGAACTGGTTCTAAGGAAGATTTGAAAACTGTCAAACAAAAGTCCAAGAAGTCCATAAAGTCCAGAAAACAGCCACCCACCAATGAAGTGAGAAAATTTTACGGCTATTAGCAAATCGTGAAAGCAACGGCCCTTGAACAGTAAACACCCTTAGGTTGGAAATTTGAATAGAAACAAACTGTTTCTAGCTAATGTTTTTGCTTTGAATGACCCTTATTCCAAAGGCAATTACCACTGTCTGTACATAAGGATCTAAACCGGCGGTATTTCTGCAAGGAAAAAGCTGAAACGCCATTGACAGATTTCCACGTTGCGCTGTCGAAGCCCGTGTCGGACTTTCTTATCAGTAAAAAGCCAGGAACGTTCCTCGGAAGAGTTGAATTAAAACCTTAAAGGAGATCAATCTGGGCTTACCTTAAGCTTACTTGACCCCTGAAAAAAACACTGTTCTGAAACAGAAAGGGAACAAGCCTAGGGGGTGGGGGAGGGGGTACTCCTTTATCTGCGCTATATAGCTATGTGCTGCCCCAGAAGATATTGTTTTTCAGCTGTTTTGGTCCTAAATAGGGTATCGATTTTAGCTGATTTTGGCCATTTTGGTCATAAATAGGGTATGTGTTTTGCACTCTAGCCTTGATATGGGTATGTTTTTAAGAAGAAGCCACTTTTTCATCATTATCAACAAAAGCCCTTCACCAATTATGTTTACGGTAATAACATTGGTCTGAACTAGGGAACTAATTATAACGCAGGTCTGAAACAGGGTTTTGATTTAATGGTCAGGTCATAAATAGGGTAGGGAATGTCGCTGATTTTGGTTATAAATAGGATCAGGAATTTGGAAAGCGGGCTGCACACCCCCACTCAATTTTTCTGGGAATACCTCCCCCCTGGGGGGGGGGGGGCAACAAGTTAGAGCTATACAAACTAGTATGACGTAGAGGATGCCATCAAATGATTTATCAGTCAAGAAATGTTAGAAACTCAATCCCAGATTTGTCTTGACCATCAACAAGTCATGGTCGTAGGAGTTTTCCTAAAATGAGTTTCCAGCAGTGTAGCATGAATCTCTCATTAACCAAGCTTGCTCGACACCGTACTTGGGGTGTATCGAGCGGCCGGGGCTCCCTGCGCTCGGTCCGTACTGTCAAGACCTTGAGACGATAATCTACCAGAACAGCCCTCGCGCCTGCTGGTTAATAAGCTATATGAACCGATCTTATATCATGGGAAATAATTCGTTTTTTAAACGGGACGAAACAGTCTTAGCTCAATCGGAAGAGCACTGCACCGACATAGCAGAGGTCATGGGTTCGTATCCTGTTCAAGCCTGAATTTTTTGCAGGCACTAATTTCACAACTGCTTATTGAAATGAAAAACTGCGATGATCAATCATGTTTTTACGTCTTTCAAATTTAAGATCTTTCATATATTCACTTGCACAGAGCTACCTAGCAGTTATCAGACAGTGAGGGTACGTTAGGAATCTGATGACGCTTAGTTTCATTTTAGTGGCATTATGGCACAGTTATGATGATCTGTTCTTTGAAAAGAGGTAAAGTGTCAACAAAGGTATCTTTTGATGAACATAATGAATTTTTTATGGTGTTTTGGGAATCGGCCTTCCGCATGCAATGATACGCTATCAACAACTTTGAAGAGCCTAGCTTGAAATTTTACACAAAACTATGTTTAATTTATGAACATCTGACGGACCTAATTTAAAGGTGAGCAAAGAATTTTCCAGTGGTTAGGACAGAGTTTAATTTACTGGCACCATGGCAACAAGACAAGCTATATGGCTCGCATCGTAAGCAATTAATTCAAAACACAAAAGGATTGGTACCTACTGAAAAAAACAATCGAGATATCTCCAGGAAAAAAAAAAGCCAATTAAAATAAGCAAAACACGTACGATACATTGCGACAGAGACATGAAAAGGAGCTTAACTTAATTTGAAATATTTTACGAAGCTTATGTCAAAGTACATGTTGGTTTCTCACGGCCGACAAACATTTTAAATAAGTTTCGGCTCTTTTCAGAGGCCATACGTTTTATGTTATTTTCACGCTCCGAATCATGAAATCTAGCACAAGAGATCTCTTAATTCGCAGTGGTTTGGTCGGTTTGTTTTTGTTAACGGGAGCTGGAATTTTCCACGTCCTCGAAGGTCCGACAAAACATGAA
>Ga0126339_10002156_pt1 | contig 13982 bp, 8 predicted proteins | sample OrbTmetagenome_2_FD_92532 | JGI IMG/M metagenome (GOLD analysis project Ga0126339, IMG submission 92532) | Coral microbial communities from Petempiche,Puerto Morelos, Mexico - Orbicella T R C metagenome | ecosystem: Host-associated > Invertebrates > Cnidaria > Coral | place: Petempiche,Puerto... | reverse complement strand
TTCTTGGTATTACTAAACTAAGGGCTGAACTTTGCAGGGATACTAAGACTTTACGATATAAAACATGGGCATGGAAAATATGCGGTCTAAAAAACAGGCCATGTCCGGTTACTCCCCATATGCCTCAAATAGGACTAAGTTGTGATCACAGCCACAGGCTAACGAAAACATCCCGTTAGCTAATGTTTTTACCCATAGAAGCCTAAGAATAGGGCGTTACAAATATGGTTTTGGTTTTGTCTGAAACTAATTGTACGTTGCTAAAAGAGAGAATAAAAACTGGCCAAAATTACACTAAAAATCAGCCTCTAAGGACCCCCGAGGGACTGATATCCAGAACTCGGCTAAAAAATGGTCGTTGAACCTGAAACGTTCGCATATTACATAAGTCCACATAACGACATAACTAGACTAAACATAATAACGTGATGATGTTCGAACATCTGTGCACATGATGTCATGTTAGCAAAAATAAAACACAACATTACAATGACTCAGCAGTAATGTGAAAATTGAAACTATTTGAATCTAAAAAAAAGAAAACACAAAAACAAAAAAAAAACATGGTATACGACTCATCTGATTTCCATACAGTCAATTCCTTCGAATCGAATATGACACTTTGTTCTTTACCAGAGTGAAAGTGTCTCACTTCAAAAAATTAAATATATTTAAGTCAGCCATTTCAGATTCGATTGTTTGTTAATAGTTCTCTTCCCTTTCAAGTGCCGACGACAACTTGAGCAGAGAGCAATGTTTGATTTCGCCGCCTCTCCATCAATTAAAGTACTTAATACTCTTAGTAGATAAAAAAAACCTTAATAAATATAAGAAATAATCCCTTGAAGTAATTCAGCTAAAGCATCGAACTTGATATAAAAACTTGTCCCATAAAAACAAATCTTCAACTGAATCTATGAAAAAAGGTTCTCGAAATCATTCTCTGGACAGGTGTCATTCTAATATCACTAGTTTTCCACAACAGATGATTTCATAAAAATCCAATACGCGAGAGAGCTTTATAATACATACTAACCCTTTCCACGCTTGCTAGATAAGTTGTTAGTACAGTCAAGCGTGCGTGCTCTGAATATCAAAGCTTATCTGCAACACTCGTGCAATATGCAGATATTTTCGTGCCTGGAATTTCTGATATACGGCAAGCCATATCTGTTAGTACAGTCAAGCGTGCGTGCTCTGAATATCAAAGCTTATCTGCAACGCTCATGCAATATACAGATATTTTCGTGCATGGAATTTCTGATATACGGCAAGCCATATCTATTAATCCAAATTTGGAAGAAGCAGCTGAACTAACTCGAAAAGCTTTTATCGAAGAGAAATTGGAAAATGTCAAAATAAGAGCTGTTTTCTTTGCCAAATTATAAATAAACCTCTCTTTAAACACACAGTAATAAAGGGAACATAAAATTTCTGAAGGATTTCTTGCTGAATGTTTACCTTCCTTTTAGCGATTACTTTTGTGGTAAATCATGTTTGCTCTGTGTGTAAACTTATTTAACGGACTACAAATCTCGGATACAACGACTAATTCTGCTCAAAAATTCGTTATATTTGAACTCAGTAGTTATATTAATGATTTATGTACAGTTTGATTCGATGTTAGCAAAATATAAACTTTGTTGTGTCCTTGATCTTTTTGACCTGGATGTACAAAAAAATGATTGTATGCATGAAATAATAAGTTGCAGTGAAACACATTTTAATAACACTTTCTGCCCCGAAAATCATATCTTTTGTGCGGATGAATTTCAACTTTGTGGTGTTAATAGCAGTTTTCCTTCATTTCTTGATCTTTCTGTTCGTTTTCATTGCAATTTTCGGGAGCAACAATTATACAGACAGTTTCTTGGAAAAGGTCTTAAAAATCATAACAAGACGACGAGCAATCTGCTGTCGCGAAAAAAAGGGAAAGGGAATAAATATGAGAAGGATTTATTTCATGTACTGACGACTTGTGTCACATACACTGCTAAACGTGCTATTTTGCTGTGGTCTTATTCTTAGGAATGTAAATTATTCTAACTTTTTTATAAATTGAGATTCATTTCACAACATTTCGTTTGGTTTGCATAAAAAAATGGTGCAAAACATGATCCATCCATTACGTTATTTTTTGACTTCTTTTTATCAGCTGAAAAAGACATTTCTTTATTTATACGTTAAACCCTAGCTTACCCATCACGATTATAACAAAGTTCATTTGTAATTTTGCACGTACATGAACCTGAATCTCAGACCTTTAATTTACTTCGAAGCTTAGTCCCTTCCCGATATTGATGTACTGCAGCTAACATGACGAAATATGTAATTTATCAACAATACATGTCGTAATCTCAGAGGTTTTTTTGCTGAGCTGTTTAGATTGGAAAACGAAATCGCCGACAACATTCGATCGACCGTATAGAGTTCCTAAATTTGAGAATGACGCCATGCATGAATTAATGTAACTTCTTAAATATGTCTGAGACCTTGGGAAAAAGAAGAGCAAAATTTTAATCTCAAACGCGTGATATCGGAGCGATTACTGTAACGTTAATGCTAATGATATTTAAATTAACTTTCGACTTTTTCTCTGTGAAAAAGATCATCTGTGCTGTCACTCTAAGTAAAAGCTATAATGACCACACATGTTGCAAACAACCCCGATTGGAAATTTAAAAAAAAACAAAAAACGTTCTAACTTAACGTACAGGATATGGATCTGTTAATAATAAATATAATTATGGGAGGTTTGCTCTTCTGAATGCTTGTTACTGAAACTTGTACACTGCTACTTGGCTTGATATGTCAACCCTAGCTTTCCTATTTTCTTCTTCTTTACTGGTAAAGTGGACGTAACCAAATGAATGTACATGTCCGATTGCTTCTGGGTCTAAAGTTTTAAATACGAATTACTTGAACGTCAACATCTTTAGTCAGGCATGATATTTGTTTATTGCCCACATGCTTCGTTTCTTATTTTTGGCCGTCATGCCTGATTAGGTCTTTGAGCATTGGCTACAAACTGGATGCATGTAAGCGTAACGATATAGTACAGTAAACTGTCCTTCAGTTGTCCATTATTTCCTTGAACCTGAAGCTAAAGAAAGCTTTCTCACAACAGAGAATTTAATTTAATATTAAGTAACTGATAGGTTTTTCTTCGATTACGAGAACTTTGGTCTTTCCTACCTGATGCAACCCAATCCGTTTGCACGGATTTCGCTCCACCGTTTCATTGATGCTTTTTTGAAGAGAGCTTTCCGCCATGGAATTGTGAGATATTCGTCGAGAATTCCTGGTATCGAGAAGGCTTAAGCGGAGTGACATTTCTTTGTCATCGATTCCCTCTAGCTTGATGTACTCTGAATCTTCTATCATCTTGCGCAGCTTTCTCTTCTTCAATTATCACGCAAGGTCTTGTTTGCAGACGTCACGATGATGTTCTCGCTCTGTGGTTGGTTCATAAACTGTGTCAATAGAATAGAACACAATGGTGTTGCTGTACAAAATTACTTTTGAAACTGTCTGCAGAAGTGGGGGTTCCCATAAATTACACGATAAGTGCAGGTCATTTCCATAACAATTAAACTCTAACTTAAAAATGACTTACTTTAATGGCAAAACAGTCATCAGTTTGTAATGAAGCTTCATAATTCTCAAAGTTAATTACTTCTTGCCATCGGAACAACGGTTTGTGAACATTTCTATCGAAAATGGCGTGTTCTTTGAGATTAACATGGCAAACCAACCACTAGCAAACACAGTCCTTACTCATAAATTTTTTCTGTTGACATTTGAATCAAAGAAATTGGAAAGGATGTCTAAGATATAAATCGTATTTCCGTCTTTAATACAAGTAATTTAGAAAATGCTAAGTGCAGTTCATTAGGTTGCAAGGAGAATAAAACTTGAACTTAAGCAGGCAATAAATGCCATATCTTACTTTCGGTTTAGTTTAGAACATACACCTAGGAGGAAACTATACTTGTTAAAAAGTAACAATATGTTCGAGCAATACTTCGTCACGGAAGGTGCCTTCCACTTCGATTCTAAATGGCGTGTAAGGCACTTGCTTTTATCCTCTTTCACCTGTCCTTGTTCAGGGCTGATATGAATATCATTAACACCAACATCTAATGATAAATATGGACATGCCTTAATTTTTTAAATCGTTAGGTGTTCCCTTTTTGTTGAGGAACAAAAACACATCCTTTACTTACAAGAAAGAAAAGGTTTCAGTTTTCCACTTCAGTCCGCTAAGCGATGTTGAAACCCACCTCGGATCGAATTTAAACGCCGATGCGGCTTAATTAAATGTCGTGTTTTAAATAACTGATCGGCTTTTATATCAGAACGTTTTACTTATGTTGGCCAATGGTATTTGGGGCTTCGTCATTTCATTAAATATAAAAACTTTTTGTGATCGACAAGTCACAAAGTAAACGCTTATAGTCATTCAATTTTCACCGAGATGGAGGTCCTTGTTTTTCAATAGTGCTGACTGTTTCAAGATTTAATCAAACTTTGTGACCAGGATTTTGGCAGTCTGTTTGTATTTATAAACGTCAATAATTAATAGCGGCTTGTGTTGGGTCGAACAAAAAAAGAAATGATTATGTTCTTTGACCACAGCGGCGAAAAACTAATTAAAGAACATTACACTTTTAAGGACATATATGTCGTGCTGAATGGACGACAAGGTAGAAAGTCATATTTCGCTAACACCAGGTTCTACCCTGAAAATCACCAAACGACGTTTACTCCAAATACATTACAAAGATTATTAGCACAAATAAAAGAAATGGTAAACACACGTAGTCGCACACGTAAACTTCAAATTAAATCCATTTTTCTTTTGTCCACTCCCCGATAAAAAAAAGGCTTTAGTATTATTCGTGCTTGAAACAAGGCAAGGTATAGCAAATTTGTGGATGAAATCGATGATATGACGTAAAGCCCTTTGGTGTTAGCATTTGCTTATTTTAGGAAAATCTGTTGCACTTCATATTAGTGAACTGACAATTATCAAACTTCTGAAATCATAAATAAAATCATTGAAATAAAATGTAAACAGGATCCGTCAAATATTACAGCCTAGGGGATATTTATAACTTTACTATTGTCATCTGTAATGCTTTCGAAAATAGGAAAAAATAAATATACACTTTTGAAACATTTAACTTGTTTGTGATTTGGCATATAATCAACTCGCCTTATTCGAAATTTCATGCGATATGTAAATTATGAAAGCTTTCAAGCTTGGAAAAATCGTCGCATATAATTTATTGTTACTAATCTTATTAAGGCAAAGCACTTAAGACTTCACCCTGCCAAACCGAGTTTCCCTTCGCTTTCTGCTCGCTGATAGAGGGGTATTTGTCTCGAAGGGTACAAAGTCTTTATTCCATGGCCTTTACTATGAAGCAATGCAAAAAGACTTCGCTTTTAAAGCCAGCGCGAACTATTTATAATTCTCCTTGCAAAACGTTGCTTGAAAAAATTATTTGAATGTTAGTTCGAAGTAGTTCGTGGTACAATATTTACTTAGTGGTTTTCTTTCTTTTCATCAGTTGTGGGGATAACAAACTGTTCAGATTGCAAGATTGCAGTTGATCATACCAGCTTGAAGCTTAGTTGTTTAGTTGTCTCTCGTAACTATCAACTATTTATTAATGCCTACACCACATTCTGAGCAGCAACCGAATTTTATTTTGTCGCGCTATAATTCGGAACAACTGTGAACTAAAATAAACTGATGTTGATTAAAAAGAAAAGGGAAGCCTCCCTTTCAACCACTTGTATAACCGAATCCCTCCAAATAGAAGCCAAACTATTATTTAATTCAAAAAATTTTTTCCGATGATAAGTTCTCCAAGAAAATAAGCACAGCATGACTCCTGTAGAGAATAAATGAAATAATACGGGCAACATTTTCCTTCAACTTGTTTCGCAACAACCCAAGATACAGCAAAATACAGTGTTGGAAGTCGACGCAACGTGCTGGCCAAATTAGACTCGAGTTCTACCTTCTGAAGCAAATTTTAGTTTTGTTGCCTCACAACAACAAGTTTGAATTCAACGCTTGTGATTGGCTGTCAGCGAAGTGCGTCTACGCGACAAATATGTTATTAAAAAAAAACATGGCGGACGGTGAAGACAAACCTGAATTCGAAGTAGACCAGAAACTCAGAAGTCAGAAATTTGCCCTATGCAAAGACCTCGAGGGCTATCGTAGTCTTTGGGACACCTCGTTTATCCCTTCAAATAACAAACAGCAAAACAAGCAGTAAAAGGAAAAAAGCTTGGAGAAACTGCCTCAAACATAGAACTTATCGCCGGGCTATCTCCGGGAAATCCATCGTTGCATGAAAACGTTTTGATTTCGTTTGAAAGGCCTTTGCTCGTGTTCACCGAGCAAAAGGCCCAAACAGAGACATGTTTAAGGCCAGATAACTGCAAATAAATTTCTGCGGCTTAAATGCTAAAGATTATGTTTGGTTATGAAGACAGGAAAAATGCTCTCCAAAACTTAACAATTTCTTACTATATTTAAAACATATCTATGAAATAGAAAACAATACATTTTTGTAATCTCTTCTTAAATTTTTAACTAGTCTTCTTAAAATGGAAATGGAAAAGAAAGGAATAGAAACAAGGCACATGTATACGGACATGTCTTTCTCATCAGCTCAAATATTAACAATTCAATTTACTGACTAGAGTAAGCTTGGTTTTTTCACGTTGTGTAAGTAAATATGCTGTAGTAATCTATTTGCTGTGCAAGAATTGTAAGTAGCGTAGGTAATCGTATTATATTGTAATTAATAATTAGATTATGAGCTCGAGATTTCTATGAGGTGATAGTTGGTGAAGCCGAAGGCCGAATCAACTATATCGCCTCATAGTAATCGAGAGGGAATAATCTAATTGTTATGTAGAACTCTAACTGAATTTTCCTTCAAATAACGATTCCAGTTATTTCTGATCTTAGTATTAAACTTGACGCTTTCGAGAATTTACACGGACTGAATCGTCAACTTGACATTTGCAGTTGTGTACGTGCGCTTAATAGTTTCTGTCCAAAAAGTTGGAGCTTTTTGATTCAAGAAACCGAAAATGCCCTTCTTTTAGTCTTCTAAGCTATTTGATTATCCATTTGTTTCTAAATGTTCTTTCAAAACTTCGGAGAAACGAGGTAATGTTGCAATTTTTTCGACCAAACCAAGCCACTGCACACTAATGGGTGATAGTGTGCAATGGCTCAGTCAATCACAGCATTTGCATCTGGATACTAGTAGAATTCTACTAAGTAGTGTTAGTAATCGTATTAGTATTGTAATTGGTGTAAGTAGCAGTATTACTTTTCCAAGACTAAACAAATTCTTATACTGTATGTAAAACATATCTATGAAATATAAAACAATACAACTACAACAACTCTAAAAAAGGGAAGCTTCTGTTGTTCTTTTTGTAAGCTCTTTTTAGCTTTCTAACTAGTCCTCTTAAAACGAAAATAGAAATAAAAGGAAAAGAAACAAGGCACATGAATACAGACATGCCTATTTTTATCAGCTCATATTAACGACGCAAGTTACTGACAGGAGTAAGCTGTTTTTTTTAATGCATTGTGAGTTGAAATGCTGTAGTAATCTATTTGCTGTGCGAGAATAAAGTAGCGCAAGTAATCGTATTATATTTTAAGTATTAAATGTAAGTAATCTCATCATATTGTAAGTAATTATTCACGTAAGTATTAGTATTGTAAGTAACGTAAGTAACTGTATTGTACTGAACAAGTTATTGTATTAGTATTGTAATTGGTGTAAATAAAAGTATTAATTTTGCACAACTAAACAATTTCTTACTTTATTTTTTTCTCAAACATCTGAGCGGGCCGGATTCCTAAATCCTCGAATTTAATTGGCTAATCATACGCACGTGACCGGTCCAGCTTTTTACGATACGGCCCACGGGCCGGATTTTTTTCGTCAATCTTTTGTCTTTTTTGCACATCCATCGACGATTAGCCAATGCGAGTTTATCAATTGAGTGTTTTGAAGTTGTGAGAGTTTGCTTGGTTGTTTGTAGCTTGCCGCTGTAATGGCGCGTAATCCTGTGTTTCTCTCGCCGTAAAATTTGAGTCAATTTCGGTCGAGTTTATCTCTTTAATCGTTGCTGTATTTAGGAGAATTTCTGTGGAATACACTTAACGAATTTCCTCGTTTTCTTCTATTTCATTTACGGTAGAAAGGTCTGATTTCAAGTGATTTTTAAAGCAACGACTGACAGAAATTGTTTTTGTAGTAAACTTCAAACTTCACACGAAATTTCACAGCGCAAAAACAATTTTGGAGAACTTAACTGGTGAAACAAATGCAACTAACATAAAGTAGTTTGAAAAAAATCTGTTCTTTAATACATCTTTCTTTGTCTACTATCTGAGTTACTCGCTCGTTGCCAAGATTTTTACAAATCGTTAGTAGACGGCGCGCAAGCCGATTCAATGACAAGAGTTACGAAAACAAAGCCATTTGTAATCTGTAAAACCATTACTGCAGGAAAATAAATAAACATGTTATTTGCCGGCTTAGGGTCGGTCCGTATAGTGAAAAACTGTGACCTCGGGCTTGAAAATGCTGCCCTCGGCCTGCGGCGTCGGGCAGCATTTTCGAGACCTCGGTCACAGTTTTTCACTATACGGACCTCCCAGCCGGCAAATAACATAAATGTATTTAAAACATATCAATGAAATATAAAACAATGCAACTATAATCGCTTGGAAAAAGTGGGAAGCCTCTGTTGCCCTTTTTAGTGCAGAGTGCACTATTGGAATGGTTTTGGGGCAGCCTACCGATAAGGCACTAAGGTGTAAACTTTAAAGTTTGTTTAATTAATTGATTTCAATCAATTAATTAGTCTAGAGGCAAGGACGTGGCGGGGGGTGAGGTAGGACAGGTACATGTGTACCTACGTAAAACATGTTCCATCTACGTCAGTTAGGTGTGAACATCGCAAAGCTCTATATTTGTTTCAAGTAACCTCTTGCTCTCCTTGTCGTACTATTCTCTTTAGAACAAAACCAATTCGCTCTAAACGCACGTGCTGATTAGTTAGCGTTCGTGTCATCTATATATTAGGAGGAGGATATATTGCAACACAAATGTTGAGTGGTTTTCCTTACGGTAGAACCCAACATGTAAGAGGCATGCGTTCTTGCTTCGTTAGTGTTAAATACTATGTTTCTACGCGGTCTTTTATGTGTCATGTGATGTCTGGTAGCGCCACCTGTCCCTTTTTAGTGTAAAAGTGAAACGTATCTTTTTGAATTACCCACAGGTCTGTTCAACAAATATCATCTGCTGTTTTCAAACTACAATAGTATGTTTGTCAGGGTTCAAATAAAGAAGGAAATGAAGTATAGCTTCTTCTTAACGGCTTGTTTATTTCTTGCCTTAATTGCGTCTATAAGAAAGACCAAAAAGTTCCCGAGTTATTAGTGGCTTCAATATTCTGCAAATTGTAAAAACCAGGAAAGTGCTCAAATAATGCTACAGACGCCGTGGCACCTAATGAAAGCACAAATTGAATTAATCAGTCTTTGAGGAGACTAGCTCGTTCACCGATACAGGATAATATCGGCCAAGTAACGCTGTTTACCTTCAATACTTCTCGTTGAAACGCTTCTCAGTTGTATGAAACAATATTGTTGTGTATAAATTTTGAATAGACCCTTTGCACGATCCGGTCACATGGTACGGAATTAATTGTGCTGGGACGCAAGTTACGCAGTGGGACTTCCAAAACAAAGGGACTCGTACCAGTCCAGCCCGACTTTCCTTTGTTTTGGAAGTCCCACTGTGTAACTTGCGTCCCAGCGTAATTAATTTCGTACTGTGACCGGATCCTGCAAAGGGCCTATTGTTTTATTGTGAACAACAAAGGTGGCAACAGAAAAAGAAACTGGTATTCCGTGATTATCTGATAATTATATTAGGTCTTGTTTATCGGTGATAAGAAAATTTACATTTTGAGAAAAAACAAAATCATCTCTCTTTCATTTCTTCGTCAGATATTTAACTTTCTTTCATTTATCCCGCAAAAACAAGCACATCTTCCGTGTGTTTTGGAGAAAACAACGGTTTCATGTTACATACATTTGCGAGGAAAACAAAAGTATCAAGTTAGAAAGTTGGCGCGAAGAGTTAAATTGTCACGTCTGTTTAACGTATTATTGAATTTAAAATGACAAAAATCATCGTAAAACACCAGAGTAAAATTTAAAAGCTGTCGTGACAAACAGTAATTGTACGTAATTTTTGGACCTTGAATGAAAATACAACCTTGAAACATATTCACTGCTAAGGGGAAAAGCCGTAGCAGACTGCCAAGGTAGATACAACCCAGAAGTGAACCGAGCAGGCGTGAGTACTTATGGGACTACCGTGCCAGAGCTATCAATTGCACTCTGCACTATCTGAGATTGTCTCACTAGTTGTAACCTCGTTTTGCTACTTAGAATTGTTACCTTTTCATTAAAAGTCACATTTCCAGTAAAGCAATTACATGGGCTACGAATGTCTACGATCTCTGGCTGCTTACGACTATGAAGTCAAAATGTAGGAAATTGAAGACTTCACGGTTTCCCCAAGCGCTTCGAAATGAAGTGACATCGTTTACATATCTTAGTGAGTAGGCATTGTTTTCTCAGTTGTTTATCTTTCTTTCTCATATAATCAGGCACAGCTTTCACCAAATGTAGGGGTACGTATCGAATGGTCCCATTTTATTTAACAGTGCTTGCAAAATTTGGCCTTTGCTCGAATTGTTCGCAAAAATTAGATGTGTGCTCGCAAAATTTTTGCAACTGCTCACATGCTCGGATTTTTGTTAAAATTCTCTGTCGTGTATAGCGGAAGCATAATTTGCATCTTGAAAACCAAGAAATGCACGCGCTATGTTAATGTTTCTGGAAACATGTTCCCTTGTTTTATTGAAACTGACAGGTGTAAGAAATATTCGTGAAAGGCACCCGCAAAGGGGAGAAAGTAATCTAGAGTTATGATGGCATGAAGAATATTACTATTACCATTTGACCTTCAGAGCCTGTCATAGTTGTATGGCTGCAATTGGTTAGATCATGGAAGCCTCCAAATGAAGCTTCATGACGTTAAATCTTTTTCAGTGAATCAGTGGGAAACACGGTTTGCCGATCATCGAGACCGAAGCTCGAAATGCTTGTCAGACTAAATGCCACGATGTGTACATTTCCTACGAATTCTACAACCAAATAAACATATTTTCTATGTCACAACTTTTTAAAGTCTGGAAGCTTTTAACTTCTTCTCGTGGTGTGTTCACAACTTCAGGAGATAGGGTAACCCTAGTGCTAGCCAGGGTTACGCTACCTCCTAAGTGCTAAGGTGACCCTAGCAAGAGGGTTACCCTAGCACTCTCACATTTCTCTTTTTCTCTTTTTTTATGGACGTGTTTATAAGGCAGGTAGGGTTACCATGGCTCTAGGGTGGCCCTAGCTGAGAACTAGGGCTAGGGCTAGCTTAACCCCAGGGTAACCCGACCTGCCATGTAAACGTTGCAAGAAGCAAAATATGATAAAATAGCAGCAAAACAAGCAAATTGTGACTCAAGAATAATCGTACGTATTAATGAACGTTTTGTTTTAGTTTGGCTTTGGATTGAAAATGTCTCAAATAACGGCTTTTTGCAACCGCAATTTTTGTAATATTGTTTGTCGTTACTGTGTCCACCGTCGCTAAAATATTCATTGCAGAATTGTTTATAGTTTTGCTGTCAAATTAATCCGAAACTAAAGACAAATAACTGTCTGGGATTTAAGTTGAGCTTAGAAACTGAAACGATTTGAATGGAACTGAAAATGTGAAAATTGGTTTTGGCAGTACAGTTATTATCGGTTGCGTGTGCTATTTGTCCGTTTGCGTGTGTCAAATTTACCAAGCGTTCGCTGCTCGTCATCAGGTGTTTTCTAAAGTGTTCGCTGCTTGCAAGGCAAATTTGATCCCTGCTCGTGCTCGCAAAAATAAACGCACTTCTCGCATGCTCGCAAATGCTGGTAAAGACCATTCGATACCCCGAAATGTGCCAAAGTATTGTTTTAGAAGAATCTTGCAGGATTTTAAGCAGTTTCCGGAAGGTTTTGATTGAAAATAAAATTGTTACGTACCTATAAAGCATCCATCGAGCAAATAAAATGCACATTTGCAAATTAACGTTAATTTCATTTTTCATTCTATCCGGAACTTGATCTCGGTAAATGTTTGGGTTGTAATAAATACTTGCTTCGATTACAGATGGAGTTAAAAATATTCACCTAAAGTCAGGATTCCTCCACAGGATTCGAGGACAAGAAAGGCCAGGACGGGAAAGGCAGTGGACGCGGGAAACTTTCGCTGGTCCTTTGTGTCGCCAAAAACAAAATGCTTAAGATGTGTATTTTCGCAAAGGACGACGACGTCAATGATGCGAACTTCGTACAAGCTATTCACAGAAGCAATGAAATCCTTTAGACTATAAAAGAAATGGTAGAAATCTTATCTTGTTAAGCTTAAACGATAGTAAACAGCGATGCTGAATTTCGTTTTCTTTATAAACGAAGCAAACATCTGTCAATATTTTAATAGAGAAACCAGAATTTCCGTATGAAAGAATTGAACGAACAATCTGATCGACCTGCTTCAGATGGCTTTGTATCATCAGAGCGTTTGAGAATTCTGTCGCCGAAGAATCCTGACTTTTGGTGAACATTTCAATTTCCATCTGTAATTGCTTTTGGAACAAGCATTATAGAAATAAAACGTTGCATCAAGTTCCGGGTAGTATAAAAAAACAACTAAACATCAGTTTGAAAATGTGTATTTTATTTGCGCGATGGATGCTTCCATGGCACTCATTCTTACTACATTTTATCGACTGTACTTACACTGATGTATTCTCAATGCATGCAGTTTGTATTTCGTTTTGAGCTGGTACACTCGTGACAGCGTCTGAGCAGTGACTGAAATACAAAAGAACAGACGAGGAATATTTTTATTTACATTTTCGTATTTCAGCGTAGTATTCTATACTACAATCACGAAAAATGTGAACCTTATAAACATTCTTATCAGGAAAATGAAAATAAGATCGATTGGAACATTTGTCGGGGCAAAACAAGAGCAAAATACTCACGTTTTCGATACGACGGCTAGTCCACAGGGAGCCCTCACATCCGTTTAGAATATGGATAAAAGGTTAACCTACCTGTAGCGCGTTTTTTTGTGTGTTTTGCGTTTTGTGGCGGCCATTTTGAATTTTTAATAACGCGCGGTCTGCTAGTGCGAGGTCTGGAACCCGAATTACGGAAGTCTGGGACTCGACGGGCGGGAAACTCGAGCCGATCGCTCACCGAGGATAATAGAGTGTCATTTTCTTAGAGCTCCGTGGAGGCTTCGAGCAATTTCCGTAATTTCAGCTCCAGACCTCGCACTAGCAGACCGCGCGCGTATTAAAAATTTAAAATGGCCGCCACAAAACCCAAAACACGCGCGATAAAGGTAGGTTAATATTTTATTCTAAACGGATGTGAGGGCTCCCTGTGGCTAGTCGGGCGAAATGGCGTCCTCGACGAGCCGAGGACGGCAGAGAGATGAGTCGAGAGCTCTCGTGCGCATGGTCGGTTGAGTAAATTTACTTCCGGTAGCCGTCCTAGCTCCTCCCGTCCTGGTATCTTAAGGTGCCTAGGTAAGTATTAAATTAAAATTGAACAATTACCTTGTTGGTCGGTTTGCTTTTCCAAGTTATGCAGATACTGCATATAAGTTTAATATGTGTCCACGAATTTTCCTTTTCAAACAACTGAAATGCTGTCTAATATTATGTTTAGCAAAGAAATTAACAGGTGTTTTTTGTCAGTCTTAAATCCATCTTTTTGGCGACCAGTTAATTTTGGCTATTTGATTAAT
>Ga0126339_10002154_pt1 | contig 13989 bp, 8 predicted proteins | sample OrbTmetagenome_2_FD_92532 | JGI IMG/M metagenome (GOLD analysis project Ga0126339, IMG submission 92532) | Coral microbial communities from Petempiche,Puerto Morelos, Mexico - Orbicella T R C metagenome | ecosystem: Host-associated > Invertebrates > Cnidaria > Coral | place: Petempiche,Puerto... | reverse complement strand
TTCTGCCGTGCCGAACTAAATTCAGGAATTAAGTTCGACAAAAGTACGGCAGAAGCACGGCGTCTGAATCAAACTTTTGAATTAAGTTCGGCAAGCAATTAAGTTCGACAAGCTCTGCCGTGCCACACGACTCTGGCACGGCAGGGCTGTGGCTAAAAGTGGGGCGGAGATTTGGAGACTGGGACGTGGGACTTGGGACTCGGAGACTTGAGACTCGGGGACGTGGGACTCGGAGACGTTGGAATCGGTGGCGTGGGAACGTGAGGACATGGGGACTCGGAGACTCGGGGACGTGGGGACTCGGGGACTCGAGGACGTGGGACGTAGGGACTTGAGGATTAACGGTTTTCCTGAAGTAAACATCAGCGTCAAAATTGGCATGGATACGGCACGGATGTTCAAGGATTGACAAGAAAACACAGTTACTCACCAGGAAAGTCCTCCATGGCTGCCCACGAGGTTGAAACTATTTTGTACCCAGAACTCTCACGGTAAAATAGGCAAGGCCAAACCATGGGCGCTGGAAATCATCAACTACTGGTCTGCTGACAAAGTCTCCAGCATATTAGATTACCTTTCACTTGGCCGCCGAAAATTGTATTTTACAAATTCAGCGCAAAAATCAGGTGTTGTTTGTTTATCACGACCTCAAGTCCCTATATCCCACGTCCTCGAGTCCCCGCGCGTCCCCGAGTCCCGACGTCCTGGCGTCCCACGTCCCCGCGTCACCGCGTCCCCGAGTCCCCGAGTCCCCGAGTCCCCGAGTCCCCGAGTCCCCGAGTCCCCGAGTCGCCGAGTCGCCGAGTCCCCGAGTCCCCACCTTCCCGAGTCCCACGTCCCCGAGTCTCCGTGCCACTTTTAGTTACAGCCAAACGGTAACGATTCAAACGTCGTGCTTCTGCCGCGCTAAACAGAATTCCTAAATTAAATTAATGTATTTTGGCGGGATTGCGTTCCCACGGGGAGTTAGGAGGAGAATTGTTGCGAGGCATCAGTATATCCTGAATTTGGTTCGACTCTGTCACGAAGTCTGAATCAGAGTTGTTTTCCTGCTGTGCTAGAGTCGAACCTAATTGCAATTTAGTTCGGCACGGCAGAAGCACGACGTCGGAACTGGGCCTTAGAATACCAGCGAGTTTTTGGACAATAAAGTGAGTTTCTAGATAAAAACGTATGTCTATTTTGTCGATAAGATCGAACCTGGGGGAATTAAAATGCGGAATTAAAAATGGATTTAATTATCGCGGCCGGTTCCGGCGTAATGAAGCTAAATTCAGCTGCAATGGTTTTCAAACTGGAAGGTTATGAAGCATAATGTTTGAAATACGCAAGAAGCGGTGATAATGCGTGTTAGGCTACCGGCACAGACAGTCAGCTTCATGCTTCTGTTCGTAAGTGTCATTACTTTGTTTTGTTGTTATCTTGTACTATTATACACATGATTTTACATAAGGTAGGGAAAACACGTCATCAGGAAAACATTGATTCATTCACCTGCAAATCTTATCAAAGGGTGCTGGACTCATTTGGTTAAAATTTAAATGGAATATTTAAGCTATTTTTGTTTGTTTGTTTGTTTTTTTACCGTCTAAGTGTATGTGCACGCTTGAAATCCGAAAGCCAGGGTGTACAAACAATATAATGTGAGTTCATACAGACAAAATTAAAGACAATCATATAAAACTAAACCTTTCGGCTATTTGAAAGCACTGAACTAGTATCGACAAAAGTATAAATTATTTAAAAATTCATAGGAAATCATTGAACACATGCTTAGTCTTAACCTGGTATCAGGAATTTATTTTGACTGCATGGTTTTTGGTATGGCTTTGTTTCCTAAATTGTTTTAATCAATTATTTTACTTTATACTTCAAAGCTACATATTTATGGTGAAATATCTTTCGTGTTCTTTGTGGATCTAAGTGCTTGTTTTCATTTTTTTCTTTTATTATGTTTATGGCTTTGATAAATCACTATTGGAGTTTTATCGAAATACAGGCTTTTTCTAGAGGGCTTGACAATTTTTTTTTCAAAATCACTCGTCATTCTTGCAATAGAGTGTGACAAAAATAGATAGTTTATTCTAATTTTCAGCGCTTTACCTAGAATCCGGTCGAAAGCAGTGAAGATCTTGTATGACAACAAGTGATCACCAAAATTAACTAATGTCATACGTCTCACTAATTATTCCGACATTGGTGGTGGATTAATCGAAGTTTTCATCTACTTTAATAAGCTACCAAATCTGAATCGTTTTTAATTTCTACCAGCGAAAGCAAATGCTACTCAACTTGATTTTGTCGCTATGTAAGTGTGAGTGTAGTGTCTGTTTGTCGTAATGAAGTGTATGTAGGTCTCAGGCTTAACTAAATTCTTAATTTTTTATCATTCTTGACTATGGCGGTGTCCAACTAGAAAGCTCTTGCTTCTTTGGTCACCGTTCATAAATAAATTTTATTTCTTTACGGCTTAATATTTCTTAATATTTTACTGTTTTTATTACTTAACCTTATGAAATGTATGTAAATGCCCTTTATAGTGTAAATAAATGACTGCAATTAAAAACATTTACAGAACACAAAGTAGGTTCTGGTTTGTGTCTGTGGGATATATGGTTTGATGTTATCATTACGTCACATGGAGCGGAATCTTAAACTTTAAAACATCCTTAATTTCTTATCTACGTAGAGACGTAAAACGAGTCGGTACTACGTCAAAAAATGACAAGACTACCACTTTTCGCTGATAATCTTAAATTCGATAATGCTATAATCTACACCTTTTTAGTCCACACGCAACTAGACTATCTAAACATAACGCCAGATAATTGATCAAATTTTGGGAAAAGAATTTTGTTTTAAAAAAGTAGACTTCCGTCTTGGTCCATTCACGAGTTGGGACTGGAAAATTCCAGAACTAAAATAAAGCTGGTTAGCTCAAACTATCATAAGATAGGATTGAAATTTTAGCTTATTGAAAACCACTGAAGACTATATCTGAATTTTCAGTGCAAAAACACCTTGTGTCTTCATTGAGTTGTTCAATTTCTCAAGACAAAATTTTGGTTTCTGAACAGAACGAGCAAAGACAACACTACTGGGCTACACGACTGAAGAGACGATCCAAGAAACTGAAAAAAGAAGTCAAAATAAAATCCAGTCTCGTCGTCATTGTCGAAGGCTCTGATCTGTAAAAAATAAATTATTTCCCAAATGCGAGTTGGCACAGAAAAATCGAAATGAGCTGCTAACTTTTGTACCTCCTATTTCTAAGAAGGAAAAATATTGAGTGGCATTGCCTACCTTGCGTTTTGTGCTTGTTGGACTTTACTTTCGTCCAGAAGGACGAAAACATGGCTTTGGTAAGTGCAAATTAACATAAACCAAACTTGTGGTTTGGACGCTTAAAGTACGAGAGCGATTGTTTGTCAATCATTAGCAAATGAGCCAATTAAAGTAAAACATAAAATGATATCGCTCTTCATTCATCTTGGAATTACGTGGAGTTTTCATTCGAAATTGGCAAATAATATTCCTGTACAGCGACGGCAGCGAACTTCAAACAAATTACAGTGCATTGTCTATCTCAGAACAGGTGTCCTTTTGAAAAGAAGTTGTGATTCTAATACACAGAATTAAAAATGAGGTGAATTTTTATCAGCAAAGCAACATCCTTCAACCGCCCACTCGAAAAACAAAAATTTAAAATTTGATGGTGGTAAAAGTAGGCAAACTTGACGGAAAGCCTTTGTCATTCCGCTCTAATTTGTGATTATTGTTTTCGTCTCAAACAGTTACAATGATAAGCCAAGTGTTTTGAAAGTTTTCTTTTTAAATCTTGGTCCATTGAATCAGTTCTGCCGGAAAAGCAGTTACAGAAAGTTTTATTTTTTTTTCTAAAATTCAAGTGCGAATCGATATCGTTTCATGGTTTAATATTTTACTATAACTAAAATGTTTACAAGTGAATATATGAAAGATCATATATTTGAATTGGGGAGAAAGCTATCAAGACGTGATTGATAATCGCAGTTAGACACACAGCAGTGCTCTATCTACTGAGCTATTCTACGGAATACGGTGAAAATAAATTTACTTTCACGTTTTCATTCGAATATAATATCGGAAAGTCCTTTGTGACACCGAAAATTAACGTCCATTATTGAAGTGTATTGGCGATACGTTTTCCAAGATTTTCCGAAGGCTAATCGACGTTTACGAACATTGCAAGCATTTCCGAAAATTTCGCAAACTCGGCCGAATATTTCCGTGCTCTAGCATATCTACGTAGCATATCTACGATTTTACCCGGTAGTGGATCTTCTAATGTTTTGTTTAGGTTCGTAAGGCTGGATGCACAGGCCTACGAGCTGGGGGCGGATTGGGGAGGGGGGGAGAGGAGGCGGCTGTTCCCTCCCAGGTTTGGAAGCTGCCGTGAAGTTTTTAGAGCAAAGCGCTCATGATTTGGGCACTAACACTTGAGAGAAAGCACTCCACTGCTGTCTGCGTGATTTCCAAAACTCACTTGAATAACTTTTCTGGTTACACTTACTTTTAACGAATCCTTGTGTGGTTAGACGCCTCCCCGGAGTTCACCGTAAGTGGTTTCGTCAGAGAAATGGTACTTCAAGCAACTCGATTATTCTGAGACGCTTGTCTCGAATACTTCAGCTTCTGCAACGCGTCTATCTTGAAACACTTGAATGGCTTTGCATCTGATCAGCCGATCGCTAGCACTGCATCTACTGTGGTTCGCGCCTAATGCCACTAACGGTGCCTGATTTTATTAGATCGGGTCATAGAGGACATAGAGTATACGCGGTGTTTCAAAATAACTACTTTTGGAATTCCAAGAGTTACATTAGACGAGCTGTTAGACGTGGGAATTGTGAACGCTGTTGTTTTTAAGCAATTTGAGTGCGTCACTTGTATCCCGGCTTTAGCACTCCACCATTCGGACAAGAAGGTCACTGCACCCTCAACTGTCCGAAGGTGCCCGTACGCGTATGGCATGGAAGCCCTTTCCGCCCTATCGTTTCCTCCGTTAGTTAACACGCACAATCACAATCTTGCTTCTTACCTTGTTAGCAGACTTCAGGCTTTTACTTTTTGTAGACTTGGCCAAAACGTACAAACATGGCAACGAAATAATGTGCTCTTTAGATGTCACTTCTCTATTTACAAATGTGCCACTTGACGAAACAATACATATTTGCTTCGAGAAGAGTTGAATTTCCTTCCTGATCTTCCGAAATTACCTCGTGCTGTGTTACAGAATCTATTGGACCTCGTCACTCAGAAAATCCAAAAAGGTCGATGGCCCATACTTCGACTAGATCGACAGGGTAGCCGTGGATTCACCTTTACGTCCAGTTTTGGTTAATATTTGAAGAAAAGTGAGTAATAAACGGCAGATTCTGTCGTCGCTTTGGTATAAATATTTTGATGACACATTTACCATGTTTGACACTGCTAATGAGCTTTTTACGGTATCTAAATAGACGACACAAAAGCATCAAATTTACTAATGAATTTGAACAAGACAATGTGTTCCGCCGTTTTTAGACATCCTTGCATTGTCAAACGTTGCCCGACAACACTTTTTCCATGACATCCGTCTCCCGGAAGACGACATTCACAGTCTTCTACACTTAATGAGATTCATTTACACCTGGCAAGAACAAAATCAATCTCATCCGTCCGCTTACCTAACGTTAGTTCCGAATTTGCTACTCCCAGTAGCTACTCCCATCAACGTGTTAGCAGTTAGCACGAACGACGTTATTAAACGATGTTTTGAACAGAAACAAAAACGCAGGTCAAACAACTCTGTTCCTACAGCAGTGGCGGATCCAGACCTTGGGCAAATGGGGGCTGGGGGAAGGTGTGTTTTGCTTACCCTGCCGGCTTTTCTCCCCTCTGTGACTTTTTCTTTTTTTACCCAAAATAAGGGAGGAGGGGTGCCGGGGCCTCCGGGCCCCTCCCCTAGATCCGCCACTGTACAGCTCAAAGAAAAGATATCATTATCTTGTTACCTTACTTTCATCAAGCAACCAAATGAGGGCCTGCGAGGGATTTTGAGGAACAAGGGAACATGTCATAATTTGGGGGAACAAGGGGTGTCTATACTATTAAAGGGAACTTTGACAAAACATATTAGGGAACAATGGTATTTGTCAAGGGAACAAGGGACCATTCTGCCCATAGTCCCCTAGAGGCCCTCCCAAATCACGAAACGACTGAAATCTTGAAAACATACAGCGTAAAAAGAAAAGTTTGTATGGGAATGTGACAATCGTTTATAACAGTTCGTAAAGTGGGCAGCTCGAGCGGTGAAACCCAGTAATCGACTGATTAATAGAGAGGAAAACGGTGAAATTGAACCTCGCTGGAATCGCTTTGAAACGGCTCTCAAACGCCACGGAAACACAAGAAACCACGAAAGAGTCGAACTAACTGAGTAGTTCTTACTGGATATCTTTTCCATATAGAGCGGTTTTCAATTGAGTGTCGAAGGTAATCACGCAAAAACTTTGGGCTTGGTTTTGGTTTTACGACACTCAATTAAAAACCGCTTTAATACAGCGTAATATATTAAAACTTCACGACTCCCAAGGAGCTTGGGATACCTGTGGTTTCTCAGGTTTTCCATATCTCGCCACATGGTAACCACTCTCCAGCGATCGTTTGTCGTAAAAGATCGCGCAACGTTTTTTGGAAGTGGTCACAATGCAACAAGCGCAAGGATCTTTAGGATCCAGTTGAGATCATACAGGAACAAGTTCAAGTTTTTACTCTCGCCAATGATGAATCAGATCGCGTAACTTAAGTCATGTAGTGATACAATTTCTTGACTCTGCAAGAATTAAGTAATGTTATTTTACCTCTCCAATATTTGGCACCTGCATGGTTAGGTTATAGCGAAGTTATTTCTACTTTGTGAATGGACGACTCTTGCTCTTATTTGCCCATAGGAGAGCCGAGCTCTCTATCGGAGAGCAACAGGGACTGCATAATAACCTAATTTGTCCTTTTCAACCTATTTGGTAGGTGGAAGCGAGGCCTCCCTTCGCCATGAAACACAAGTTATGTTGCAATCATTTCTTTTCAGTTCTCCACATTTACACGTCTAAACGAAGTCGCATTATTCTAAAAAGGCGTTTTTAACTTCTTAATCACTGAATGAATATGAATTATCATCAACGGTGTGAACAAAGTAGAAAACACTATTGTCAACGTAACCATTAATGTTAACACTGGATTTTGTTTTCAAAATTAATCGCCCTCAGTAGTAATTACCGGCTGACAGAGATGGGCGAAGTTTCCGATTGCAAGTCTTCAGGTATTGTGAAATTTGAACTCATTTAACCAACAGAAAAGCGAGAAAGAACTGTATGTCAGGCGGGCTAAAAATAACTATGCGTTCCTCTAGAACAAAGCTCAGGGTAATCTGGAATTTACTTCCAAATGGCACGGTATTTTGTAATCCGCTAAACTGATTTAATAAGTGAGCAAAGAATCTTACCATCATCATTCAGTCGTTCCAAGTTTGCGCGCCACTTCTCATTTTGTATTAAGTAACCTATGATTAAATTTCCGTGGTCATTTTGGATGTAGTAATTACGCGAACACAGAACTGTGCTAAATTATGCATAGGCAGTCATCAGATAGTTATCAGGTTATCCGATTTAATGCATGTTAAGAAAAGCTTCAATCCGCTGGGGATCACTAATCTCTTCGTCTCATTGTCATTTTAACAGGAGTTATTGAAATTTAAACATATGGTTAAAAAGCGAGAGCCTTAGAAATGGGAAACTGCAATGTAATTAAGAAGCCTTCAGGAAGACAAAAATATTGAAAAAGATAAAATTCTTTTTTTTTTATGATGAATTGAGGCGATAATTAAGAAAAAAAATTAATGGACAGTACGATATTCAGGAAAACCTTAATAAATATACGATGGACACCTTGTAAATAGCAGTAATATGACTATAGATAACCGATAGAAACTGGGAACTAGAGATAGAACACGTACAGGCGTTTGTGATGACTACCGGTACGTACCCACAAATCTTTGCGCTCGAAAACTAAAAGAACGCCGATAAAAACGTACAAGAGCGTAAAATCTTTAAGGGCCCATTAAGCGATCTTTTCGAGCCGTTGCTAAGAAAAATTTATTTTCATACAACCTCATCATTTTTAGGTAGTTCAGAGTTATTTCAAGTGTTTTAATTTTTCCATGATCAGCAACACTAGTGATGACGTCATCAGGCCACGCCCATGGTCATGTGACTAATACTGAAAAAACGCAAACGCTCCCAGGCAAATTACTTTATCGGGATTTTTTTCGTTGATTTAATATTTTAATTTAAATCCTCATTACGCTATGCATGGATTCGTTTCATTTCTAAAAGGTTAGATTTTGAAAGAATTTCAAAATATTAAAAAATTCGCAATTTTCCGAAAAAGTATGATTTCGAAAAAGGAATGCATAGCTATGTTTCCAAAGTTGGCTTTAATCGAAATCCGTGGAAAAAGGCTGGATTTAATGAAAAACTGCGTTTCCTTTAGCATTTAAAGAAACCAGAAGTGCGCCCGATATATATTGGAAGTTACCCTATTAGCGCGTGCGCAATTTACACTACCAGCGCACTTCGGTAAGATCAAACAAAGCCACACGGAGTTAGTTTTTCTCTTTCTATTGCTCTTGTTTTTCTGTCCTTCTCTTATTTTGTCTTTGCTTGTACCTTTTTTACTTTGCATTTTGTGACACGCAAGGAAAAACATCTAAAATGTAAGCGAATTTGGAAGTTATTGAGTTGTTTTTGTTTTCCGCGCTCAGGCTGACGTAATAAACCGGAAGTGAAATTCACCTCCTTAGCAACGCGCGCGAGCGCGTGCATAAATCGGTTAATGCGCTCTTAAGCCTAGCACACAGAATGTCGTTAGTACAGCGAAAACGTCTGTAACGCTTTTCATAACTTTTGAAAACTGTAGGAAACAGTGCGAAGGAAGCCATTAAAGCGCGCGTAATTGACGCGCGAATCACGTGGGTATTATCTGGGGGATTAATGAGATGTATTGCTGTGTAGGTATATGTGGGGTATATGTGCAGCTATATGTGAGGGACTAACAGATCTGATGTAGACTGTGTAGGTATATGTGGGGGATCAATGAGATGTATTGCTGTGTAGGTATATGTGGGGATTAATGAGATGTAGGCTGTGTAGGTATATGTGGAAGACTACGTAAGGGATAAATGAGATGTATTGCTGCGTAAGTATCTGTGGGGGATTATTGAGATTAGGCTGTGTAGGTATATGTGGAAGAATACGTGGGGGATTAATGAGATGTATTGCTGCGTAAGTATATGTGGGGGATCATTGAGATTAGGCTGTGTAGGTATATGTGGAAGAATACGTGGGGGATTAATATTTGATATTTTTGGGGGATGTATTGCTGTGTAGGTATATATGTGGGGGATTAATGAGATGTAGATGTGTATATGGCGGTGGAGTTAACTAGCCGCCCAACCATCCGGGTACTGTCGCACTTATAAAGCAAAAGAACAAAAGGCTTGGCTGTGAGCCAATGAGAAAGCACTGACGTCATAGCCAAACTGGACAAACGAGTTTCTGGATTTGATTATTCAAAATGGCGAACTTACTTTAATTCAAGGCTATAATATGCTAATTTGCCAAACATTCTTTATATGCACGCTTATGTTCTGTAAGGGCTGTGTAATTTATGCTATACATACAGTTATATAATATACGCGTTCTTGAGTTACAGTAGCCGGATTAAGCCTTGATTGATGATGTTCGTTGTAAGGTTCTCTCTGTCATCTAATATTACACGTTGCAGCGAAAGGGTAGTTCAAATTCGTCGACAATGTGATGATGATTGATGACGATGGCCTTTAAGTGATTGATGACTATAATCGTCATCAATGATGTCTCGTACTCAGATCCCCACTCTATTTGTTTCCGCGAAGGGCGTTCTGGGTAAATTTCAACATGGCGGTCTTACCTAAAAGCAGGTGTTGTCGGTATGATTTTAATCACAATTTAAAATTGCTCATTTAGCTCACTTTAGATATGTTGAAAGCCAATGGAAAGCATCTTGGAATGGCGAGGAGATGTATACCAAGTCCTAGCTTGTTGTGGAATGTTTATTTTCCTTTCCTGGGTGTTGACAAAGCTCCTGGGTCTGACTTGGAAACGCGGTCTACGTGTTGGAGATCCACACAAGGGTCATCGTTGGTTTATGACTGAAATCCTTGATAAACCGACGTATTGTAACTTCTGTGAACGACCTCTAGTAAGAGGTGGATACTGTGAAAATTGCGGGATTTCAGTTCACGAAGAATGTATCGACGGGGCAACAGAGAGATTTGCTTGCAAAGTTCTGGTTCTGTCCAAGAGAAGCTACATGAACCATCAATGGGTGCGAGGAAACTTGCCTCTTTGTAGCACATGTAGCGTCTGCGGTTTTCATTGCGGTACCGAACCCAGATTATGTGATCTTAGATGCGTTTGGTGCCAGGATAAAACACACGATCATTGCCTTCGAAGTAAATCAAACATTTGTGACTTTGGAAAGTATAAAACCATGATTTTACCTCCACATTGTATAAGTCTTACCGTGGAAAGTTGGCGGAGCAAGAAACGATTTGTAGTTCGTGAAGTTGTGGTACCTCCCATAAAAAACTGGAGTCCATTGCTTGTGTTTGCTAATCGCAAGAGTGGAGATAATGAAGGAGAGAGATTATTAATGACGTTTAAAAGTATACTCAACCCAGTGCAGGTAAAAGTCAACATTAGTCCTAGTACGAAGTTTACAGAGCCATTCCACTTGACATCTCCCTGCCCCCGCCTGGCCCATGCCCCCCTTGCCCTGGCATTGACAAGGTAGATCTACATTTATTGCCTATTAATAAAAGCTCAAAGCGACAACACAGTGTTCCCTTGAGAAATAATCTGAGTTACCTTTACCCCCTCAAGAAAAAGCAGATCTACTTCCATGCACCCGTCCCCAAAGGAATATTCAAAAGAAAAAAAATGCCTACAGAGCAACCCCTCAGAAATGACAGTCCTGTCTGTCCAGTCCTGTCTCGCAACTATATCAAAATTTTTCCAAAAGCCAATTTACAGTATGAGCTGCAATTTATGGCAGTCCTAATTCAAAGAGTTATCTCCTAACTGCAGTAAAATTGTCTGTATACCTATTCCTCTTTTCCTCTTGCAAACTTAACATTGGATAATTTTCTGAATTATTCTGTCCTCAGGTGATAGATCTTCATGAGGTCCCCCCTGAATCTGCACTTGAGTTTTGTAAGCTTCTTCCAAACCACAGGACCCGTATTCTGGTCTGCGGAGGTGATGGCAGTGTTGGTTGGGTTCTTGGTGCCTTAGACAAAGTCAAATTAAAGGTCTGTTAAATTCTCATTTTTTAGAAATAGAATATTAGATAAAATAATATTCTGTGTTGAGTCTCTGGGACCTGTTCAGGAAACCTGTGATTGACTAACAGGTAATTTCTTGTGAGAGTTATGGAAATCATCAGCAGAGCTGCCTAGTTTTTAAGGATGTTGTCTTAGTGTACAATTGTACATGTGCACTAAATTCTCAATGCCACTTGAACAGCATGCAAAGAAATCCAGTTTTTGACCCTGCCCTTTAGGCAAGCGGTAACTATGATGCACTACCCTGAAATGTTTTCACTAGTTGACCCAAAACAATTTTCACTAGCCTGATTAATTAGATTATAATTATAGTCGTTTCATCTCTTACCATAAAATGTGTTATTCGAATTTTTTTAAGAATTTTCCTAACAAAGGAGTGGAATCCTCTGGCTCGACTGCAATATCAACCTCCTGACATGACTTTCTTTGCCCATTGCTTGTAATATATATGTCAATGAAAAAAAACATGTGTCAGTTATATTTAATAAAGCAGGTGTAGTGTGACTATTTAAATTGTTGAAAAGCATGTTGAATTATTTTATGCTGATATCCAATCTTTTTGGAACAGCAAGTCACCTGGTATATCTGCTCTTAGCAGCTTACTTGAGATTTACCCGTAGCCAAGTCAAACTGAAAAGCAAGTTATATCTAGGTTAAAAAACCAACGTTTTATGAAATATAATCTTTTCAAACAATATTAAGATGTACTGTAGACAGTATGTAATATATCAAACATGAAAGACCATGTTTGACCACATTTTTAAACACAAAAGGGAGTTGAAAATACGATGTGTAACGGAGTATTTTTGACGAACTTCGAGGTGTTTGGAAATGTGGTCAAACACTGTCTTGATTGTGTGAGATATCATCTCAACTGAAACAAACTAAATGGAGAAATAAGATTGCAAAAGTCTATGCTAATTAAGATTATATATCCAAACACCGTCACAGTCATGATTTCCTTTGTTTAAACTTGATGAATTATTAATGAGTTTTAGGAGCTTCGATCAAACCCTTTTGTGGGATTTGGTTTGTCATTAGTTGCCTCCATATATTGGCATACTTCCTCTGGGCACTGGTAATGACCTTGCACGGGTTCTTGGATGGGGCAGCGGCTACGCAGGTGAAGAAGATGTTAATGAAATACTGACATCTATCATGACTGCTAATGTGACTCCACTGGACAGGTAAATATACTCCATCCATTCTTAGCAAAATGTAACTCTATGTTAAGATAAATCTAGAAAATGTTTACAAATTATTTTGTGAATTGGAGCCAAACAATAGTTCACATAAATTTATAATTTATTCCTATTATTCTAGCCATTGTTGTTCATCCACACTTCTGAACAAAATCAAGTCATTGTTTAATCCAATTCTGGCCCTCTCTCTCTGTCTGGGATGCAGCATGTTGGCAGAGAGACAGAGGGCATAGCCATTGTTGTTTCTTCAATATTCCAGGCGCATTTGTTTGTTTTTGAGCTCACCGGTAAAGGTTTGTTTGGGGGAAATGGCAATCAACAAATTTATAGCTGAAATTGTTATATTTTGAAATTAAAATTGACTGACCTCAATGCCTTGTTGTCCTTTCTATGGCTGGTTTGCAGTGTCACCCCATCAAAAAAAGAAATCATAACCATGCAATAAATTAAGTCAAGAAGCTGGGATATGAAAGATGATTGATATATAAACAACCTCACAAAGATTTAGGTCTGTGCAGTTTTTCATTCTTCTGTTATTCGGAGAAGTGTGTCACTCAAATTTATAGAGCTTTGTATGAAGTCGCCATGTTTGTGCCCCTCGGAGGGACACAAACATGGTGGCTGTGAAGTAACAGAAACATCTGTCATTGAGTTTTGCCATCAAAATGAAAAGTTATTACTCTGGAGCTCTGACACATTGAAATTAATACTTTTTCTAGAGCAACTACTGTTTAGTTAGCAAAAACTTCAGCAATAACTCATTTTTTGACCTACTCGAGAGCCCTATCGGGCCGCCATGTTAATGTCACACAATGCATAAACTTGGAAATTCAAACGTGCCCTATTTCAAAATGAGGAACCCTGTCGAGCTTAAACGCTGCAAAACGTCAAGTTATTAGAGGGTCTTACATCTGATGAAACTAAAACTTCAGAAGGATCGGTAATTTCTTATTTTGGAAAATGATGACGTCACATGAAAAGCCGCAATTGTCATCTCGTTTCTCAGCTCGATCCGAAGCCTTTTAAGTAAGTTATGGAGTTTATGGGTTTCCACTCCTAGTGTAGTAGTATACATGTACATGTCGTGTATGTCATGTTTTGCTGAACGTTGCATAAAAGTAATAAAAAGATGAACAAAAAATAACTCCTTGCATCATGAGCTTGGGTGGCCTGTGATTAAGAATGTTTCACTGGTTAGATGTTTTTCTCTCGCAGATGGAAAATAACCGTGGAGAGTAGCAGAAGATACTTTGATGTCAGAAGGCGTAAAAAGGTAGTGATTCTTGCGCATATCTATACAAAGTATATTGAAATTTTAAGAGT
>Ga0126339_10002151_pt1 | contig 14002 bp, 8 predicted proteins | sample OrbTmetagenome_2_FD_92532 | JGI IMG/M metagenome (GOLD analysis project Ga0126339, IMG submission 92532) | Coral microbial communities from Petempiche,Puerto Morelos, Mexico - Orbicella T R C metagenome | ecosystem: Host-associated > Invertebrates > Cnidaria > Coral | place: Petempiche,Puerto... | reverse complement strand
CATCAACACACCCCCGCCCGAAAAGTATTGTTAGGAGGCCCGATGACGAAGGAGGCCGAAGAGGTGAACCCCCCCCCCCCAAAAAAAATAATAATAAAGTACACAAGAGTATTGATTATTACGGTATTTCTTTAATGGCTTACAATCTCTAGTTTCATTATCTGAAAATTTTATGATGTTGATTGAGAATTAGGATAGCTAAAGAGACTTTTGCAAAGACCGAACAATGAGTTGTTAGTCCTGTGCATAAGCCGAACAATGAACAGTTACAATTTAAATGCTTTAATATTTGACATGTTTTGTTCTTATTTATTGTTTTGTTACAAAGTAAACTTTTTACTTACTGAAAATGGTGAAAATTTAATAAGCGCCCAGCCTCAAATAAGCGCCCACCTCGAATAAGCGCCCATCCTGAAAGTCCAAAAATTTAATAAGTGGCCTAGGCGCTTAATCAAATAAATACGGTATTTTTCATTTTCTCTAAATACGATCACAGGGATAAGAAGGCCTGCCTTAAAATGTCTCCAGGAAAAGGCTAAAAATGGTATTTGGGCTTCTGTAACCCTAGCAGGCGCAGGAAGAGCTTACTGCAAATGTAGACTTAATAAAAGGTTTTTGCTATCAATTATTATGATTGTCTTTGTGGTGGGAAATACCTCTTGAAAACTCTGGAAATGGCATTTGTAAGAGTCTAGATTTCACAATTTTCACGGGGTGGCGGTTGCCTACTATTTTTTATGAGCCATAGCGGTCTACTTTCAAAATATCTCTGCCTACTTCAGATCTCATTGACAGCCCTGAGATCTATCTGTTAATCAGTTAATACAGGTTATCATTGATAATTATATATGTTTATAAAATACTGGAATCTGATGTAAAATTATTAAAGTTGTCACATTACAGTGTGGCACAAAACACTAAATATATTTTGGGTTCCTTTAAGAGTTCCTGATGTTGCCTCAGACAACATTATTTCTTGTCTAAGTTGTTATGGTCCTAAAGGGAACCCACCACATTTACAAATGACAATTGTCTGGTACTATTTCTGTGGAGCAAGTTTGCAAATACAAACTCATTGTTCAAAGTACTGACTTTGATAGCCAGTGCAAATAAAGTACATGTACAGTGAGCAAAATTACTATGGAAACATACTGTCATTATCATGCAGTATTGCTGGCCTAAAATGTTAATCTTAAAATTATGCTGATTTACAATATCAAAACTGATTCAAGTCATTGATTCAAGATTTTCCCAACTAAGGAAATTGCCTCGGTTTTCTTGTTACTAACTTCAGCCCTGCACTCCCATGCAATGCCTTCAAAAAGATTGAAATGGAAAGGCTTGGAAGCACTGTCCTAAAAATTTTAGGTTTCTGGGCACTATCTTTGATTAATATAGTCTGCTTTAATATCTCAGTGGAATGCAGGGAATTATTTTTGACTTATTCCCTCTGTTCAATTTCTCACTGATGCCTGTATGGTAGTGTTACTTTAAAATCTCTTTCAGGGGAGTACAAGAAAGATGAGTTACTGGAAGCAGCTAGGTAAAGTAATCATTATTTTGTCCCCTTATTTGTGGAGATATTAATATTAGATACTAGAAGAGTTATGGCCCTATCAAATCAGTTGGAATTTGGTATATATATAAATTAAATCTCAATAGTTGTATTATTCAAATGGCTATAACTCCCTATTGTGGACAAAAAAACTTCAAGATGATATTTAGCTCAGAGAAATGATTAAAGCAAAATTAGCAAGTGCATTAGTCAAGTTTTCTTCTTTCTCTATTTCATATACATACAGTCTGTTGAAAATGCTCAATTTTGCATAAATTCCATCACCAATCTCGGTTGATCAACCTGTACTTTGAACCTTCCTAGATGTCACAAAAATGTGAACTCACTGGAACTTTTAAAGCATGCATATGTCTGACAAAAGTTTGCTAAAGTTTCAAAAAAATTTAAAATAATTAATCACCCCTGTCATCAGATTCTCTATATTTACAAGCAGTGGCTCTTAATTCTTTATGAATACTTGAGTGCGACCATAAACTGAGACAAAAAGTCTTAAAAGAAAGAAAGGTGGCAGGAAATTAAGAAAACTGTCTGTAGGTCTTTATTACAGGATTTTGTCTTTCCGTCAATAGTTGACAATTTCAGAGAAATGTATGGCCAGTTGTTGGTGAGAAATAATATTTAACAACATTCCAAGCTTTGAATTGAAATGATTGGTTTTGTAACTACTCATTGGTCGTTGTTTGCTACTCTCGTAGAAGCGGCAATGAAGAAAAGCTCATGTCACTTCTTACTCCATTGAATGTGAATTGCCATGCAAGTGATGGAAGAAAGGTTGGTTCAATGCAAGGCCTGTGCTTTTATCAGTTATACAAGTACATGTACATGTATCTGTACTGTAATACTGAAAATAGGGAGTTTCTTTAGTGCAACTACATTGAATCTCTATTTAGAAGGCACCCTGGTAACTTTTCCTTAGCTTTTAAGTTCTCTTAATAGAAGGTGTCCACTTAATGGAAGTTAGATAAGATTGCATAATATTTCTAAAGGTTTAATATAAATTTCATCAGTTTATCAAAAATAAAATTCCTGGTTGTAAACAAAGCTATGCTGAATTCAAGTTCCTAACCAACTTGAAAAAGAAAATGCTGTTTGTAATCTGTCATTTCAACTACATGGACGTATCACTTTTCAATTTCTATGAAATAGAGGTTTTCAGTGACGAGAAGTTACCATTTGAAATAGAGTACATAATTTTATTTTTAGTGTCCAGTTGTAAGAGCTTGTTACAAATGAAAACACTAGATGCTAATTTTGGGACTAGACATGATGTCTGCCTAATAACAGAAAAGGGCATCTGCTTAATAGACTGACGTGTCACCATATGTGTCATTTCTAAATATTGATTTTTGTTTGTCAGTCAACTCCACTGCATCTAGCTGCTGGTTACAACAGAGTCAGGGTGGTTCAGCTTTTACTACAGCATGGTGCAGATGTACATGCTAAAGACAAAGGGTAAGTGCATTTATTCAGTAAGGGGCACTTTCTTTTTTGTATTCTTGATGGGTCCAATCTTGGTATTTGAATGATGCCTTAGACCTGGGATATTTGGGAATAATTAAAATAATGCTTAGTTCAGAATACAAGAGTAATAAATTATTATACTCTGACTTTCCTGGACAACAGTTACAGTGTGTATCCCTAAAGACCTCCCATACACCACATTAACAGAAGGGAAGTGATTTGTCAGAAGACTGAAACTTCATTATAAGGCTGTGTGGGAAAGGACATGGAATCTGCTGCTTCAACTTTTTTAGTAGAGACATGGGAGGCACTGGCCAATGGCAGAATGATCTAGAGAGCAGAGATGTACAAAGCACTCCCAGTTGGAGAATAGCACATCACTCTAGCAAAAGAGGTGAAAAGAGCGAAGAGGAAGGCCAGTTGCAAGCTCTCAACAACCCTACATGAGGCACAGTTCATCTGCCAGAACTGCAGTCTTAACTGTAAATCACAAATTAGGCTGTTTAGCCACAGCAAACACTGAACCCACCAACAGTGTGTCAATCCTTTGACCATAAGTCGGAAGGATGTCTATTATCCTGCACAGTATTCCAGAATGAGGATGACTCACAAACCAATGCTTACTCAGATTATTCCAGATCCCCAAGAAATTCCTCCTTAAGGACAGTGCCTAAGAGGTTTTCAGTGGAACACTTAAGTGGTCACAATTGAATGTACATATGATATATGTATGTCTCACAAAGTGGAGGGGATACACATGATTTGTGAATTTCGATTAAATTAGCACATAAGTGCTTAGGAAACACAATAAAGGACCCTCCCACTGACCTGCTTTGCCACTCTTACAGCTCTCACAAAGAGGCGATGCATTACTACATAATATTATTATTTACGACTTTAACTGCATTGATTCTAAAGGTATTGTGATTAATTGCTGGTTATTATTTGAATTTGTCTATTTCAGTGGTCTGGTCCCCCTACACAATGCTTGCTCCTATGGGCATTATGATGTCACAGAATTGTTAATAAAGGTAATGAAGTAGATTATCCTCTTTTGTAACTCCTCCAATTAGGTAACTCACCTGAGAATTTCAAGCAACTTTACGTGGTTTTTCTTGAATGGTTCTAACATTTTTCACAAATCATTGAGTCGCAATTTATTTTGGCAGAGGATGCAATAACTGATAATATGTAAGTGTGATCACACTCTTTACCCTCAGCCGGTTTTTGGACTGCAGTCATTTATGGAAGATACTGTTATGGCATGCATCACCACATAAGTAGCCATGCTGTCATGTGATATAATTTATATTCATATAGATCAGTATAAGTGTACTAAACAAGAACACAGACTGTCTTGTATGTACCTGTCGTTGACAATGGTTGATGAGAAATTAATGGTGGACTTTGAAGATCCAAACGCCTTCAAAATACAGAGAGTCTTAGCCTGTTTAATAGACAGCTAAAATATATATATATTTTAATTTTGCTCTGTAGCATGGTGCAAGTGTTAATGCTATGGACTTGTGGCAGTTTACTCCTCTTCATGAGGCAGCTTCCAAAGCAAGGTGAATATAATTACCCACTACATTTTCATGTAAAAAAGGACTGACAGAGCAGCTGAGAAGTTCCATGTTGATGACTTCAGTCAGTTCTTCCAGGCTGTCATTATTAACACTAACCCTTGGATTTAAATGTGAACTCATGCCACACAACTGTAAAAGTAGAGAAAGATTGATTGAACCTTCAATCAATTTTGAAAGCTTTATGAATACCTATGATAGGTAGCGTGAAGTATACTCCACTATGTAATAAAAAGGCAGGTCTCAAGAGCAAAGCCGTTGTAATGAACTGCATTCTTTGAAGAGAATACTAGATTAACTTGATGGGTGATGTGGATTACAATGATAATAATTTATTTAACTTTATTATTTTTTAGTTAACAATCCCCTACCAGATACCAGCCTGGAGTAAAGCTTGTCAGTAAAACTATATAATATCTTGCCTCAAGCCATAAAGGCAATGTTCTCCTAGGAAAACTATCAATCGCATTGCGACAGAGTGTTATGACTGTCAATGCTGCCATCTTCATGTAGAACTTGGCAGAACTATTTGTACACTCATGTAACCTCTGACATGTAGTTTCCTGAAAAATTTGCACTCCCCTTGTCATTGAAAGGCAGTTCCATAATTCAACATGCCGACAGGCCAACACTCAAAAACTACTAGGCTGTGTTTTGGTGGATCAAAGGAGCATTACCTTTAGGGTAGACTTGATTGATAGAGCTGTGGGGTTTATTTATTGAGTGATGTATTTTTTCTCTTACACTAGGGTGGAGGTGTGTTCATTGCTGCTAGCACATGGTGCTGATCCTACATTACTTAACTGTCATTCCAAGGCTGCTGTTGATGCTGCTCCCACAAGAGAACTTCGGGATAAGCTTTCCTGTATGATTATAAGTTGTATTTTGAAAAAAAAAAAAGTTTTACAGTAGTCCAGTGTAGCTGTCTTTGAAAATGCAATGAAAACATGTTTTCTAACTTTTGGCACAATTCAGTTTTCTGTTTGCAGATTGTTTAAAATTATAATGTCTTGGTTCACACCCTCCACAAGTGTTCTCAGTGCATCATGATGATTTTTATTGTGATTTCTCTTATATGTCCTTTATTTTTTTTCTCAACAGTTGAATTTAAGGGACATCAACTTTTAGAAGCAGCCAAATCATGTGACTCCACAAAACTGAAGAAGCAGATTACACCAGAGATCATTAACTTCCAGCATCCCCTTACTTTAGAGAGTTCTCTGGTATGTACTACTTCTGTTGATAAAAGGGCATGTTGATTGTTATACCAGATCTTGCTTCACAACCAAGGTTAAACAAATTAATGTACGACTAGGTTAAAATCATTCTGACCTAAAGAAAACTTTGCCCTACAACATATACATGCACAATTTATATTTTTTTTTGTAATATTCACAAATTTGTCATTAATTTGGATGATGCCAAGTTAAGTATTACATTTGCTCAGTGTCAGTGTCATGCAATCACTATTGTATACTTCCTGTGTATCCATTCATAGACAAGTGAAAGAAGGCTTTCATGTGGTCCTTGGTCCGTTTTTTTTCTGTTTCAATGTCTTGTGCCCTTGTCCTTGCAGTTTGAGTTCCAACCATTGACAATCATAATAAGTTATCACAATTAATAGCAATAATAATGATAATGATAATGATAATGATAATGATAATGATAATGATAATGATAATGATAATGATAATGATAATAATAATAATAACAAATTTTACAGAGGATATCACCAAGCTAACACTAAGTTAGTTAGGGTGGTAATAATCATCAAAACACCAAGTTAATTAGGTTGCTAGTAAATCATCAAATTACTCTGACTATTTCAAATGCTATTTCTTGCAATCAGACAAGTGTATTGTAAATTATCTGTAATGCACTGGTCTGCTTGTGTGGAATAGCAAAATGGAGTCATTCACATTCTGTATCACTATGGTGAAGTTGTGATAAGACTCTGAAAATTCAATTTAATTAAGTGATGTACATTTCTTTGTTATTAGCATCTTGCAGTGAGTTCTGTTTGTCAAAAGAGGAAAGCTACAATAGAATTACTTCTGAAGAAAGGAGGAGATACAAACTTACAAAATAAAGAGTAAGAAATCTGACACGACAGCTCATGTCTTCTTTTTTCTCCAAAACTGCTTGGTCTAATAGGTGTCAATAATGATTTTTTCCAACATTATTTGCAGTTCTCTGACACCACTTCATGTTGCCTCAGAAAAATCACATCTTGATGCAATGGAACTGTTGATCAAAGGTGGAGCCAAAGTAAGGGGCATTTGTTATGATTTGACCATGATATCCCACTTAGTTCAGGAGAGGTTCTACTTTAATTCCACCAGTAAGAGAAAGCTTTATCAATCAGGTCTGCTGCTAATTCACATTTGTTGGAGATATTGTTAAATTATGTCTACAAAATGATGAGGTGTACTTTCATGTATGGGAACCATGACTCTGTGCACTATTAATATTATGTATATCAAGTGTCCCTTTACAAGAGATATTGCAAAGTAGTGGTTTAAACTCCTGTAGCTGCAATTGAACAACCTAACTTGTTATTTCTGAAAAGAACAGTGACCTAAATACAGGTTTCTATAAATGGTTGTCACATCATTTTGAAGGAGGCAGTGTTATTGTTGGAGTAGGTGGCTGATTTTGGCATCTTGTTCTGAAGCATACGACAGATAGCCTAGCAGACAAGCCTGCTGAGCTCACGAAGTAGATCATGGTGATTTTGGCATATGCCAGCTACTTTTGACAACCTTTGCTTAAAAATGAGGACTGGGAAATTGCTGGGGCAATCCTGAGTATGGACATGTACTAACTTAGCAACCCACCTAGGTTTGAAGACTGAGTATAGTCTGACATGCATATTTCAAACTATCACCTTTTCATGTACTTGATGATTCATCAGTTAAAACTAGTTCTTAATTTGCTTTAAATTTGTTATTATTTATTTTCTAACATAGGTCAATGCGTTGGATGCATTAGGAGAGACAGCATTACATCGCTCTGCAACAGCTGGGCAGATTTCAGCTTGTCGTATTCTGCTTGCACATGGAGCAGACATTACCTTGAGATCATTTCAAGGCCACACTGCTGCTGAAGTGGCCTCTGAACCTGTCCAAAAAATTCTACAGGGTAAGCAGAGTTTACTTTTAAAAAATAGGTAGTTACATGTAAGCATGACCTAGGGTTGCACTTGTTTGTAAAGTTCTGGTTTCACCTCTGTAAAGGTATCTTGGTTACAGTACTCAAGTTCAGGAATTTTTCTTTCAGAGGATCCACCTTCAACTGGCTCTGATGTTGAGAAGCAGTTGCTTGAGGCTGCAAGATCGGGAGATATGGAGGTTGTCAAGGTAAATGAGGATAGTATTTTTATGTAGATCACCAGTTGTCAACTTATGTTAATCTGAAAGCCATCAGTGATGAACATTGCTGCTAGAAACATATACATGGCATTGCACATAGCAATGAGCCCTCTTTGAATGAAAGAGCGTCTTGATGATTTCTGTCTTTTTTGTAGAAACTGTGCACACCACAGACAGTGAATTGTAGGGACCTTGAAGGACGACACAGCACCCCTCTTCATTTTGCTGCTGGTTACAACAGAGTCACAGTAGTGGAGTACTTACTCCAGAATGGAGCTGATGTGCATGCCAAGGACAAAGGGTATATTGACAACTCAACTGTTTTGTCAACAGACCAGTGGTCAATCTGCTTTTGTTGTTGGAAATTTGTTCAGTGTACAATGCAACCTTATTTCCAACTTTTTTCACTTTCAGGGGACTGGTTCCTCTCCATAATGCCTGTTCATATGGTCACTATGAAGTAGCTGAATTACTGGTCAAGGTAAGGCCAAACAAACCTTTATAAGCATGTTTGTCATGACTTTTAGTTGCTTTTCACTGAAAAATGGCTGCCTAGTGCATTAATATCTGATTCCTCAGTTAAATGTTCTTGAAAATACATCACTGTTGGTAAATGGATGTTGCAATATGTATTTGAGGATTTTTTGAAAAATGAAGACCAAAAATTCTCTTTGTGTTTTTTCAATGATTTAATCAGTGAGATAAACATTCCTTTTGCACAACCCCATCAGTCTTCAGAAGCTCACTTATAAATAAACTCTCTTTGTGTAGGAGGTTTTTCATGTGACTGTGTATAATAATGGTTTGTGTTATTTTAGGTCTGATTGTCATGAGGTTATTATTAAAGTTTAGAATGGAAGGTCTATTCATTATTAAAAATTTATGAATTTATTGTTACTGTTAGCAAATTGTGAACTCTGTGATATTTGTAGCATGGTGCCGTGGTGAATGTAGCTGATCTGTGGAAATTCACGCCCCTCCATGAAGCTTCGGCAAAAGGGAAGTTTGAAATCTGTCGTCTCCTGCTGAAGGTAGGTAACTGATGACTGTGCTCTTGACATCTGCAGTCTCTAACTCCACGTCAGGGTTATTTCCCAGGACTGTGGTAAGATTTGTTCAAAGTTTGATGTGAGGACTAGTAATAAGATCAGTTTGCATGTCATGTACATTTTTGTTTTCTGTAGAGAAACCTGAGTAGGTTAGATCATAAATTCAAGCAGTATTACTATTTTGATATATTCTGCTACAGAGGGGGTAATCGTTGATGGACAAATTTGCCATATAATATAAACTAATTTACACCAAAAGTGCCAGCAAAAAGTGCAATGTTACAGTATCGAATCTTCAAGAAGAGACTGCTTAACTTTATATGTGCTTTTGTCTGCAGCATGGAGCTGATCCTCTGAAGAAGACTCGTGATGGGCAAACTCCCCTGGATCTTGTGAAAGAAGGAGACACTGATGTAGCAGACTTACTGAGAGGTTAATGCTTTGAGTATGCTATTAACGTAATTTGATGTCGAAAAGTATGCGTAACTCAAGGTTATTTCTCAGTAATTTCCATTTTGTTTATTTTAAATTCTTTTGAAATGTTTCTTTTTTTTACAGGTGATGCTGCTTTACTTGATGCAGCAAAGAAAGGCAATTTAACAAGGGTAGGTTTTAGATTCTATTGCACTCATTCATTAAAACTGTCCATTCACTTATTGTAATGATTTCCAAGATGTTGAAAGAGACATTGACTTACTTTCTACAGGTGATGAAGCTGTCCACGCCAGAAAACATCAACTGTAGAGATACACAAGGACGCAACTCAACTCCATTACATCTTGCTGGTGAGTAATAATATCACAACACTGACAAACATTCTAAACATGCCCTGTTTGCTACATGTACAGTGTACAGACTGTTTCTCTATTCCTTTGCACGCATTACGGGCCTATATTTGTCCTTATTCTATTGAAGTCTGAACACACAGTCAGATGATAGTCACTTTTCAAGTTTTTTATCAAGGTACTTTGACAAAATATAAAGTGCTATATCTTTTATGAGTTACAGTACCAGTGCCTTGGTATTTTGTTTACATGCAGCTGCTGTTGAGCAGTCAGGCAAAAGTAGCAGAGCAGGTCACAAAGAACCCAGAAGTATGTTGTAACTTAGCCATATGTAGGTTCTTGACGTACAACTACCTTGATTATTATTTTGTACAGCTGGTTACAATCATTTTGAAGTAGCTGAGCACCTGTTGGAGAATGGGGCTGATGTGAATGCCCAAGACAAAGGAGGGTTGATACCTTTACACAATGCTTCCTCATACGGGGTAAGTTCATGGTCAGGTTGAATTTGTTTGGTTTCCCATGTGCTAATAACTGGTAATCAACTGGTTTTAATTGATAGAGTTAGCCTACTTTTTTTGTCTGGCTGCAAATTAGAAATGTGCTATTCAAACCAAGCAATGGAAGAGTTTTGTGTTGGGGTGCTTGAACCTAAATGTAAGATGTTGTCTGGTTCAAAAACTATTATTTTTATTGCAAACTTTTGGCGAAAGTTTGTTTTGTTTATTTGTGTTTGCTTTCTGTATAAATCCTAACTGGTTGTGAACTTTGTGTTTATTCCAGCATGTGGATATCGCATCTCTTCTGATAAAACACAATACAGATGTAAATGCCACAGACCGTTGGCTCTTTACGCCACTACATGAAGCTGCTCAGAAGGGAAGAACTCAACTATGTGCTCTACTGGTAAGTTTTCTCAGTGTTTCCTCTTTACTTTCACTGGTGACATTTTTCTCATTGAATAAATATGAAAATTAAAAGACCTGACATGACTGAGAAGTCGACACTTTGGCATCCCAGATTCTGAAAATACAAGAGGGGCTGCAATGATCCAACAAGGTGTAGGGATGATATTGCAAAATGAAAAGGTCTAGCCTAGAAGAGAAGAGTGCTCAGGGTAAGACACAGACACACTGGCAGTTGCACGGAAAGGACGTCCTATGGAGCATAGACATTAAAATAATGTTGTAGTTCTAGTCACAAGAGTACATATTGAAGATTTCAAAACTGTGTGATATACTTATCACCTGCATATCTAACTTTCAGTGTTATTTGTGAGGATGAATTCGATGTTGATCACTAGTCATTTTTTGTCTTCTTAGTTGGCTCATGGTGCGGATCCTACAATGAAGAATCAGGAAGCACAGACTGCTCTGGATCTTGCTACTGTAAGAAACTACGAACCGTACTGTAAATATTTAGCTCTTATTAACCGAGCAGGAGGTCTGTATGGGAGAATCTTGACCGAGGTCGTGCGTACAGACCTCACTGCGTTCGGTCTGTACACATGACCGAGGTGATGGGAAAATCTAGACCGCTTTCAATATTGATTTCAGCCAGTCAAATTCGTGAATTTGGTAGTTCCCAGTCCTTGTGAGGCAGAGCCATATAATAAGTCATTTAGACTGTTCACAGCCCTCTATTTTCTCCTATTTTTATTCGATCGTTAAATGCAAAGATAGAATCATGAGAGAACTGTACGCCAGTGCAAAATGGGAGACTTGACAGGGTAGGGGGTGGGGACCGAGAAAAATAGAGCTTCGTGATTTGAGCTTTTCTCCTTCGCGTACGTTGAAAAATAGAGAGTCTGAACAGTCTAGAAGTCATTAGGCTCTTCTTTCAATTGTGGCAGTGACCTTTCATCTAGTATACTTACCTGGTATCCTTATCTAGTATCAGAAGCATATAGGTGATATGCTTCTGCTAGTATCCTTACTGTAACTAGTATTCTTGATATGATATGTGATTCATAGTCAGCTGTGATCCAGCAGTTCGGTAAATACAGTATCTGTATGGAAATCCGATGATTACTAAAGTATTCACCTGCAGGCAGTTTTGGCAAACGATTTTAAAAACCAAAGTTTGCCATAGGACATTGTCTTGCTGCAAAGTGTGCAGCTACGTTTTCACTTTTCATTACATTTGTCTGTTAACTACCCAGTAAGCAGGCGAGGAAGCAGTCCAGTAAGCAGTTGTGTTGGACTGGTCTCCTGGCCTCAACATTGAAGTTACAGGATCTTATACCAAAGTCTTATGCGCATCGGCTCATGGCCGAGTGGTTTAACTATCCAGTGTTTAGTTTTGAGTTGGACTGGCCTCTTTGCATCAACTGTGAAGTTACAAGACCTAAGACCAATGTTTTATGAACGTTGGCTCGTGGTTGGGTGGTTTAGGGCGCTGGATTTGAAATCTGGACGTCCCTGGTTCAAATTCTCCATCCTACCGCCATCTAGATTTGACCTCGATAGTCCCGATTTCAACTCCTTGACCGCGTTGTGTAAAATACCCAACTGGACAGCCACCCATCAGTTGGCATTCTTATAGTTTATGTTCTACTTGCAATATTTGTTTATTCATCAATACAGTGTTCCCAATTAACACAACAGTGCTAAATACATTTGACACTTAAATAGATTTATAAATCTCATTTATTTTTGTTTGTTTATTTTTAGGCTGAGGATGTAAAGTGTCTCTTGAGTGACGCCATGCTGGCCCACACAGCGAACAATCCACCTAGTACACCTGCCACACCCTCCAGCAGTGCTGCGTCACCTTCTTCTGCAAACAACAGCTCCAGTTCTCCACTGTCACAAGCGAACGCTAGTCTACTGGCCAACAGCCCTGCGGGCTCAGGGGATGGAGCCGTTAATAAGAGATCTATAGCGGAAGCCCAGGGCTCCGGGGAGACAAGGTTTATGGTCCCAGGTAAGGGGCAGTCACTAGTACTTTGAGTTTTAATAAAAGAGTAACGAAAAAAAGCTGATTTTTCACATGGTAGCAAGTGCGGGAAACTTTGCAGTAGACGCTTGCCAAACATGAGTGCAAGTCGCTCCGAGTTGAATTGCTTGTGGCTGTTTTCTTTAATTCTCAGTGACTCTCAAGAAAACTTTCTTTCTTTCTTTCTCAAGAAAAATTCGTTTCGAGTGCATTATAACCTCAGAGAGAGCATCAGAGCTTCAGGAATAACAAGCTCAACAAGTTCTTTCCTGAACCAAACCGCATTTGGATTTGGTTTTGCATCTGAGTAGTAAAAATGTAAAGGATTCGTTAATTGCACTGTGAAATGCGTTTAAGAGTATGAGTATATTTTGAGTTATATATTAGCCTGTGGGTCTCTAACGCTAATATTATTGATTTCTTTCAGGTCACCCTGGTTTGGACCTTGATGTGGGAGAGTTCCTTGACAGCTTGCAGCTCAATAACCTGAAGGATATATTTGAAAAAGAACAGGTCAGGGACTGTGGATAGTATTCTAGATGTTAAATGTACAGATAGTGATATTTAGAGGTGGAAAGGCGCGGCGGCCTAATGGTTAGTGTGCTGGACTGCGGGTCAAGCAGTCCAGGTTCAATCCCTTGCCGGGGTCAATGTGTTGTGGTCTTGAGCAAGACACCTTACTCTCCACCAAGGAGTATAAATAGGTACCGGAGAATTTGTTGGAACAACCTGACAGAATCCAGGGGAGTAACCTGCTATTTTAGTTTTCTACATTTTTCCCTTTCCACTTCTTTTTCACTGCACTTATTTGTTAACAATATTGTATTCATGTCGTCAAGTGGAGAAATAAAAAATACAAATACAAATACAAATACAAAATCGCATCCAAGGAGAGGAGCAATACTCCTAGCCGAGTTATGCTACAGAAACTGAAGTTAAACGCTGAGAATTACATGCACGAGCCAGTTTGGCTTAAGAGGCTAAAGCTACTTTGGACTCTTTTTGTTCACCGATGTACTCTCCATTCTGATAGTTTGTAACATTTTGATACCCAGATCTCCTGGGATGTGCTGGTGGATATGGGCCACGAAGAGCTGAAAGAGATTGGAATCCACGCCTTTGGACATCGGCATAAAATCCTAAAGGCAGTGAAGGAAAAACTATCTGGCTTACCAGAACTGGGTGAGTTGTTCTGTCGTGTTGGCCTTGGTTTGTTGGCCTTGGCTTGTTGGCCTTGGCT
>Ga0126339_10002150_pt1 | contig 14002 bp, 4 predicted proteins | sample OrbTmetagenome_2_FD_92532 | JGI IMG/M metagenome (GOLD analysis project Ga0126339, IMG submission 92532) | Coral microbial communities from Petempiche,Puerto Morelos, Mexico - Orbicella T R C metagenome | ecosystem: Host-associated > Invertebrates > Cnidaria > Coral | place: Petempiche,Puerto... | reverse complement strand
TGAATTTTTTTTAAATAAACAAAAACCATTTTTTAAGCCTTGTTTTTAACCAGCCCCATTGCCATGGCAACAGCACTCACCTTAGCCAAAATGTGAGAATAAACCCTTCTGTGGTTAACCTTGCCTCTTGCAAAAAACGGGCGCCAAATAGCTTTAAAGTAATGGTGAATTAGGCAGAGGCTCTTGAAAACTGTGTTCGGCCACCTTAAAAACATGCATATGAAGATACATTTCCATAAGATTTGCCCCATGTTCTTGTTTCAAACTAGCTGTGAACAGACTCCCAACAAGTGTCATTTTTTCCTCCCCAGAATACTCTCAGCCTACTCTGCTCACTTCAGACAAAATTCAGCTTGCTCCGCTCCCCGGTTTGTTTGTTGTTGTTGTTGTAAGGGGTTTTTTTTATCCCATAACCCAATTGGGAGCCTGTTTATAAGCTTGTTTCAAACCAGACCTGTTCCAGTACCAACCTGTAACATTATGCTTATTTTATTCAGCTCCCTGTGAACTCTTTTCACATTGTCTGCCTCTAAGTGATGCTGCACCTTTAAAAATTTACATGTTTCTTATTTTAAAACAAATTAAAGTGACCCCTTATTATATTTCAGTTGCTGTTCTTAGGGTTAATATTTGCCTGCAAATTTAATCATCTGGAACCAAGTGGGTCCTCATGTCACTTAAAGACAAGCAGATTGTTATGGGGAAACAGTCGATAATTACCTACTTAAAATAAAACTACTTGTCAAACCCAAGGTAGCACTAAGAAGATGGCCAAGAGAGACATGGCAAAGAACAGTCAACAAGGAAAGAGAACATCTTGGATTCAAGATATGAGTGGAGGCAGACATGGTGGCAAAAAACTGAGTTGCTTGGAGGAGACTGATTGATGGCCCCATTCTCCTCGAGGAGAGAATGGGAAGATGATGATGAAACAATTGCATATATCCACTGACCAAGTTATAATAACTAGGAAGAAGTCAAGTACATTTAACTACACCTGCTAAAAGTAAAACTACTTGCCAAACCTTGTACGTGTATAAAGCTCACCTCTTTCTCATATGATTTTGATGTTAACCTTTCTCTTAAATGGGAACTTGAAGGCTCCATATGACTATGATCTCCATGCTCTACCAGTGAAAGAGCAAACAAAGAAAATATTTTTTTTTTGCAAATTATAACATGCACTGCACCAAAATTGCACAATGTCCCCAATGAGCTTGATCAACTGAGTTACAGTGTGACTACTCAAACTAGGCCACCTAGAAGAAAACTAACCAATCAAAACATAAAATGAGAACAATGGACTAGTTTGTAACATATAGCTTCTGATGACAGCAAGTAACGGTCTGTTTGACGTGAAAACATGAACACTATTGATTCCTCTGCATTATAAACACCCTTAGAGATTCAGTCCTTACATGTAACAGTGAATTATAATTACAAATCTTGCTCGCAAAATTTGCCTCAAAAACTCGTTTTGCGACAACTAAACTGAAACTGTTGATAAGCATACAAAATTTAGGATCAAAACAAACCAATCAACAAATAACAAAGTTTCCTTAGAGGTTTGCAACACCCCACACTTTGTTGCGTTTTCAATTTTGATAAGATAGATATTGTTCGTACAGCGTATTCTTCCATATTCGGTGCTCGAAAAAAAACCCGTCCGCTCGTCCAGGACAAGTACAATTTCCTCTTGGGCAAGTAACTTTCCCTCCTCACTTGCCCCACTGGCAAGAACCCAGCAAGCCATCCACCAACTACTGATAAATGTTTGATAACAACTTTGTAACGACTAAATTTTTGGCGCATGGAAAGTGTTTAGATGGGTCTTGACAAAAATTACAAGTCATAGCATTGTTTTGGTTATTGCATGGCACGTGACAGTTCACAGTTCAGAAGTGGTTACCTAGCATATGATCAAAATCTGCCCTGATCAAAGTTCTTTCCACAACTAAAAGTAACTGTGACCAGCATGAAAATGCTGTGTTTATTTCTTAAAACTTCAGCAGTATTTTTCCAGGGTTTTTTTGTGAGCATTTACCAGTTTCACAGTAAAAGCGACATAATTGTGTCACTGACAGCTGTAGAAGCTGTACCTGAAAAGAAGCTGTATATTTCTACTGCAAAAACGAATCCCTCGCCAGCAACCAAAAATCTCCCTCACAATCTTCTGCGAATGTTTTCTAACAGAAATATACTGCCACAGACTATTAAAACAAAATTGATTAGCAGTCATCACCAAATTTGACTGAAAATAGTTTTACATTCAAACACAGATGTTTTCACTCAATTGAAACTATTTATCAACTACCTAAAAGAAAAAAATACGAACTTGCCGCCTTTACAAAATCAACACGGTGCCTGTTTTAGAACTGAAGAGGAGAAACAAAAATGTTCTTTTTTTTTACTTCGTTTTTAATTTTATGTGCTTCCCTTCAAAATGAATTTTTTGGAGTTACTTAGGCGAGATGCCGTTTAACGTTCAAGGAGTCGCACACAACCCAGTTCCACAGATTGAAAACATTGATTCAAGGATTTTCTAAGATACCCAGCCCATAATTCAGGAAACGGCAAATGAAACAGATCAAAACTGAGAAGATTACAAGCAAGTCAGACAAGTTGTTACATTCGAACACGCCAGTGAATAACTTGCATTTCTGGTTTCATGAATTATTAATGAGTTTGAAAACTTGGGCAAGTGAGGAAGTGCCCGGGGCAAGCAATATTTGAGAATTACTTGCCCATGGAGCAAGCTGGAATTCAAATATTTTTCGAGCCCCGATATTATTGGTTTATTAGAGAAAAATATTGCTATCCTTTGTTCTCAAGTAACATTCTGATTGGTTAACACTTTTCCAAGTGACCCAGTTCAAACAGTCACATTGTATACATGTTTTTGTATAAATTCTTTAGAAATCATATTGTCAAGGTTTACAAGAGACAACAACAACAATACTTTATTTACTCTATGTCAGAATAGCTTAAAAAAATACATTCCAGATACAATGTGCTTGGACAAAATGTACCATAGAAAGACCAAATTTTTAAACTGAATATCTGATCACATTATTTATTTGATTTCTTCCAAGGAGGACCTTGTGTGAAAATGCTCAAAGGATTTATAATACATTTATAAGCATGAAGACTATGCACAGATATTTATATTTTATCTTTTCTTTCAAACAAATAATTTTTCTTTTGAAAAAAGTTCTGGTCCCAGTTGTTCGAAGGCTGGATAATGCTATCCACCACACAAATCGCTATCCAGTGGATAAGAGTTAACAAAACAAACCACGCTATCCACTGGATATAGTGATTTCAAACATTTAAAAAAGATGACACACCATTTAAATTTGCAAGGCATGTTTCGGATACTCAGTATCCATCTTCAGTTAAAGGATGTTTTTGTATCCCTTATGTATTATGTAACTTTTTCACTGATTTGTACTATTATTCTACATTTTGTAATTTACACCTACCTGTTACCTACTTTATATAAAGTCACTCACTTGTAAGCATCCTTTAACTGAAGATGGATACTGAATATCCGAAACATGTCTTGCAAATTTAAACAACGTGTCGTCTTTTTTAAACGTTTGATTTCAATCTTACTGCCACGAAAATTTCGCAACATAGTGATTTGTCCAGTGAATAGCATTTTCTACCTTTCCAACAACCCAGGGCATGTCTATGGACAAATATTTGGCCAATATTATTGTTCATGTAAAAATACAAACCATCAACGTCATCTTCAGTCTCAGATGTTTCAGTGACAGTCTCAGATATAAGCTCTTCATCCTCAGCCGCTGGCTGCTCTAACCGTTTGGAGCCCAAGCGAACTATCTCATACATGGCTTTCAAAGCCTTGTTGTACATCCGCCTCTCAGAACTAGAAATTGTAGTTGCTCCATCTCTGCCAGAGTGGGGTGGAGTGAAAAGATTTTGGTCAGGAGGGGAGGGATGGGTCTTCTCTGCTACATGAGGAAATAAGCCATCCATTCTAAATTAAACCATATTAAAAACAAATGTTAGCTTAGTATTAAAGGGTTGGTAATCAAACTTGATGGTGTCAATAGTTATTGTTTATCAAAATAAGCAATAATAATTGGCACCATCAAGTAAGATAGTCTACATGAAGCCATGCCCAACCCCCAAGGAAGAACGGGACGTACTCACCCCGCGAGGAAGAACAGGGGTGGGTATGGCTACACATAGACTACAAGCAAGATTACCAACCCTGTATTAAAAAGTTACCACTGTACACACGTATACTAAAAGGCTTTGTTTTGAACATGTTCCTTTACATCAGATAATTTAAACTTATGTTTAAAGCCATTTATTAACACGAATACTAGCTGGCCAGTAGTCTCGTTAGGCCGGGCACCAAGTAAACTGACCGGCTTTGAGAACGATTTGCCTACCTGGTTTGACCATGTCGAACATTTTATATTCTCACAAACAAGTTCGGTCTAAAATTGGTTTTGCCTGCCTGTGAAAGTCGATAGCCATCCTGCTGAACTACCGCGGTCAGGTAACTCTTACATAACTCAAGATGAACTGTTCTTTATGAAAATAAACAGAGATGATGTTCGCTTTAGCCATGCATAGATAACTTAAAGAAGCTGAAGTAATACGCTAGTCAAACGAGAGGTCGACAATTAATTGCAAAGCCACTTAGATAATGTACAGAAAACGATTGTCAAACGACAGCTAAATTATCATCTCACCTTGATACATGAGGAACAGGAGAATCAAGAGTGCTTGTACAACACGATTACCTTCCCTAAAGAACGCTCATTTTGAAAATAATTCAAAGAAGAGCATCGACAACCGCTCTTTGAACAAATCAAATATGGCGGCAAAAACAAGGAGCCTGGTAGCCAAGCAGAAACACGCGCAAAGCCCTCGCGAGTCACTCGCGGGTGACCTTCGCGCTTCGCGCCCACTTTCTTCGTTCTCGTGATACAGCAAGTATACCACGCAATAAGGAAATAATTGAGAACTTGGAGTCCTACAATAGATCCTTTAATAACTAGCTCGCGTTAAGTAAGCAATCATACAAATTGAAAAACTGAAAAACCGTGCAGCATCTTGCGGGATTTTTTGTAGCCTGCGAACAGGTTCCCGATCCCGGCGAACCCGAATTCTTCGGCCGCCCGCTTTGCTCGCCGAATGTTTTTTTTTCCCGTCCTTTCCCGTCCCGGCCTGGAGCCTGTTCGCAGCCTAGTTTTTTTGCAAGCTTCTTTTAAAGCTTCTTTGACTTTTAATTGCAGAGTAGCCAGGAATCTCTGGCTTGTTCCACTTAAGATGGTGCAATCGCATGGCTTACTAGGGTTGGGGGAAGGGACCGGTTGAGGGAACGGGGAAGGAATAGGGGGTTCCCTTGGTTACGAAAACAGCCGCCCCCCCCCCCCCCCCCCAAGTGGGTCAGGGGGGAGGGGGGGGGGGGGGGAGCGAAGAAGGATGGCTAGGGGCTCCCAGGAAAATATTAAAAAGGGTGCGGAGTGAAGAATAAACGCTAAGACAAGAGGCGTGGAACGCCATTTTGAGAGGGCTGGGCAAGATGCAATTACTGCCATGATTATATCCACTTTTTCTCTCTACTTGCACTTTTTTTAGCTAGTACCTTTGTGATCACCTATCTAGTGTGTTAGTACTTTGCATGGGCTGGATTTTACGACGCTATTTAAGGTGTGGTCTTGTTCCCCACCGTAGTGGGTGTGGTTAACGAGCCTATTTTTGGTGCCATGAAAGCAATCCTGCCACGAACTTCCGTACGCTGTTTGTCGAATATTAGTACTATTCGATCATTCCCTTCCATTACGCCCGGTTGAAGGGCTTTGGCCCTTTTAACCAGATGTACTAAGACCTGTGCCTCCCCAAACCCTGCAGAGAAATACGAAGACCGAAAATCACGAAATTCTGCAGACATTTTTCCACTGACACTCTCCCCACCCCCCCTCCACGCAACCCCCTACATAAAACGAAATGGACAACAACAGCACAACTTTCTTCATACAAAACTGTTCTATTAGTCAGGTTAAAACCTTGGTATTTTACAAGCTAATAATAAAATATCATTTCTGGAGCACGAGCTTGCACGTCGATTGCGTTCCATTCCCTTAAGGCTTTCACTAGTAAATACCTTTAAACTTAAAAACAGCCAAGGCCTGAACTCTGATTCGTTCGTTAATTATATACATTCTGGAAACTGTAAAACTGCGCTGTAAGATATCATCGCTTATTTACAAAAATAGAAATACTCTGCTTGATATATTATACAATAAGACTCGCTTTGTTATAGGTGAACATCTTCCGCAACGAAAACTACAGACACTTCTGGATGTCACGATGAAAACTAAGATCAAAACTTGTTTTCTTGTATCAAAAACCTTCTAAGAGCTCTTAAAAACATTGTGAAGCTCAATTTCTAGAGTAACGAAAAAAAACGAGATATATTTGTAATCTGTTATCACCGCAAAAATAAGGAACCGTATCTGCGCGAAGATTTCCCCACTGTGTAGGACTGTGGTACTATTACAATACAAAATTCGCTATACATCGATCTCTAGATTGGATTCATTGTCTGATATTGACGGCGAGTGAGTCAAATCTGAGTTCGAACCATCATGAGAGTCTCTACGCAACTGCAGCACGTGCATTGAAGACGGTCGCGAGCCTGACTTCGGTGTGGCCCCCGCAGGGGGCGAAAATACCGGGGATGACGCACCCGTGTCCAAAGGAGAAACCGACGGAGAACGAGTCACTAAAGGCGTAATAGCAGGAGTAAAGTTCGGCGAAAATGCCGGCGAAGTATAGCGTGTGGACGGAGGGCTAATAGGTGAGCGAGGAAGTGAAGAAACCGAAGAAAGCATGTCTGTTGTCACCATTCCTGTTGCAGGATTCCTTGATCCTTGACTCGAAGGCAAACTCAGACTCAAAGATTTCTTCGGAGGGGCGTCGTCTTTCATTTTACCAATTTCAAGGAACACGTCCGCTAACGGCTGAAACTGTGGGCCCCAGTCAAGAAGATAATCCCAGTTATAACTTCCGGTGAGTTCTTCACGACTACCTACGATCGAACTTAACGAGCCACCGTACGAAGGATGATCGTGTCCTTCTTCGACATACGGTCTCATGCCGTCGATAATCGATTCATCCTCGTCGGCGTCGACTTCCGCAAGCTTCGCGTATAATAAATTACTGACGTCCACTCCGCCGTCCGCCTCGCCGCCCCCTTCTTCACCGAACACGTGAAGGCTTTCTTGACTTCCCAGCCGAGCGAGTAACTTATCGATTTTGTCCGTTTGTTTATCGATCGCGAGGCCCTCCCCTTGCATCATGCTGCTTCCGTCACTGATCGTAAGCTGAGAAACTTGATCAGAATCTTGCTGAATCCCTGAATCCGGTCCCACAACAGTTTTGACATAGTTCTCCGAATGCAGACTCCCGATATCTCCGTTCACGATCACCGGCGGATGGCCATCTTCGAAATCGACACCTTCGGATGATCCTCGACCGCTCGACGCGCTGTTCGGCGTATCCGAGGATTCGGTTCCACGGGCAGGCGAGTCACTCGGGCCGTTCAGCGGGGAGCACTCCTGAGAATAGCCGCGCGGCGTGGAGACGTTATCAAGGGATGAGTCCACGTGGTTTATATTTCCATTTGGAGCTTGAGGATGCACGGTGATCTCATCGAATGAGCCATCGTAACGCAAGCGAGGATGCTGTCGATTCCTCTTCTTCTTCTTCTTTCGCATATAAATGGCGACCATAACGACGATAAAGGCGATTAAAATGACCCCGGCCAGGACTGCTAAGGCAATAATTATAGACAAAGTGCTACCAGCTATTCCTCCGTCGTCCTCATCATCTCTTGCTCCTGTGGTCGGACATCCAGGACAGGCAAAGTCTATTCCTACTACAACCAAGACCAAACTCGCCTTTGACTTTGCTTTGCCGCTATCGGCGCGTACGCGTAACATGACCTTTGTCACGTCAGTTTCTCTTCTTGCTCTCCGGCGTGACCCAATCGATTCTTCATCGGCTAAATCAATACTTCTTCGGCTGCGCCTAGCACTGTTGACTCCCTCGAGCGACTTGTTCACGAAGATGACTCCGGAAGTTCCATTGATTGCAAACACATCTGAACTGCTATACTCAAACGAATAACGTACGACTCCATCTTCGCCTTCATCTTCGTCTGTGGCGACTACCTGCCCTACAACGTCGCCGATTTTCGCGTTACCAGGGATGTCAAACTCGTAGCTACTCTTTTCAAACTTGGGATCGCTTTCATCCACGCTCTTGATGTAAACTGTCAGGTTTACGTTGCTTGTCAGAGGTGGGCTTCCTCCATCTTCAGCTTTGACTTCCAAAACGTAACTATTACGAGTTTCGTAGTCAAACGTTGCGTTGGTACTGAGCTCTCCGCTGAAACTGTCGATGACAAAAAGGCTCCAGCCACTCCCCCCGAGGATGCTGTACTTGACCGCTCCATAGTTCCCAGAGTCACGATCAACAGCAGTAACATCGTAGAAGGATGTTCCCACGGGTGAGTTTTCTTCCACCGCCACTTTATCAGGATGAGGGATGTAAAATTCAGGAACGTTGTCATTTATGTCGCCTACTTTGATTATCACAGATGCAAGACTCTTCTTTCGTTTAACACCTGAAAAAGAAACAGACATGTTTCGACTTCAAGACTGGCTAAAAGCAGATTATTTTGATTCCTTAGGGTGAGAAACTTTGGTGAGAAACAATTGTTGTTAGGCATAGAAACCTATCCTTCGTGAACCACGGTTGCGTGACAATTTTCTTGCGAGCGCAAAACGTCACGCACCACCTCACCCCCCATCCCGAGTCTGTTTTTCAGGACTGTTTTCAGTTTTCCATAGATTTGGGTCCAACGTTTCCTCTGGATTTGAGGGCAATTGAAAGAAAACTTACACTACCTAGTGCAAGATCGCTGGTTGGACTAAACATGGTCGGAAGTACTCAGTCGTGTGTAACCGCTTTAAGGATAAAACTAGCAGTTGGTTAATGAACAAAAACGCCAAGGAAGTAACGTGTGAGGAAGATTATAAACACAGATTACTAACGACAAACTAAAAAAAATCGTTGATTCCTTCAAGGTTCGCCATCTGGGATCCATCCACTTAACGCCAATCGTCCACAACAGTCAAGATTACTCTCACCCGGTCCAGCACATCATCGGTAATTCCTAGGTTAAACCAAAATAAATCAAATAAAAGAGTAGTCTTACCTTCATCTCTAGCTTCTATCGACAGCTTATGTTCCTTGATACTCTCGTGATCCAACGGCTTGATCGTCACTATTTCACCAGTCGTGCTGTCGATCTTGAAAGACTGTTTATCATTGCCTGACCCGATGGAAAACACCACGCGTCCGTTCAATCCCGAGTCTCTATCCAATGCATTCACTCGGAGAATCATCGTACCGTTCGGCACGTCTTCGTTGACTTCTTGAACGTAATTCGCGGGATCGAAAACTGGTGGATTATCGTTCACATCTGTGATGGTAATGTTCACTTCAACTACAACGCTCTTATTCGTGCTGTCATCCCGCGCTTCAACACCAAGGAGGTAATTCGATTCCGTCTCGTAGTCCAAACCATCTTTATTGACCTCTATGACACCACTACGGCGACCAATCCTGAACAGTGACTGGGGATCACCAAATTTAAGCCCGTAACTGATCTTGGCCACGTTCAAACCGGAGTCATCGACTGCCGAAACCGTCACGACCGAAGTACCGGGTTTCGTGTCTTCGGGAATGCTCGCCTTGTAGGCTGCCTGGCTAAACCTTGGTTTTCGGTTGATTCTGATTTGCACGGTGACAAAAGCACGCTGAGTGGGAGTACCATGGTCAGTGGCCGACACGATCACGAAGAGCAACGATTCCCGAACGCCAACTTCGATCCGTTTCGCCGTGTAGATGACGCCGGAGGAGCTGTTAATCCGAAATTCGTCGACGGAAGTGTCGAACGCATAAGTGAGCTGCCCATTGGAGCCACTGTCTTCGTCTTCAGCGCTGACCCGCAGGATGGACGTCCCTGCCGCTGTTTCCTCGGACAAAGTCGCCTGATAAGAGCTGTCCAAAAATTTGGGCGCGTTGTCGTTGACATCTTTAACATGCACGGACAAAATTGTTTCTGACAGGTGGACTCCGTCGCTGCAGGTGATGTTTAGCAAGTAAGATTTGGTCCCCTCATAATCAAGAGATCCCAGCAAGCTAACGTCTCCGGTGAATTGGTCAATGTGAAACAGACCTTGGCTGTTCTTGCCGTTACTGAAGGAGTACGCCAAATTTGGATTTTCGTCCTTGTCAGAAGCAGCAAGACGCTTCAAGACAGATCCCACCTTAAGGTCCTCATCGACGTCCACTGAATAGGGCCCTGAGAATACTGGGATGTTGTCATTCAAGTCGATAATTTTGACAAACACGTGACTTAAACTGGACTGTGGCGGGGTTCCCCCATCAGTTGCCTTGACAACCAGGTTGTAGAGGGTCTTATTTTCACGATCAATTGGTCCCCGTGTGGAAATTACACCCGTCTGTGAATTAATGGAAAACTGTTCGTTCACGTTGCCTCCAAACATTTCGTACGTTATTTTGTTGTTATCTCCAGAATCCTTGTCTGTCGTCGTTAGTGACGTTACTGTTCTTGGAACAAAACCGCTGGTGAAAGACGCATTGTCCTCTGTGAGTTGGACGGAAATGTTAGCAGGATAAAACACTGGCGCGTTGTCGTTCAGATCTGTCAAGTTGACGTACAAGGTTAGGTAAGCATTTCGTGACGAGGACCTTGACGCGATGATATAAAGGCGGAAGTCACGCAATCTCTCAAAATCGAGCTGCGCTTGATTTGCCACTGTCACGACACCGTTTTGAGGATTGATGTAGAAAGCGTTTCCGATGTTCCCTTCAACTATGCTGTACGCTATATCATTCGATGGATTCGCTAACACTCGGGTCACTTCGTGATTCTTCGGGCTGTTCTCGGGAAGGGACACGAAGACTGGCGTGCTGTTCACGAACTGAGGTGGAGTAACCGAGACGGTGCCCACGACAATCTCTACTATTCCCCTTCCGGTGAGATTGCCGCCATCGTCAGCGACGATGTTTAAAATGTACGCACCGTCTGGAATGCTGGAAACATTTTTGAATCGTAAATGCCCAGTGTTGCTTTCCAAGAGGAAGTACTGAGGCGAAGAGCCGTTGGCAAACCTGTAAGTCATTTGAGTAATTGATGAAGAATCTTCATCCGTTGCACTAACTGTCAGCAACAAATCCTCTGGCTTGACGACAGACCGCTCGATCACTTTGACATAAGGTATCATCTTAAACTCAGGGGCATGGTTGTTCTCATCGATGATTGACACCTTCACGGCAACTGATGCTTTCCTCGGGAACACACCTCTGTCCGTCGCGTGACAGAGGAAGTTGTACTCCTTGCTGACCGAGTAGTCGAATTCCTGCACGGTGTAGATCTCTCCTGTCTTAGAATCGATGCGGAAAACGCCAAATGTATTGTTGCTCAAGGAGTACACTACGTCTCCGTTCATTCCCCAGTCGCTGTCAGTTGCTGTCACGGTGAGGATAAGAGAACCAGTCTTCGTCAGCTCGCGGATATTTACATCGTAAGAATCTTGCTGGAACTTCGGCGGATTGTCGTTTATGTCACCGACAATGATTGTCACGCGAGCGGTGGAGTTATGAAAAGGAGATGTGACATCGCTTGCTTCTATTTCTAAATCATAACGAGCTTTGTCTTCTCTGTTGAGCCGAGCTGTTGTCGACAGCGCGCCAGAGAACTCTCCGATTGAAAACTTCCCGTCTTCGTCGCCGCTCTTTAAAACGTAGCGTACGCGGCCATTTTCACCGATGTCTGAATCTTGAGCTGTTAAAGTGTGAAACACGAAGGGGGCTTGCTCTTCCAAGACAGTCAAATTCAAGCGAGAAGGGTTGAAAACAGGACCGTGATCGTTCTTGTCCAGAACTCTAATTATCACACTGCAAGTGCCGACGCGAAAGGGGAACGCATTGTCAGTGGCATACACAGTAAGTTGATACTTGTCTTTTGTCTCACGGTCAAGCGTCGAATTCGTGTAGATCACCCCACTGCTTTCATTGATGGCAAACTTGGACATCACCTTCCCCCTGGGAATGCTATAGGTCAGAGCTCCGTTTGACCCGCTGTCTAGATCACTGGCGCTGATCTTCATCACAGTGGTACCCATGGGCTCGTTTTCGCTCACGTTGCCAAGGAACAGACTCGGCTGAAATTCCGGCGCGTTGTCGTTCACATCGACCAGGAAAATGGTGAGGAGCTGGTATGAGGACAGCGGCGGGGTCCCTTCATCTGTGGCAGAAATGTTCAGGACATACTTGGGTGTGGTCTCGTAATCCAACGCGCCCTGCAACATTAGCAGACCAGTGTCCGCCTGTAAAGAGAACTTTCCAAAGCTATCTCCGCTGCCACCTTGCTCGATTCTGTACTTCACTCGACCGTTGCCACTTAAGTCCTGATCAATGGCAGTGATGGTGATGACAGGGTAGCCGAACGGTTCGTCTTCCATAACATACGTGTAGTTCGGCGACACAAAGGCTGGCTTGTTGTCGTTGATATCGTCCACGATGATGAAAACCGTTATGGTACTCGATAATCGCTCGGATTCTGTGAACGCTTGATCGGTGGCTCGGATGTTCAATGTGTACTCGTCCACCAACTCGCGATCGATTGTTCCGATAGTCTGCACGGTGCCCGACGACGGATCCACTCTAAATTTCGCAGGTCCTGGGGACTGAGAATCGACTGAATACCGAATCCAGCTGTTCTGGCCAGAATCATAGTCATGAGCTGTTATAGTGGTCACGTTGTAGTTGGTTGGCACACCTTCAAGTAGTTGTACCGTGACGGGGTTCCTGTCAAACGTGGGTGTGTTGTCGTTGGAATCTAACACAAACACCGTGACGTACAAAAAGCTACTTTGGCTGTTTTGTCCCTGGTCTCTGGCTACGATCCTCAACTGGTACTTGCTTCTTTTCTCGAAATCCAGTGGTCTGCGCAGGACAATAACACCGGAGGTCACGTTGATTTCAAATACTTTTCCACCGTTACCTTGATCGATTGTGTAACGCACTCTTCCGTTGTTCCCGGCATCTTTGTCCTTGGCTGTCACGGTGGTCACGACAGTGCCAACCGCTTGTTTTTCCGGCACATTCACGAAGAAGCTGTTGTTGACAAAGCGAGGTGCATTGTCATTAACATCTAGGACGTGAATAGTCACGAACACAACAGTGGACTGAGGTGGGTTCCCTTGGTCGCTAGCACCAATATTCAACGTGTATCGCTCGTTCTTCTCGCGATCCAACGGAGCTGCAGTGGTGATCAGTCCAGTCTGCGCATCTATGCTGAACATATTAGTTGTACTAGCAGCGAAGTAGCTGACCTCACCGTTAGACCCTACATCTCGATCTGTCGCTTGCACTGTAATGACCGAAGACCCCACATCAATGTTCTCATACACAGCTTTCTCATAAGATAGTTCCTTAAAGATGGGTGCATTGTCGTTAAGATCTTGAACAGTTACGGTGACACTGGCAGAGCCTGTCCTGGGGTTCTGCCCATGATCAACTGCCTTGACCAGGAAGCTGAAGGATTTTTCCTGTTCTCGGTTCAAGACTTTGTTGGTTCTTATAACGCCTGTGTTTCGATCGACCACAAACTCGGGACTTGGAGACATTAAAATATATGCAATCTTGGCATTACTTCCAGCATCTTTGTCTGTTGCAGAAACTTGACCTACGAATGTTCTGTTCGGTTCATTCTCATCAACTGGGAATATGTATGAAGACAGCGTGAACTTTGGATTGTTGTCATTAACATCTTCAACATAGACAGTTACATCAGCCGTCGAACTCTTTGGGGGATTTCCTTTGTCGGTTGCAACCACAGTGAATTTATAAACTTCTT